>PPYF01114063.1_pt1 | contig 61074 bp, 41 predicted proteins | sample 1559871 | NCBI WGS metagenome assembly PPYF01 (sample SAMN08240021, study PRJNA423297) | Human gut metagenome, whole genome shotgun sequencing project. | reverse complement strand
GTTCCTTCTCCAGCTTTGCGGCGCGGAGCTGTTCCGCCAGCTCGTTTTGGCGGGATATAAAAATGTCAGGGTCGACAAGCCCTTGCTGCTTGAGCTGGGCCAACAGTCGATCCTGACGGGTGATGTCTGCAATTTTCTGGTTGATTGCCACGATGTCCAGGCTCCAGAGCAACCTGCCCTTCCGGGCACTCTGGAGGTCTGCAAGCAGGTGGGTGAGAATGTGCAGGCCCTGATGCCGGAGATTATAATATAGCCGAAGAAATGCCCGCTCGATTTCAATCTCAAGAACTGGCATAATTGGACAGCCATTTGTTCGATTCTTATCTCTTCCAATACAGACCCAATACATATTCCCATTCATTGCTTTTCGGCGGAAAACCGAATTACAGTTACCACAGAAAACTCTCTGCTTAAACGGGTACATATGCAAAGAAGGCGGCATGATTTTTTCCCTTCTTTGCTTCATCAGCAGATTTGCGGCACGAAACTCTTCTGGTGTAATGATACCTTGATGGGTACTGCGTACATAGTAGGAATCCACTTCACCATGATTCACTTTTGACTGAAACGGAAGTGAGGTGGTCGTATAGTATTTCTGCCATTGGGAATCCCCTATGTATTTTTCGTTGGATAGGATATACCGTATCCCCGTTGAACTCCAAGCTGGCCTTCCGCTTCTGTTTGGGACATTGTCCTTGCGCAGCCCAGCTGCAATTTCTTCTACATTGATACCGGATAAATACTCCCCAAAAATTCTATGAATGATTTCAGCTTGCTCCAGATGAATCTGTATATCCCCATTTTTGTGAATGAAACCGTAAGGGAGATATGAGGGGCGATATGTGCCATCTCGCATTCGTACCTGATAGCTCCATCGCATATTGTGGGAGATATTTTCGCTCTCCTTCTGGTCCATCATGGCGAAGATAGCGCTGAGAAACTCTCCGGCCAGCTCAGAGGTGTCGATGCCCTGCTCCTCGAAGCACACCCCTACCCCCAGGGCCTTCAACTCCCGGATGGCTTCCAGGCACTCCTTGGCGTTCCGGGCAAACCGGGAGGAGGATTTCACCAGGATCTTGTCCACCCGACCCCGCCGGCAGTCCGCCAGCAGCCGTTGGAAGTCGTCCCGCTTTTCCGCCGAGGTGCCGGTGATACCCTTGTCCGCGTACACGTCCACGAACTCCCACTCCGGGTTGGCCGCAATGAGCTCCGTGTAGTGGGCGTTCTGGGTGGCAAAGGAGTTGAGCTGATCCTCCGAGCTGGAGCTCACCCGGGCATAGGCTGCCACACGGAGTTTCCGATCCCGGACAGGATCGCTGGGCGGGATGGTAATCACCTGGGGCGCACCGTTCAGCGCCAGGGAACCGCTGGTTTTCTTCTGCTCGTCCACGAAATCGCCTCCCTATATAGTCTTAGTTATTCTCAGTGATACTCTCGTTTTCGCAGGATTACACAAGTTCATACAGAGCAGGATACAGACAGGAACAGCATCAAGTGCAGGTTCCTGCGAAAAATGGGTGCAGCAAAGCCAGCATCCAGTGGTTTCTGGATGACAGGCCATACGGTAAACCACATCTTTTGCAGCAGCAAACCTCCCATTTCTATCAGGGCCGTTGCCCTATATTCCTTCGTCCTGCTTGCCTGCAAAGTGGTGTCAGTCATTCTCCTGTACCGAGTCTAAGCTCTAATGGCGATTTACATTGACCAACTACCGGCTCTGTATTTTTGTGTAATCAATTGGAACAGAAGCTCTGTAAGTCTCTCCGCGACGCAACAGGGAGACACTTCCTGTAAGTGAGTTACGCAGCCTTCAGCGGCTGGTTTCTGCGGATGTCAGCAAGCATTTTCTCGGCGCTGTATGCACAGCCCTTTGTGGCTACTGCGTAGAACACCCGAAGCAGCTTGCAGCATATCGCAATGATTGACTGCATTTTCTTCAGTGGGTTTTCTGCCCTCGTTGTGAGGTAATGGTGGAGTTTTTGAAACTCCTCGTTTCTCGCCACCAGCGGCATCACTGCCCGGAACAGGATTGCTCGTAGATGCGCTCTCCCTCGCCGGCTGATTTCCGTCTGGCCTTTATGTTTACCAGAACTGTTTTCAGTGATGGCGAGTCCTGCCAGTTTCTGAAGTTGGCGTGGGGATGAGAAGCGCCGGAGGTCTCCAACTTCAGCAAAGATGCCAGCGACAGTGATGAGACCAATCCCTTTGATTTTAAGAAGTTCTTCCACCTCTGGGATTTGCCTGCACAGGCTTTCCACAACCTTCATGATACGCTCATACTGCTGAAGTTTAGCGTCATAGTCCTCCAGCAGAATTTGCAGCTCCATGCGGGCCGCTTCAATACCCGTTGTGCATCCAACGCTGTTTTGGGCCGCTTCAAAGGCCCTTTGAGCCCTTTTAAGGCCAGCACAACGTAGTTTCATCTGTCGCCATATCTGGTTAATTCCATCTACACCTAAAGCGACTAAATTGGAGGGAAGCGGTGCTGCATGAAGCAGCGCCATACTTCCAATACCCTCAAATTCCCCAAACACAGTTTTGTGCTTTGGAAAGTAGATTTTTAGCCAACGCTGGATTTGATTCTGCACTGAAGTGAGCTCTTTCTGTACTCTCCAGCGGCAGTTCATGGCGACTCGCAGTTCCGCATACAGCCCTTGTGGGATGTATGGGAGTACATAGCGCCCTTCCAGCACCAACTTTGCGATTGTCTTTGGATCCTTCTTGTCGCTCTTGCTGGGATGTCCATCGTCTAGTTCTTTGCTGCACTTCACATGGTATGGATTGACCAGCACCAACTTCATACTGCCCCCTTGCAAATACGCCGCCAGAGTGAACCAGTAGTGTCCCGTTGGCTCAAGCCCCACCATGATTCTGCCCTTCTTCTGTTCTGCTGCCAACTCAGATGCCCAGCACAGAAAGTAGTGAAAGCCTTCTGCGCTGTTCTCAAACTTGACTGCCTTACTCAGTTCAAGGCCGCGCCAGTCGAACGCTCTTGCCCAATGGGTATCGCGGGCAATATCCACTCCAATGACCATTGTTGTCTCTGTGACTTGACGGATTTTCTCGTTCTGTGCTACACTCATCTCGGACATTCCTTTCAATGGTTGATTCAATTAGGGCGCTTGACCCTGCATGTTTACCATTGTACGGAATGTCCTTTTTCTGTTCAAATGCCGGATTTTCTCATATTACAGGAATCTCCTGTCAGCAACACACAATACCAGCACATCCGCAAAATATCCATATCCAACCCCAACAAAAATTAGGGGGAAAATATGACGTCTGCCCCGGTTTCCGTCCGGAGGCGGGCGGCGATCCTCCCGGCCTCCTTCCGACTGACAAGGCCGGCAGTCTGGAGGTGGCGGAGGAGGTTCATCATCCCGATATAATTGATATTCTGGTTCATGGCCAACCCTCGTTTCAGGTGGAGGCCGCTCCCAAATGGGCAGGGAGCGGCCTCCGCTTCCTATCTTCTGAAATCTTAGATTTCCAAAAGCAATCATTCCGCACCTGTATTCGACACTACTTCCCCAGGTGTCAGGGCGGCAGCAGACGGACTGTGTTGGCACACATCACGGGAATCTCACCCCTCCGAGGATCTCTCCGAGCTGCCCCCATTGCTTGATCCCGGTATCACCCGGGGCTGTGGCTGGACAGGAGTATCATTATCAGATTGCTGACGAGGATCGGGCCGGATAAAAACCAGCCGCAATGCGAAACAGCCCGCCACAGGCTGCTTTGTGGACAGATGGGCACCGCTCTGCACCTTCCTTGGCCGTCTTTGATGCGGGTTCACGGCCCGCACAGGTGGTCTTGGCGCATCCTCCAGTGTCGCTTCAGCCCCCTTCCAGAGGGCCTCTCGTCAGCAGACGTATCCCGCTGCCGGATATTCTATTTGCAAGGATCAGAACGGAAATCGGTAGATCACCGATACTCCCAATACAGGGCAAACTGGGCCAAAATGCTATTCATGATTTGGAGTTCCTCCCCGTCTAAGGCGGATCTTAGCTTTTGGAGAAGTATTTCCTGCTTTGGGGATAACATCCGACTTTCTAGATGGAACCACTCTGGTAGATGAGCCCCTCCACCATATCGTCCCCGTGTAACCTGGATCGGGTAATAGCAGGAGAGAATCACCAAATCGTTTCGAATCGTCCGCTCAGAAACACCAAACTCTGTCGCAAGATTTATGGCTGTTTGGTGCCTCCTCTTACATAGCAGACGTAGGATTTCGCTTCTCCGCTCTGACGGGGTCATTCCTCTCACCGCCCTCGTCTTGCCCTTTGATTGAAGTATAAAGGTTAAAGCGGAAGGTTCATTTCCACTTTAAAAAAGTTTCTGGCTTGATCGCATAAATTCAGCATTATGCCTCATTTAGAAAGGATATTTGTCGCATAATAGACAAAAGCAGGACAATGAGAGGATGATAAAAAGCCCGAGCTACTGTGGCCTAGGGCTACAGTAACACGGACTCTTTATTATAGGGCTTTGAAACTATTTTACTTGGGCGGACAGTCTACTACTTTTCCTACAGATATCCGTCTTCCCTACCTAAGCAATAATCAACTCAAGAGAGTAAGATGCGCAATGAAGATAGTAGTTTTGATTCGCACCTTGATAGAAGCAATCTTTTTGCTGATGTCCCGTTATTTTTTATATCGTCCAGATCCAACCATAAATTAATAGAATTCACAGAATGTTATGATTGTACATGGGGAGGAGTTTTCATTCGATACAAATTCTAGATGCCACCATGTTTAATACTTCCTGGTGCGTTTGGTCAAACAAATGTGTATAGATTCGCCCAGTAATTGTAATATCTTTATGCCCCAGCGCTTTTCCGATATCGACCAACGGAACCTTTGCGCTATTCGCCACGCTGGCAAAAGTATGCCGGAGTCCGTGAATCGTAATATGCGGCAATCCATGGAGCTGAATAAATTGACGAAATATATTGGTGACTTGATTCGGTTGACAAGGGCTTCCATCCTTTTTTACCACTACATAGCCGCTATCCCAATATGCCTTACCGAGTTGTTTCTTCTGTTGTAATTGGTTAAAACGTTCTTCTCTTAATAGATCGACCAAGTCACTTATACCGGCAATTCCCAACTTTCTAATAGAACTTTCTGACTTCGGTTGTTTCTCAACTACTTTACCCCCCGCTGTAGTCCGTACACATTGGATTTGAATAACTCCATTTTCTAAATCAACATCTTCCCATCTCAAGCCGCAAATCTCACTTCTGCGCAGCCCAAGGTATCCAGCCAGCTTAACAACAATCTCAAGCCAGTCCCCTTCTACGGCCCGGAACAGCTTATTTAGTTGCTTTGGATTATAGTAAGACTGACTGGGCAACTGCTGGTGGGGAGCCTCCACTAGGTCGATCGGATTTTCTGGCAATAATTTTTGTCTATGTGCCATTTTCAGTGCTGTATGCAGAAGAATATGGTGTTTATACACTGTATTTGAGCTTAGTCCCTTTTCCCTCATAATTTGATTGTAATACGCTTGAATTTGATATGGTGTAAGCTGTTGAATCTTTACCTTTCCTAATATAGGGATAATGTGATTAGTAATTATGCTATGGTAACAGTAATAGGTGGTATCCTCCCGGTTAGGCCGTATTACATCTTCAAGCCAATATGATAGCCAATGTTCTAAGGTCATCTGCGTCGGAGGTGTCAGTCTATTTTGTAAACGCCTGATCTCAAAACGGCACAGCGCTTCCTTTGCCATCTCCTTCTGTGAAAATGTTTTGGTTTTCCTCATACGTCTACCAAATGCATCCCGGCCATAATCAAAGTAAACATAAAATAGTCTTTTCCCATCGTCATACGCCAAATTTTTTTCAATTCTCTTTCGTGACATAGTTCTCTCCTTACTGAATTTTTATTCATCTTTCGAAGTTTATGTGTTAATTCTGTCAGCATTTTCTACTCATGTCAAGGCTACCAACGGGCTACCTAAGATCTACTAAATAATGCCCTATACTCCGCCTTTTATACCCAAAAAACGGGAGGTTTCCTCTTCTTTCGCGGACGAATAAAAATAAGGAGGAAATCCGAATGAGAAACCTCAAGCGGGCTCTCAGCCTGGCTCTGGCAGCTATCATGCTCATTGGTATGATGGTTGTCTCCGCCTCCGCTGCGGGCTACAACGATCTCACCGACAAGGATGAGATTGTGAACAAGGATGCGGTTTCCATGCTCACGACGCTGGGCATCATCGAGGGCAAGCCCGATGGTTCCTTTGCGCCTACTGAGGGTGTGGATCGCGCGCAGATGGCGAAGATGATCTCCGTCATCATGAACCAGGGGGCTGACAACAGCGCTCTGTATGAGAACAGCCCCTCTGGCCTGACTGACATCAGCAGCCACTGGGCCAAGGGCCACATCAACTATTGCTACACCACCGGCATCATCGCTGGTCGTGGCAATGGCAAGTTTGACCCTGATGCGGGTGTAACCGGCTCCGAGGCAGCCAAGATGCTGCTGGTTGCCGCCGGCTACGATCCCAAGATCGAGGGCCTCACTGGCGCGGACTGGGAGATCAACACCAACGCCCTGGCCTCCAAGCTGGGCATCTTCCGTAATCTCACCGCTTCCGTGTCCGAGCCCCTGACCCGCGACAACGCGGCCCTGCTGATCTACAACGCCCTGGACATCGAGATGATTGAGAAGTACGAGAACGGCTACGCCATCGGCTTCAAGGATTACCGCACCATCCTGTCCACCATGTACGGCGTGTATAAGCTGGAGGGTGTGGTTGTCGGTAACGAGTGGGCTCAGCTCATGAACACCGACGTGGATGACGCTCTGGCCACTGGCAAGACCCGCCTGGAGGATGTGATGCTCTTTGACTCCAACACTCTGAGCACCAACACCGGCATGAGCGGCACTGCCCAGCCCGACGTCACTATGAATGTCACCACCCCTGTGGAGTACATGGGCAAGACCGTGACCATGTACATCCGCAAGACCACAGTTCTGGCCGACTCTGAGGTTCTGGGCGTGGTTCTGAAGGATGACGCCAATGTTGTTAAGGTTGTGAACAACAACAACGAAACCAACAAGGACATCCTGAAGGGTTCCGGCCTGAGCTTCGACAACAACACCCAGTTCTATGTGAACTATGGCTATCAGAAGACCCAGTCTGCTGCTCTGAACGAGCTGGGCGTGACTGGCCTGAAGGATCTGAAGGCCTATCAGAACGTCAACGGCGTTGAGATGGAGATCATCGACAACGACAACGACGGCATCGTGGACTATGTCCTGTACACCAAGGAGGATCTGACTGTCGTTTCCGGCACCAGCAGCTCCAAGGAGACCACCACTCTGATCGGCTTTAACAAGAACAAGGCCATCGACAACGATGACATTGTGACCGAGCTGGATCTGGAGATTGATGACGTGGTTCTGGCCATCACCTATGGCGGCCGCTACTATGTCACCGCTCCTCAGGTTGTTACCGGCGAGATGGAGGCCTATTCCTCCAGCAAGCTGGAGAACCAGTACATCGAGGTGGGCGGCACCGAGTATAAGCCTTCCTACATTGGCAAGCTGACCGAGACCGAGACCTCTGCCAACGGCGTGGGCGAGATCATCGACTTCGATATCGAGCTCTGCGAGAAGCTGACCGGTGTTCAGTTCAAGACCTCCTATGAGTTCTTCCTGGATTCCAATGGCTATGTCCGTGCTTTCCGTCCCGCTGAGGAGAGTGCCCCCAACTACGCCCTGGTTCTGAATTCCGGTTATGACCCCGGCGTGTACAGCTCCGATGCTTCCGGCAAGCTGACTGTGCTTCTGGCCGACGGTACCGAGGGCACCTATTCCATCAACTTCTCCGCCTCTGCTTCCAACCTGGGTGAGCAGCTGTATGGCGACAATGCCACCAAGAATCAGGGTATCACTGAGCTGAAGGGCTTCATGGGCACCGACTACACCGATCAGTCCGATACCCGCCCCTGGCTGGCTGTGGACAGCAGCTATGTCTTTGCTCATAAGAGTGCTACTGCTGTGGATTACAAGGCTGGCCAGGCTGCTGGCAGCGTGATCTGCTACACCAAGAACGACGATGACGTGCTGACCATTAAGTACGTGATCGGTGCCATCAACGGTTATGCAGTGAACGAGGATAAGGTGACCAACGCTGATCTGAGCGGCACCCACACTCCCACTCTGAGCACCCTCACTGAGGAGCTGAGCAAGGCCTATGGCACCGGTGACGCCCGCGTGTACTACGGCGTCAACGATACTGTGGCCGTCGACAAGAATACTGTGGCCTTCTACTACGAGGACAAGGATAACTATGGCGTGGCCATTGGCTATGACAAGATGGCCAATGTGTCCGAGGGCCAGAACTTCCTGGCTTCCACCGTGGTTTCCACCAGCTACAACTCCGCTAAGAAGGAGTACGAGTACAAGAGCACCAACCTGGCGGATGTGATCCTCTTTGACGAGGCCAACATCATCAACGCCCGCGACTATGCTTACGTTCTGAGTGCGAACCGCACCGCCAACGACGACAAGGTCACCCTGAATGTTCTGTTTGAGAACGGCGATGCCGGCACTCTGACCGTGAAGAAGGATCACTTTGACTCCATCTTCAAGAACAGCACCGACTTCAACCGCGCCTATGCCTACACCATCGACGGCAAGGAGATCGCCACCCTGACCAAGACCACCAATAGCATGGTGTCCGGCGTCGGCTACCGCCTGAAGGCTGGTACCGTTGCCCTGAACACCGGCGCTGGCCGTGAGCAGTACTATGCTTACGACAAGGATAAGGTCAACATCTGGGACGTGACCGACGCCCGCAAGGGTGAGGACGGTGTGAAGGTTGCCGACTTTAACACCAAGAATTGGAACATGGTTCTGATTCTGGACAGCAACAGCAAGGTTCGCACTGCTTTCGTGTGGGAGTATGACGGCACCACTCCCGGTGTCGGCGACGGCTTCGATTTCGACTGGAACCTTGACAACCACGGCGAGTTCGTGACCCTGTACGGTTACCACACCGCCCGGGACATCTACGAGGCCTTTGACGAGGGCAAGAACGTTCTGATCCGCGATGACTACGATCTGGCCGACTTCAACTCCAACCGCCTGACTATTCCCGAGGGCCGCATCCTCTTTGTGGACGGCGACCTGACTGACAGCTCTGTTGGTAACAAGCTCCCTGTGGTCGGTAACGGCACCCTGTGGGTCAGCGGCAACTATACCAACGAGCAGGCCAAGATGACCGTCGACACTCAGATCGGAGGCAACCTGGTTCTGAGCACCAACACCGAGATTGACTCCACGGTTGCCGTTGAGGGTAACATTGTGGAGAAGAGCGGTGCCAAGACCTTGACTGTGTCCGCGGGTAACAAGGTGTACGCCGAGGGCGACGTGGTTCTCGATACTCTGACCGTCTATGGTCATATTGAGGCGGAGAACTTCGACTGCAACAACATCAATGACTACTCTGACAACTCTCTGGTTGCCCGGGGCAACATTGATGTGGCGACTGGTCTGACTATCGGCAAGTCTGGCTCCGCCGGTTCCGTGACCGTGGGCGGTAAGCTCACCGGCAACACTGTGACCGTCGTGAACGGCACCCTGGCGATGGCCGCTGGCAACACCGGCGTTGACGTTGCCAAGGTTGACGTGGAGGCCGACGGCAAGGTAGTTGCGAACGACGTGACCGCTACCGACGTTCTTGTGGCTGCGGGCGGCAAGCTGACCGCCGATAAGGTGGATGGCACTCTGAATGCTGAGGCCGGCGCCGACGTAGAGATCAAGGATGCTGACTCCGAGGTTAAGGTTGACGACAAGCTGACCGGCGACTTCGCGGGCGATGTGACCCTGACTAAGGCTGCCTCTGTAGAGAAGGGCGAGTCCGTTGTCATCAACGGCAAGCTGACTGCTGGTAGCTACACTCTGACTGTCAAGGGTACTCTGACCCTGAACGGCGCGGACACTGACCTGTCTAAGCTGTCCGGCAAGGCTGGCGCGAAGGTTATCTTCGGCGCGAACGCCACTGTGCTTGCCGCGAACGAGAACTTCGTCTACAGTGACGGGAGGACCCAGGTTCAGCTCAAGGACATCGCTGGCCTGACCTTCACCTATGATGAGACCGCCAGCAAGTTTGTGGCGAATGAGAAGGCCCCCGTGGGACCCACCGAGCCTGAGAAGGCCACTCTGAGCGTGTCTGGTACCTATGAGATCGACCAGGACACCAAGACCATTAAGGTGACTACGGATGATACTAACATCGAGCTCGAGGTTGAGCAGGGCGCTAAGAACGTCACCTTCACCGTGAAGCCCGCTGCTGGTGTGAACTACACCAAGGGTGCCGACACTCTGAGCACCAGCAAGTCCGGCGATACCTTTACCATCGGCAACGTAAAGAATGGCGGTTACGTCAAGTTCACCGCCAAGGGTGCCGATCTGGAGACTCAGACTTATACTGTCACCCTGAAGATCAAGGACGAGTAACCACGCTCTTCGAGATTTTCTCCTAACAATAGTCCGCCCCCGAGCCGTCTGGCTCGGGGGCGGACTTCTTATTACTCGCCTGCCCAAATGGCCAGGTAGCGGTAGGTGTAGCCCTGGGTGTTAGTGCCGCACTCCGCTCCACTAGTGACGGTGAAGCCATTTTCCGTCAAGCATAGGGCCGTATTGGACGAGTGGGACAGGCCTCCGCCACGCACCGCCAGCCCGCCGTACATGTAGTAGTCTACGGCCGGCCGCTTACCAAAGCTGATCTCCAGCAATACCACCAATGGATGAAAACCCAGCCGTATCTCCCGTATGGCCGCGCCGTCACCAGTATAGGAGCCGGCCACTGCGGAGCACTTTTCCCCTGCCAGGGCCCTGACCTGCGCTAACGACTGGTCGATTTTCTGAAAATCCGAATTGAAATCCGTCCGCAGAAACGCATCTCTGGGCTCCCACTGGTGCAGTTGATAGTTTGACGTGTATGTTGCCATAAAACATCCCTCCCAATGGCAGGGGGCCGATTGCTTTTGCAATACCCGCAAACGCGGGGCGGCGGTACTGGTTCCCATAGACGTCGACCAACAAATGTGCTATAATGACCTCATACTTTTCTTGGAGGACTGTGCCATGCACCGGGTTCTTTTTACTGCATCGACATACTCCCATATTGTAAACTTCCACCGTCCTTATTTGCAGGAGTTCAAACGCCGGGGATGGGGCGTGGATGTTGGATGCGGCGGCCGCCCAATGGAAATCCCGGAAGCGGATCGGGTCATACATATCCCGTTTGAGAAAAAGATGACCTCCTCCCAGAATGTGCGGGCTACCCGTTTGCTCCGCGGCCTTATCCGGGCGAACCGGTATGCGCTAGTCAGTTGCCATACCGCTCTGGCGTCCTTTTTTACGCGTGCGGCAATCCTGGGGCTTCGCCGACGGCCAGCTGTGGCCTGTACGGTTCATGGATACCTCTTTGGTGAGCATAGCACTCCGAAGGAGGAACTTCTGCTGGGGACGGCAGAGAGACTCACTGCCCCGGTGACCGACCTTTTGATGACAATGAATCACTGGGATACCGCTTATGCCAAAGCCCACCGTTACGGTAGACGGATCATCGAAATTCCAGGAATGGGGGTAGATCCCAGCCATCTTCCGCAGGTATCTCTCCAGGAGGCCGCTTTCTTCCGAACACAGCTTGGATTCCGCCAGGATCAATTTCTCCTTCTCTTCGGCGCGGAGTTTTCTCCACGAAAAAACCAAGCGGAGTTACTCCGGGCCCTCAGCTTTCTGCCCGAGCAGGTTGGGCTACTGTTGCCCGGCGATGGAGCCCTCCGGGATACGTGCATTCAACTGGCCAGGACATTGGGTGTAGAACAGCGGGTCGCCTTTCCAGGTCATGTAGACGATATGCCCCTGTGGTACGCTATGGCAGACTGCGTTGTGTCCCCCAGCCAGAGCGAGGGACTACCATTCCATTTGATGGAGGCGATGTATTATGGTCTCCCCATCGTCGCCAGCGATATTAAGGGCCATGCCGATTTGCTGGGCAGTAGTCATGCCGGTCTTCTCTTTTCACCTCACAGGATGGCAGAGGGGTGCGCTGCACAGGTGCAGCGCCTGCTGGCCGAGCCGGGCCTGGCCCGCCGCCTCGGCCAGGCAGGGCAAGAGGCCATCATCCCCTACACTCTGCCTCAGGTGCTACCCCAGATTATGGAGCTCTATCATCAGGTAGTTCCCCTGGATGAGCCGGAGAAGGTATATTCACTGGAACAGATCTCATAATGTAAAATTACTTATTTTGAGAGCATGTACTGGAAGCCGCATATGGCCGGCTCCAGTACATGCTCTTTTTCTACCTTTTCAACCGATTCGGCTGATAGCATCGGCCTTACGAAAATTTTTTAGGTGTAACCCCTCAAGATGGAGTTCTTTTGCCAAGGGACCACATGAAAAAGACTGTCCGCAGAACCTTCCGCTCCGCAGACAGTCTTTTTCTCTTTTAGGACTCTGCCCACGCAATAAGGGCTGTTTCATCCTCTGTTAGAGTGATCGTTCCCATATTTACCGTATTCCAATCCTGAAGCATTTGAGCCAAGTGAAGTATTCCCTCCCGGTATTCCTGGGTATCCTCCTGATACGTTCGCAACATTTGAAATGCGGAATGCCAGGTTTCCGGGTTGGCCGCCACGTAGGAGACATATTTTTGGAGCATCTGCATCCCGCTCACAGGCTGTTCCATGGTGAAGTAGTAGTCCGCTAAGTAGAGGGGGATGATGTTGGAGTCTACTTGGGATAGCCGTGCGGCGTAAGTCTCCGCCTGCTGGAGGATATCCTCGTTAAAACTATCCAGAGATTGGGCGCTGTAGACGTATGAGAGCATGTAATCCGCCCACTCAAACCGATCTAGCCGGATAGCCTTCTCTAGACTGTCAAATGTAGGCGATCTATTCACAAGCGCCTGGGCGCGCATGTTGCTCCCCAAAAGAACCGCAAAGGCTGCCAGTAGAGCCGCCAATAGCACACTGAACCACTTGCTAACCACCTCACGTGTTGGGTGCAGGCGTAGGGACGCACCACAGCACAAGCTAATGAGGGACAATACCCCTAATGCAATAGGGAGGTAGGCGTGAGCTGAGAATATGACCTCTACAGAGGCGTGGCCTGCCATGAACACCAAGGCTGCCCCCAAGGCCGCTGTCATTGGATGGGACTCGTCCTTGGGGCGCCGCCAGCTTGATAACACCGCCAATCCTGATGTCACTAAAACCGCCAAAAAAAGGAGCAATCCAAGAACTCCTGTCTCTACTAAAGATTGGACATAGTGGTTATGGGCATATTTTGTCTCATAAAAGAAGGACTGCACACTGGCAATACCATTCTCAAAGGCACCCATACCCAAGCCGACCACCGGGCTCCGTCGAAAAAGCTTCATGCCATCCTCAAAGAATACCAACCGCTGAATGGCATTCTGGTTGGCAAAGAGCCCCTGGAGGCGATTCGCTATAAAATCAGGCAGAAGCTTGTACTCCAAGGGCAACTTCCCATTGCCTCCCGTCCCCTCATATGTGACCTCCTCCAAATAGAGCGGTCCACCTGAGAGGTTAAAATAAACCACCATGCTATCCGCTGGTACAGTAAACGATGCCTCCGCTGCTGAACCTTGGTAAAGTATTGTGCTGGTGTGCATCATAGTATCCTGTCGGTTCTGGCTCTCAATGGTGACCTGTGGGTTGCCATTACTGCGAATAGAAAGTGTATAGGTTCCGGCATCAGGATAGGCCGACCGCCGCAGGGTTTCCCCCTCCTGAATCGTTGCCGGTCCAGTCAGCTGAAGTGCCAACAGGACAAATACCGCCATCAATGCAACTAAAGCGCCAATCAATAGCGGAATCATTTTCCCATGTTGTCCCAATAGCTGTCCCACATGCTGTCCTAATAGCTGATCCAGCAGACAAAGCAAACCTGAGCCAGCAACAGCGCAGAGCAATGGAATGGGCTGTATCCCCGTCCATTCGGTCAGGGATGAGTAAGAAACGAGGAAGGCCGCGATCATGGACACTATCAGCGTCTCTACCATTAATACAAGCAACTTCCCCCGACGTTCTCCCCGTTCCAAGAGCAAATATACCAAGAAGGCCAACATAATCATACCGCTGGCACCCATGCTGAAGGCTAAGATAAAGCCCATCGCGTTAAGGAACAGGCAAACCAAATGGAATCGCCGCGATCCGACTCTTTCGCTGGATACTGCTAGTCCGAGCGAAAGAATTACTCCTAGTCCAACACACCCTGCAAAGATGTTCGGGTTTCCCAATAAAGAGTTCATACGGATACCGACCTCCACTGGAATGAGGTTGGCATAGTCGTCCGAAAATAGTTCTAGAAGCCCAAGCACCGGAGTACTTAACAGGCGGGTGGAGAGCAAATCGATGCTAACAAGAGACACTAGGGCTATACCACCCTCCAGCATAGTAGCTGCACCACGCCCCAGAGATTGTCCACTGCCATTTGAGAAGGAGAGAATTAGGACAGCACCGCAGAATGAAATCAAGACTTTAAGAAATTCAGAAAGAGCAAATTTACCTGACGTAGCGTAAAGTGTGGAGATTCCATTCATCAAAACCCAGGCGAATAGTATCAAAAATGGGATTGTTATACGACTGCAAAACTGCGAGAAGCGAAAAAAGATTGCAAAAATTGCCGCCACTATCCCTGTTATAGCCACCACTTTGATCGTAGATGGCGCAGTAAAACATAGGCTTAGAAAAAATAAGAGGGCACACATTGCCCCTATCCCCAATCGCTTATAGTCAATCCGTACACTCTGTATCACAGCTACCGATTCCTGTGCAGACACCTCATCCAACTCTGGAAGGATTGGTGTGGATGTCGGTAGGGGCTTTTGCCCCTGCTTCTTATATTTTTTCGACATGGCTTGCCTCCGGTACCATCATTTTCCCGCATTAGCCATCCCAAAGGTCAGGAAGCATCTGCAGATAATATTTGGTGTTATATTTTGTGTAATATTATACCACATTTTAGCGGCTAAGTCCACGCAGAAATCTATACTATTCGACGGAATTAACGTTTTCCTTTTTCATTCCATCTATATCCCAAAGCAAGACTTCAATTGATAGAATTTGTAGTCTAGTATAAAATTATACTATCTTCTGTATATATAAGTTCCGTTCTATTCACCTTAACACCAGCCAAGACACCAACTAGAGCCCCCCGAATATAATCACAAGACCCAATTTGGTGAACCCATTCGTAATGGTGCAACCCCAAGTACGTCCTAGTATCATTGGTTGGATCCTGGTCAACATCCTACAGGGAATGCTCCTATTAAGGCCCTATTGAGCACTGGGTAGATAGGCTAAGATTAGTCCTATCCCTTACTCTAATTAAGAGTATTGCGAATCACAAGCAACTATCTTAAACAAAACATAATATAGATGATGATAATTGCTATGAGTTATCACTATTCCCCTCAATATACCGCGCTCTATCTGCGTCGAGAGAGTTTTGCCCGCTATTCGAGCTGCAATTTGGGGCTTCCGTCCGAATGGAAGCCAAGACTTTTCTCTGGCGCTCTGGTTTTGGCTGGATAACCCCAATGCGCGACTGCTGGATGGTATGGATGCACTCTCGCTGGATTTAATGGATGACCGACTGGTGTTCTGGCTCAAAGGCTACACAGACCTGATCTGTTACGCTGACCGATATCCTATCCTCCGCCATGAATGGAACCATGTAGCCATCACCTACAACAACCAAGGACAGATATTCTTCTATATCAACGGAATGCAGACCCAAGTATATTCTGTCTTTCAAAAAACACCAGCAAAGCTATGGGGAGATATCCTGTTCTGCCCTGGGATGGAGGGCTACTTAAGGGGAGTGCAGTTCTTTGACAAGCAGCTTTCCGAAGTGGAGGTAGATCAGGTTAAGCGAGGCATCGTTGGCGCGCCCACACCCATCCGCTGGTTTGACTTTGAGACTTCCGCTCCAGGAAAATCATTCAACATGACATAATACCATATACAACGCCGCTACCATCTCCAGATCCGCCCCAGGATAGATATCCACCGTTGCCTGCCTTACTCGGACACCTATCTTTGCACCCGAGTCCTCCTCCATTTTCGCTGGGATGAGCTGCGCAAATTCTGCCTTTGCCTCCGGGAGCCTGTTTTCTCCTGCCATCTTCAGCACTTCTCGTTCCCACCGATAATAGGTCTACCGCTCTATCCCCTGCTCCTCACACTACATTGTGACCGACATCCCACTGCTCCGGCACTCCCGTACTCGTTTTGCCCATCCCACCAACGCCGCCTGCCGTTTCATTTCCCACGCACCCATCCAGATGGCTTCCTTACGACAAAATAGTCTTGAGAAATCCTGAGTTTTCTCAGGATTTCTCAAGACTATTTTATCCTATCTGTATACCCGGCCGCTTGTTTTACGCTTACAATAAGAGATTCTTGGTAATGTTTAGAGCAAGAACAAGGGGGCGGATATTGGGACGAGTTGCACTAAAGATGTTGCGCAAGAAAATTTCTGTGTTTGCATAAAAACACCTTTAATAAATATTTCTATAATATGACAAGATTGGGCAGATAGACGGCAAGGGACAAAACTTCCTTGTTTTCCCATAGCAAGGTACTATGATTCCTATTTACGCAAGTAAAAGCGGACCTGCCATTGGCAAGCCCGCTTGTCCCTGCTCAGGAATCATAGGGCTTCTGGCTCAACTCCTGTTGCACTCAGTTCGACAATCCACTATGCCTGCAACAGTTGCTTGAGGATTACGCATTGATCGCAGCCGTCGTATCCGTCATCCAGCGCCTTTTGATATAGCTCCATGGCCTTGTCAGTCATGGGTAGTTGGGCGCCGTAATCGTGGGCAAAGTGCTGGGCCAGGGTCAGGTCCTTGCACATCATCTTCATACCGGTGGGGTTTTCAAAGTTTAGGGGCTGGATGTGGCCTTTGTAGGTTACCTCCAGCACCTTGCTGTAGCCGTAGGAGGTCATGAGGCAGTCGTACAGTTTGTCCTCGTCCAGCCCTGCCCGCTTGGCCAGGGCCGCCGCCTCGCAGATGACGGCGTGATTCACCCAGGTAAGGATCTGGTTGATGAGCTTGAACTGCTGGGCGGATCCGTTGGGCCCCACGTGGACGATGTTGCGGCCCATAACCTGGTACACCGGCAGGATCTCCTCCATTTGGGCCTGGTCACCTCCCACCATGATGGTGAGGGTGCCGTCTCTGGCCCCCTGAGGTCCGCCGCTCACCGGGGAATCAAAATACCACACCCCCCGCTCCAGTAGGTCGGCCCCCAGCTGCCTGGCGGCGGTGACGTCGATGGTGCTGCAATCCACCACCCAGCGGACCCGGGTGTTTCCGGTAAGGGCGCCCCCCTCACCCAGCATCATCTCCCGCACCACCCCGTCGGTGGGTAGGCAGAGTACCAGCACCTCACACTGCTCCCCCACCGCCTTCAGGCTTTTAGCGGGCAGGCCTCCGGCCTGGAGCAGAGGTGCCTCCTTCTCCCGTGTGCGGTTGAAGCCCATCACCTCAAAGCCGGCTTTCCGCAGGTTGAGTGCCATGCTCAGGCCCATGGAGCCCAGGCCGATGAATCCGATCCTCTTCATCCCTTTCCCTCCTCCAGCACGCCGTTGGCGTCGCGGTAGCGGTTGATCTCCTTGATCTCATACACCATGTCCAGCACCGGATCCCTGGCATACAGGCAGCGGCGGTAGCCGTTCTCCTGGTCCTCGTCCTCATAGCCGAAGAACAGGTTGTGACCCAGGGCCCGGAAGTGCTCCTGCCAGTGGTCAAAGTCGTGGACCTTGAAGCAGATGTGGTTGATGCCTCTGCCTCCGGCCTGGATGTAGTCCCAGTGGTAGCCCCCCTCGGTCACCGGCTCCAGAAATTCCAGCTTGCAGGAGTGGTCGGCCAGGGTGACCATGGCGCACTTGCACTGCTGGGGGTGGTCCACGCCCCTGGTCCAGGCGTGCTGGAGGTAGGGCGACATGCGCACCACGCTTTTGACGCCGTATTGTTCCTCCACATGGCGCACCGCCTCCTCCAGGTCGGGCACGATGAAGCCCACGTGATCAATGCCGTATTCATTCAGCGGTTTCATGTTCCATTCCTCCTGTCTCTCCGGGGATAAGGATGCCGCCCCGGTCGGCGGAGCTGACCATGGCCGCGTAGCGGGCCAGATAGCCTATCAGCCTGGGAGGCTGATAACGCCACGCCGCCCGGCGGCGGGCCATCTCCTCCTCGCTGACATGGAGCTCCAGGGTCTTCTGTTCCACGTCGATGGTGATCTCGTCTCCGTCCTCCACCAGCGCCAGAGGTCCGCCGGCGGCGGCCTCCGGGGAGATGTGCCCTACAAAGCAGCCGTTGTTGGTGCCCGAGAAGCGTCCGTCGGTGATGACGGCGGTGGACCGGGCCAAGCCCTGGCCGTAGAGGGTCTTCATGGGCTTGTACAGCTCCTTCATGCCCGGTCCTCCCCTGGGGCCCTCGTAGCGGATGACCACCACATGGCCGGGGTGGACCCTCCGGGCCTCAATGGCCTCCACGCAGGCGTCCTCCGAGTCAAAGCAGATGGCCTTGCCGGTAAAGCGGCGCACGTCCGGATGGATGGCGGCAGGCTTGGATACGCCGGTGTCCGGGGCCAGATTGCCCCGGAGGATGGCCAGCCCGCCCAGGGTGCTGTGGGGCCGGTCCAGAGGACGGATCAGCTCATCGTTGGGCAGATAGGGACTGCGATAGGCGTCCACCTCCTCCCCGATGGTGCGCCCGGTAACGGTGAGGGCCTCCCGGTGGAGTTTTTCTCCCAACTGCCGCAGCACCTGGGTCACCCCGCCGGCATAGTAGAAGTCCACCGCGTCGTACCGGTGGGTGGCGGGGTTAATCTTCACCAGCAGGGGGATGGTCTCGCTGAACCGGTCAAAGGCGTCCAGCACGTCCTTTGTGTCAAAGCCCAGCTCGTGGGCTAGGGCGCAGCTGTGGATGACGGTGTTGCTGGAGCCCCCCACCGCCATCATCAGCATGATGGCGTTCTCCAGAGCCTCCCAGGTCATGATCTTCCGGGGTGTGATGCCCCGGTGCACCATGTCCACGATCTGCTGGCCGCTGCGCAGGGCGCAGCGCAGCCGCTCATTGAACACGGCAGGGATCGCCGCTCCGCCCGGCAAGGTCATGCCCAGAGCCTCGGCCAGGCAGCACATGCTGTTGGCGGTGCCCATGAACTGGCAGGAGCCGCAGGTGGGGGCGCACACATGGCCCAACCGCCGCACCCCCGCCTCGTCCATCTCCCCCACCTGGAGCCGTCCCATGGCCTCGCTGACGCTGGTGGTGTCCGAGGTCTCCTGATCGGCGTAGCCGGGGCCGGAGAACATGCTACCACCGGGCACGAAGATGCAGGGCAGGTCCAGCCGGGCGGCGGCCATCAGCATGCCGGGCACGATCTTGTCACAGCTGCCCAGCAGCACCAGGCCGTCCAGCCGGTGGGCCCGGGCAATGATCTCAATGCTGTCGGCGATGTTGTCCCGGGAAGGCAGCACATAGTTGTTGCCGCTGTGGCCGCCCGCCAGTCCGTCGCAACAGGCGATGGTGCCAAACTCCGCCGGCGTGCCTCCCGCCCGGTAGATGCCGTACTTTACCTGCCGGGCCACCTGGTCCAGAACGGTATGGCCGGGCACCATATCGGACATGGCGTTGGCGATGCCGATGATGGGCCGGTCCATGTCGTCATCGCTGTAGCCGCACCCCTTCCAGATCACCTGGTTGGAGATCCGGTCCAGGCTGGTCAACGGGGGTATGGTGTCTTTCATCGTGATCCCCTCCTTAAACTTAAATGGGCATATTCGCCCATTCATGCAAACACAAATGGGCAGAACTGAATATTTACATCCGGTGTTTTTCTCCGCCGGCCGCAAGACAGGCGGGTTTTCGGGCATGCTGGGAGTTGGCACTGAATTTGCAGTGATACAATAAGAACCTGACAGACGCCACAGAAACAAGGAGGAAGCGCGGTATGGATAAATCCCAATTTGACCGGCTGGTGGAGAGCGGCGTGCTGGACCAGATCCTGGACACCTCCTACGACGGCTTCACATATACCGATGAGACGGGAACCATCGCCTATGTGAATCGGGCCTACTGCGAGATGACCGGATTCTCTGAAGAGAGTATTTTGGGCCGAAACATTTTTGAATTGATCCAAATTGGCCGTCCTCTTGCCCGGATGTCCATCAAAGTGTTCGAGACAAGGCAACCCATCACAGAGCTGGTGCGCTACCGGGCGGACACCAATCAGGAGATCATGGTCACGGTCCTCCCCTTCTACGAAAAGGGGACGGACACCTTCCGGGGCATCGTGGCCAACCTGCGGGACATGACCGACCTGACCGAGCTGCGGCGGGAACTGGAGCTGAGCTACCTGCGCTACGACGAGGTGGTCAAGCAGCACGAGGAGGCCAGCCAGAAGCTCCACCAGCGTCTGGAGGAGCTGCAGGTGATGTTGAAAGATTGCGACATTGTGGGGGAAAGCCGACAGATGCGGGGGCTGGCGGAGCTGGCCTACCGCATCGGCAGCGTCCAGTCCACCGTCCTCATCACCGGTGAGTCGGGGGTGGGCAAGGACGTGTTCTGCCGCATGGTTCACAAGTTCTCCGGCCCGGACAAACCCTTTATAAAGATCTCCTGCGGAGCCATCCCGGACAATCTGCTGGAGTCGGAACTCTTCGGCTACGAGGCGGGAGCCTTCACCGGAGCCAACAAGCACGGCAAGCCGGGCATCTTTGAGCTGGGCGACGGGGGCACCGTGTTCCTGGACGAGATCGGAGAGCTTCCCCTTCAGCTCCAGGTAAAGCTGCTTACCGTGCTCCAGGACCGGACCTTCTTCCGGCTGGGGGGCGTCAAGGCGCTGCCCATGAACGCCCGCATCATCGCCGCCACCAACCGGGATCTGAAGGAGGAGGTGGCCGCTGGCCGCTTCCGTCAGGACCTGTACTACCGGCTCAACGTGATCCCGGTGCACATCCCGCCCCTGCGGGAGCGGAAGGAGGACATCATTCCCCTGGCGGCCCACGCTTTGGAGCGGCTGGCTCACACCAACGGGGGGCGCAAGGTGCTGGACGTACGGGTACAGCGCATCTTTACCAACTACGCCTGGCCGGGCAATGTACGGGAGCTGAACAACGTGGTGGAGCGGATGTATGTCTTTTGTCCCGGAGACGTGCTCACCGTGGACTATCTGCCCCGGGAGCTGGCCGGAGCGTCCGAGCCGACGGTGAACCTGGACAGCGCCCACACCCTGAAGGAGACCATGGAGCGGCTGGAGGCCAGTGTGCTGCTCAGCCATCTGGACGAGGAGCGCACCCTCAGCGAGATCGCCGCCGGGCTGGGCATCAGCGTGTCCACCCTCATCCGCAAGCTGAGTCGGTACCATCTCCCCCGCCGCTACCGCAGGAGCGACCGGGAGGACGGAACCTGAGCGGGGACCTGCCGCCTGCCTTGGCGGCAGGTCCTTTTTTGTCTCTATCAGCCGCCGGTGAGGGCGCAGCCGATGGGATAGCCGATGAATCCGATGACAATGGAGGTAATGACGATCATCAGGATGCCGAACAGGTAGATCTTGTTGCGGCTGCTGTACTCATGGCCGTGGAGCATGGCAATGGTGGCAAAGGAAGAGGGCAGCAGGTAGGCGCAGGAGCCGCACATGGTGGTCACCAGGGCGATACCCACCGGGCTGATGGCCCCGCCGCTGCTCATGGCCAGAGCCACGCCCACGCCGGTCATCACCGTGATGGTGGACACATTGGAGGCAAAGTTGGTCATGATGATGGATACGGCGGCGATGAGGAAGACTACCACGATGGGGGCCACGCTCTGGGTCAGGGGGGTGATGTTCTGCTGGATGGCCGCCACGATACCGGTAGACTCGGCGCTCATGGCGCTGCCCAGATAGACGCCGATGCTGATGAAGAGCAGGATACCCCAGTTGATGCTCTGGTTGACCACGGTCTTCACGTCCAGCAGGGGCTTGCCGTTGATCTGGACCACCGCCATCACCACTACGGAGAGAATGGCCCAGAAGGTGATGCCCAGGCTGTTAAAGGTAGCGATCCAGGCCGCGTCGCTGATCATGGTCAGGATGCCGGGCAGGATCCACATAATGACGGTGACAAAGAAGATGACGGCGGTGGTGCCCTCCCGCAGGCTCATGGGGCCCTGCTTCTTGAGCACGTTCTCCACCTTAAAATCCTTAAATTTGGACATATCGGGATGAGAGAGCAGCCGCACCACAATGCACAGCAGCACAAACAGGATCAGGCCGGTGGGTACGCCGAAGGCCAGATAGCTGAACAGGCTCAGGGTGTTGCCGGTGGCTCCTTCATAGATGCCGATGCCCAGAATGGCCAGGGAGTGGGAGATGGGGGTCATGGCCCCGCCGACGTTGACGCCGAACACCGTGAGGATATTGGCCACATGGGGGTAGGAGTCCTTGCCTGTGTAGCCAAGTTCCTTGTAGGTGCGGGAGACAAAGGCCAGCATGAAGGCGGTGGCGGGCACTTGATCCATGAAGCAGCCCAGCAGCATACCCAGCACGCCCAGAGAGATGGTAAAGATCCAGGGGCTTTTACTGACCAGTTTCATACTCATGAACTTGGCCACCAGCCGGTCGGTGAAGCCCGACTCGTTGAGGGCGTGGGTCATGATGAAACTCATGAGCACAAAATAGATGATCCAGTTGCCGATGGAGCCGGAAATGGCCTCATTGATGGTGCATACGCCGCTCTGGCCCAGCAACACCACGGCCAGCATGGCGGGCCACACCGTGTCCACCAGGGAGAGCAATAGGATCACGCCGATAAATACGCCAATGACCCGCATGCCGATTTCGGTCAGGGGGGCCACCGGCGGGGCGAACCAGAAGGCGGCGATGACTGCCGCGCATACCAGGATCTTGATCAATACCGACGGCTGCATGTAAAATCGTTGCTTTTCCATCTGTAGATCCTCCTCTTCAACGTTTGCAGTGAGACCGGTCTGCATATCCCTGTTCACCGGGAACTGCCATTGTCTTATTGCAAACGTGATGCCAGTTTTCCGACAATGGGCTGTAACCCCTGATATCCGGCTCAAAAAAGATTTTCCACCCCTGTGACCCAGGGTGCTGTATCTCTATTTTAGGTTCAAAATGCGTATTTTCGGGCATTTTATTGAGCAGAATGGGCAGAACCGCCTGTTCCTTGGGACTCAACACTTTCTCCCCAGACCAACCGTTACCACTCCGGACATTTGCGCATAAATGCGCATTTGATCCTTCCCTGCGTTGAGATAAAAAGACTTTCCCATGCTGGGAAGATCCTTGCTGTGATGCGATTTGTCCGATCAGCTCTCCGTGGCGAAGAGGGTTATGAGCAACTGAGCCTATTGTTTAACGAGGCGGAGGCATGGCGGCCCACGGAGAAAAGGGCACAGGCAACAACCACTGTGGCTCTGCCCATACCCGGCAGAAACGTTCCTCTCGGCTGGAGGAGGTCTTGCCGGAAGATGTGCCGGTGGAGGTGGTGGAGCACCGTTTGCCGGCGGAGGAATTGGTATGTCCTACCTGTGGAACGGAAATGAGCGAGATTGGTAAGGAAGTGCGGCGCAGTCTGGTAATGACCCCGGCACAAATAAAGATCCGGGAAGATTGGTACTATACATACGCCTGCAAGCGCTGTAAGGAAGAAGAGATAAAGATGCCGGTAGTGAAAACTGAGAAGGCAACTCCCGTTATCTCCGGCAGTCACGCCTCAGCAGAGGCCATTGCCCATATTATGGTGCAGAAGTTTGTAATGGGCTCCCCTTTGTACCGACAGGAGCAGGAATGGAACCGACAGGGGGTAAAACTCTCTCGACAGACCATGTCTAATTGGATCCTGCGGGCAGCGGAGGACTGACTGCTACCGGTGTATGAGGAGTTGCACCGGAAACTGGTGTAGCGGGATGTACTCCATGCGGATGAGACGGCGCTGCAGGTTCTGCGGGAACCGGGGAAATCCGCTCGGAGTAAGAGTTATATGTGGCTGTACAGAACAGGCTGGGATGCGGAACACCCGATTGTGCTGTATGAGTACAGCCCCAACCGGAAACCGAGGAATGCGGAGACGTTTTTGGAAGGGTTTACCGGGCGGCTCCATGCGGACGGTTACACCGGTTACCACAGCCTGCCGGAGCGGATCCGGGTGGTGGGATGCTGGGCGCATGCGAGGCGAAAATTTGACGAGGCGGTGAAGTCTCTGCCCAAACAGGAGCAAGCGGAGAGTACGGCGCTGGAGGGCCAGCGGTACTGCAATGCCCTGTTCGCCCTGGAGAAAGAATTTTCCAATTTAACTGTGGAAGAGCGGTACCAGCAACGGCATGAACGGGCCAAGCCCCTTCTTGAAGCATTGTTGGCATGGGCGGAAACGAAGAAGGCAGCGCCAAAGTCTGCTCTCGGCAAAGCACTGCACTATCTGCGGGAGCAGTGGCCATACCTGAGGCGGTATCTGGAGGACGGGAGGCTGGAAATCTCCAATAACCGGGCTGAGCGCAGCATAAAGCCTTTCGTAATGGACCGGAAGAACTTCCAGTTTGCCAATACGCCCAACGGGGCACAGGGCAGCGCTGTGATCTTCAGTATGATTGAGACGGCAAAGGAGAGCAGGCTGGACCCGTACCGCTATCTGGTGTGGGTGCTGCAGAGCTTGCCGACAATGGCGGCCTCCGGACCCGGATGGGCGGAGCAACTGCTGCCGGAGAAAGCGCCGGAGGTGTGCCGGATATCTTGATCTGCCATTTGTTCATACTGAGGATGAGGGGCGCTATGTTCTTCTGTGACCGCTGCGGCCAGCACCTGGGTTGGAAAGGTTGCAAAAAAGCAAGAAAAATCTATCCTGGACAGCGTGACATAGTATGCATCTAAATCCTTTTGAAACACAGAGGCGAGGGAAACCCTCGCCTCTGTGTTTTTATTTCATTTTTATGCTTACGCTAGACCTGCTTCGGCTGAATAGTTACTATACACTACAGTAAAAGCAAGTGACTGATATTTTGAATCGGTCACTTGCTTTTTTACTGCATTACTTGTTCTCGCGATAAGCAGAATTTTTCATGGGCAGATAGGGATAGATTTCTGGGATGATCGTGTATAACATTTCACTAGTAGAGCAGGGGGCTCCGTCCCTGTGTCCTTCACCGGTCAATGTTAATAATTTTGGATACTGCTATAATATCAGGCCAACGCCAAATTTGCCTGTTCCCAATCCGACGGGGGCTCAGGCAAAGCTGCCACAGTTTTAGCCAAATGTTCTTCAATAATTAGCTGGATTGGAGGTTTGACCTCGTCCTTCTTCAGAATCAGTTCGGCGATGGTAAACACAAACGCGAGCAGCATGATTCCCAAGCCAACGCCTGGAATCACGGACGCAATCTGTGCAGAAGCTGTGATAATTCCAATGCGAATCCCCATATCCGCCAACTCCAGCACAAAAGATACAGCCAGCAATATGGTATTGATAACCGAAACCGCACGCAAAGCTTCGGAGTAATCGTACTTAAACAACTCTGCCAGAGACAGGGTTGACATAATAAACGCATACCCCAACAGCAACACATTCATCACCCGAAACGAAATCTCAAGACAAACGAAAACCTTGGAACAGAAGGAGAGCTTTACCTTCACACCCGACGGATCATGGATCTCCAGGGAATACTGCTTTGACGCGGAATTCAGCCGTTGGGACAGATCATAGGGGTTGGCAGGGTCTTGGGGGATCACGTTCTTGATGGCCTCAAGGTCTGTGCCTCCGTATTTCAGACGGTAGGCGGCCTGGGTACGTACGTCAGGGGGTGTGCTGGGGTCAACCAGTTGGGAGACCGATCTCCAGGTGACCGCCTCCCGCGCCACACCTACAATGCAAAAGATACAGGAAAGAATGCCTTCAGCTTTCTCAGCATCCGTCAGGCTGTCCCACTGTGTAAAGACTGAACTGAAAGAGGCGCCAATCATCGCGTACATGGCACAGAATGTAATCTTGCCGAACACATTTGTTGCCACACCGTATTTGACAATAGAGCTTACCAGGTCCGCTGTGAGCATGGAGAAGTTCAGATACTCCTCCAACTGGCAAAGCTGATCGACAATAAAGATATCCCGGTCAATCTCAAGGATCTTTTGCAGCTCTTTGAACACATCTTCCGGGATATCGGAGGGCTGGCCGCCAGTGATTTTGTCATACAGGTCACCGAACACGATCTCCATAATTTTAAAAAAATTTGCCTCGCTATCCGGCCCCTGAAAGCTGTTGCCCACCTCAGACAGCGACATATTGAACAGTTGGGCATAAAGAGCCGCGCCATAAGGCATTTCTACATCTTTGCCATCGTCGTCCTTAACCGGATCACCGTGCTGTGACTGCCTTAAAACATGCTTCCGGCTGTCCAGGATCGACAGCATTTTTGCAAGGTGAGTGCCGCGGTTGCTGCCGCCGATGGTTTGTAGCTGAAGCATGACCAGTCGGTCCAGCGCGGCGTAATAGAGATCTTCCGCCCATTGCTCGGACTGTTCCCCATAATAATCCTTGAGACGAGGAACCAGGCTCATATAGACATAGCGGTCGATAATACTCATGGCCACCTGATAGCCCTTTTCATGCTGCATCGCGCCCGGATGATTATTGGCCATATAGTATTGACAGCGTTCTACCGGCTTGGTCACCTTCGCAAACCCTTTTTGGATATATTTGTTGCTGGAACTGGCGTAGGAACTGGACAAGATAATATCTGAAAACATCTTGAGGAATTCTACTACATATTTCCTGCCCTTCTCATCTACTTCTGCTTCAATCTCCGTAATAATGGCAGGACTGACCTGGATGATCTGAGTTTTGGCATAGTCTTTGGTATATCCGTAGAGGTCAGCGTAGGTCAGCTGTTTGTCGCTGCTCTCCACACCGGCAGTATAGTAGGCGGCCAGGCAGCTTAACAGTTCGGTGGACTTTTGATGCACGTGCTGCTGACCATCCACTGTCAGATATTGGCCTGGGTTGTCTGGATCCTCAATCTGCATCTGTGGAGGGGCAGACAGGGTAAATAAATCGTCCACGGAAAGAGGGGCCGTATCAAACCCGTTCGCAAGACAGTTTTCCTTCAGGCGGGCAACAGCCAGCTTGTCCACACAAAAACGCCGGTCCCGATTTTGTAGTGCTTGGGGGAGCCTGATATGGCCTGTGGCGGAGTAGTTGACGATCTGTGACACTTTTTCATATACAAAGGCAGGGCGCAGGGAATCCTCCCATACAGTTAGAGAATCGGCGTAGCAGCCGCTTTCAAAAGAGGAAAGGTCTTTCGCGGAGAGCTTCCATTTCCCCGCAAGTATTCCGCAGGAAAAGATATCCTGAGCCAGTTTTTCCTCGTCGGTAGAGGGGATGGCAACAATCTGGGTCTGCCCATAATCTACACTGCCGTAGTAGTGATCACCGCCATTCTTCTTCAGGCTGTCAACCGTAATAGTAATGGTGCGCTCCCCCAAGTCGAACTTGCTGTTGTATTTCATCCGCAGTTTGCCCTTCAGGGTAGGAGAAACCTGCTGCATCTCCCACAGGTCCAAGTTGGCTTGGCACTGTTCCACCTTGATCTCGCCCTCTGTGACCGTGGTATCGCAGGTGTTATAGGTGGCGTCAAACACCATGTCCAACTGGGAAATTGGGAACCCGGCTGTCATATCCTTGTAGCCGCTGGAGTCAATCACAATATGGAGCAGGCCTTGCTTGGTGACATCCACCGACATAATGCGCTGGTTGATCTTCTCACTGTCCGTTTTGGGTACGGAAATGATTTCCTTACCATTATAAATTACTCCACAGTAGTAATGGGACCTTTGGCTGGTATCGAAACAAATGCCAAAGCAGACCTCCACCACAGCATCGGCGGACTTTCCCTGCTGACGGTAGCTGATGGTGTAATGCTGCTCGGTGGAGGCGTTATGTATTTCCCGTACTCCGTCTTTTTGGAGAACTACTTGGGCCATCAGCCCATGATGGTACAGATAGAGAGCTCCACGCTCCTTTTCTGCCTCCCAATAGAACATATTTTTGGAAAAATAGCTCTGTACCGGAGTGCCGTCCAGATAGAGCAGCCCTCCGTAGAGGGAAAATTCCCGGTTGGCCGTGTGAATTTTAAAGCAGTTCATCGAAATCGTCTTTAAACTTCTCATATGCACACTCCTCAAAATAAGCTGTTAATCCGTTTGGAAGCAACTCGTCAAAAAGGTCCCGTTCTGTTTGAAACAGCGTGAGAAAGCGGCGGCGGCGCCCGGCCTCCATCCCCTCAAGGGCCCGCATCAGCCGCGCCAGTGTAATGTCAGGATAATTCAGCAGCACCAACAGTCCGTTGGCGTAGTAGGATTTCTCTCCACTGATAAAATGCAGGTCATATCCCGTAAAATTTTCCTCTGGTTTCGCTTGTGCCACTGTAATTTTCTCTACCCGCACAGTCCCCTCCAGGGTAAATACCTGGTCGCCCCGACGCAGCAGAGTTACATTATAATAGGAGTTGATCTGGTTGGATTGTTCGGGGGCAAGACTTTTCCAGCCCTCAGTAGTCATCACCGCATGCTCCGGCGACATAAATGGCTCTAACTCGTTGATCCCGTACAGGGTTCTCAGCCGGCGGTTTACAATAAACTCATCCGAAAGCACAGAAATACCACCTGCGCTGCGTACTTTCATACCCGAGCGCAGACTGATGATGGGCTTCGTCATGCCATCGGACATCGTAATCAGAGTTTGGGCAGTTACACAGCCTGTTCCGGTATTTTCCCTTTGGCTCTCACAGTTATGGATGTGGTTATTCAAGGTATATTCACTGCGCAGATTGTACTGACACACAATATTACTGTTCAGCCACTTCAGCACAGCTTCGCCCACATCGTATTCGTGATGTGTTTCAGTAATGGCAGGTACGGTGTAGGCCTCTCCGGCGCAAAAATAGCCATGGGACTCCTGTCGGATAGTATAGTCTCGAATGTTAGTTTGCCGTTTGATCGCAGTGGACACATCGTCCTTAATATCAAGATAAAGCCTGTCATCGCTGGCGTAGCTATTAAAATAGGGAGTTTGAGCGAGTGCCTCGATCAGGTTTTGTTTTTCGGAAGGAAATGCAGAATAGAATTCCTTATATCTTGACGGCATGTAGGTTTTTACAAATCTAAACAACAGGACTGCCTTTTCCCGGCTACCTGATTCGATTTCAAGGATAGTCCCTAACACATAATGACTTGTTGTAATGATGGTAAAAATTTCAGCTTTAAAGTCGTCTGTCAAATCACTGGGGCTTATCATTTTGTCGATAAAGCGTGTCAGTACCCATTTACCCAGCGCATCGTTTCCGCAAAGCAGCGTTCCGATTACAGTGGGATAGGATATCACGTTGATGCATTTGTTAAAGCCATAGTCTGTAATCTTTGTGATGGTATAGCAGACAAGCTTGACCGCAAGTTCACTGCAGCTATCAGGACAGGGGAGCGTTTCATTTTTTGGGAAAAATGTGCTTTTCAATGCTTCGTCGCATCCCTTGACCGCTTTTATCAGTTCGTCGTGTTCAAAGATGTTGTAGCTCTTGCTTTTTTCCGCAAATGCGGCTATAAACTCTGCCGCGGTCATACTTTCACCTCCAGAATTACTCGCTTTTTGTTGTTTCCATGGTAACATGTCCCTTTTATGATTTCAATTATTTTTCTGAAACGATGGTACTCTGAAACACGAATATACCTGTGAAAGGCGGTGAGGCGATGGAGCGGGAACAGACATGGATCAGGGCTATCCAGCGGCGAAACTCCCGGGAGGCAGCGGAACAGCTGATTCAATCCTACTATGCCGAAATCTACCGCTTTGTCTACCGCCAAACCGGAAGCAAGGAAGACGCTATGGACCTGCCCCAGTCCATCTTCATCGCAGTCCTGCACTCTCTGCCCGGCTATCGGGCGGAGCGGGCATCTTTCCGTACCTGGCCATACCGCATTGCCGCCAACAAGGTCATCTATCCGGGCAACCGAGAAGTGCAGAGCTAAATTAAAACACAAGGGCGGAACAATACCCGCCCTTGTGTTTTTTCCTTTATTTTACGCTTACAAAGAAAAGGCGAGGCCCTCAAACTCCAAACGGAATACTAAGGGGCATACTTTTATTGGCGAACACCAGCGAGGTGCTGCATGTGTTGAATAAAGGTCATATTCTGGTCTACCAGGGTAATCTGTTCCATTCTTCCATCATTGTATTGCTGGAGCATATCATAAAACATAAGCACTTGCTGGGCATACCATGCGGCATTTTCCGCTTCCTCGCCAGGGAAGAAGCCCTCATAGAGGAAGAAGATCTCCTGCCAGGCACTTGCACGAGAGGCCGCCTGGGAGATCCCCTCACGGGTGGCCGCAAAGAACTGATCCCATTGACCCAAGGTGCTGTAGAAATAAGCAGATAGGCTATAATTGATCGAATAGATTCCCAATTCCCGAACTTGGATGGCATATGTGGCAGCAGTCTCAGCAAACTCCGGGACTTCAGAGTCACAGGCGTTTACGGCCATGTCCAGCTTGTATTGGGCCCAATTATAGTGATCCTTGCGTGCCAGCTGCGTCATGGTGTACGGCGTTTGCTGACGGGTACCCGCCTTCACTTGGCTGTATTCCAACTCCGCGGAGAGATTGCCGCCCAAAAACCAGGCGAATATGAGTGTAACGCCCCAGAGCAGCAGGGAGAAGATCCACGCAATTCCCTTTCCGGTCAGCTTGGCGACAGGCTGACCATAGACGACACACAGGAGCGCCAGGACGGATAGGGCAAAGGTTTGATAGACGCTGATTGACCAGACCGCCTCAGCCGCCGCGTGGAGGGACATCATGGCCAGACAGGCGGCCAGAGCGGCGAGGAGGGGGTCGCCCTCACCCTCCCGACGGCGTTTGAGCAGCGTTACTGCCGCTGCGCCGATGACAGCGAGGAAACAGAGCAGCCCAGGAAGCCCCATCTCAGCCAGGAGCTGAATATAGTGATTGTGGACGTAGCGGCTTTCATAGTAGAACTGCTGGACACTGGTCACCAGTCCTTCTACGCTGCCCAGGCCATTGCCAATGACGGGACTCTTCTGCCAAATGCGCAGACCGTCTCGGAAAAATTCCGTGCGCTGGATGGCGTTTTGATTCGCCCAAAGGCCCTGAATCCGGTTTGCAGCAAAGCCGGGAAGGAAACGGTATCCCAGCTTCACCTGCTCGCCGCCTGACAGTGACACCTGGTCCAGAACTGCCCCCTGCGGACTGATAAAATTCAGGTAGACCACTTTGCTGTCCTCTGGAACGGTAAACACCGCCTCGGCCAGCCCCCCCTGATAGAGCATGGTGCTGGTATGCATGATGGTTTGCGAATCATTCTGGCTTTCCACAGTCACCATGACCTCGCCGGACCAGTCACCTTCCAGGCGGTACTCGCCGCCGCTGGGATAGACCGAGCGGCGCAGGATCTCACCAGGCTGGAGCTGATAGGGGCCGGTTACATTGAAGGCCAGGAGAACGTAACCCACTGCCAGGAGTACAACGCCAACGGCGGCACCCAGGGCGAGGCGGGGCCGCTGGTTCAGCGCCTCGCCGAGCCGCACTCCGAGCCAGCCATGAAGCAGCCAAAGAAGGACGCCGCCCAGCGGTCCGGCCAGGACGGGAAGCCAAGCCGCTCCGCCGCTGCTACCCAGCCCCGCGAAAGAGGGAAAGGCTATCACCACGCCGATTATTGCGGTCTCAAGCATCAAAACTAGCAGGGGTAACCGGCGATCACGTGCCTCAAAAATCAAGTAGATGGCCACGGAGACGAGGAACATGCCGATTGCACCCATGCTGAAGGCCAGCAGGAAACCTAGCGCGTTGACCTCCAACAGCAGGGCGCAACCCAGAAGTCCGCGTCGGCTTTTGGCCGTCAGGACCAGATAGAGGCCCAGGAATACACCGAAGGCCAAAATCCCGGCCAGCACATTGGGGTTTCCAAATATACCAGTAATGCGGATGCCCGCCTCGTAGCCGGTGCTCATGGAGCCATAGCTACAGCCCAACGCGTCCAGAATACGGATATAGACACCGCTCAACAGCTTGAGGGAGGCAGCATCAATACTGATCAGGGAGAAGGCGGCAGTGAGGGTGGCTAGGACCGCGGCGACTTGACGGCCACAGCCCTGCTTTACCCGAAACAAAAGAATGGCGAAGATGCAGAAGGAGGCCAAGATCTTGCCGAACTCGGGGGCCGCAAAGCTTCCAAATTTGCTGTACAGACCAGCGGCGGCGTTCAGCAGTAGGTAGGCGCACACCACCAGCGCGGGGATGGAAAGCCGTTGGGCGATATTGGCGATGGGAGTTTTCCCCACAGAGCAGGCTACGAGAGCTATCGCAGCCACGATTGCCAGCACACGGTCATCCCCTCCCCCCTGGAAGGCCAGGAAAAGGAAGAGCAGAACGGCTGGGATGAGGCACCACAACAGGGCCTTGCGGTCAAGCGCGGGAGATGGGGCTTGAGGCGACTGGCGCACTGGGATGGTCGGCTGCGGAGCGGCAGCCTCCGAAATCGGCCGCTGCTCCGCACCGCCCTGGCGGCCAACGGCTGCCTGCTCTTTTCTGCGGGCGGCTTTGCTTTGCTTCTTACTCATGTCGTTCCACCTTTACGTCAATCTTTCGCTGTTGATCAGTGCTTTGAACAGGGTCATAAACAAAATTCGGATATCGAATCCCAGTGTCCAATGCTCAATATAGAAAATATCGTGCTCGACACGCGCCTTAATTGAGGTGTCCCCGCGCAGCCCATTGACCTGTGCCCAGCCAGTGATGCCAGGGCGCACCTGGTGCTTCACCATGTAAAGGGGAATCTCATCCTTGAACTGCTCCACATAGTAGGGTACCTCCGGGCGCGGCCCCACGAGACTCATGTCGCCCTTAAGTACATTGAAAAACTGCGGAAGCTCGTCGATGGAGCACTTTCGGATAAAGGCACCGAATTTGGTTTTGCGGTCATCCCGGTCGCGGCTCCAGCCGGTATCTTGCCGGTCATTGACCCTCATGGAGCGGAATTTATACATTCGGAAGGGCTTCTTATTCCGACCAATCCGCTCCTGAGTGAAGATCACCGGTCCGGGCGAGGAGAGCTTGACTCCGACCGCGGCGATGAGCATCAGTGGGGAGGAGAAGATGATCAGTACCAGCGAACCCGCAACATCCAAAAGACGCTTCAAAAACGCGTTCACCCAGTTGTCCAGCGGAATGCGGCGGATATTCATCAGAGGAATTCCGTCCAGATCGTCAAACTGTGGATTGGAGGGCATATATTCCGCATAGAAGGGAATTATGGAGAGCTTTACGCCGGCCTTCTCACAGGCCTCGATGAGGACGGGGGTGTAGCGGAAGTCCTCAGGCGACAGCGCACCCACCACCTCGTCCGGCTGGCACCGCTCCAGCACCCGCTCCAGTGCACCGATACCACCGTAGTACTTAATTCTGTGAAGCGAAGCGCGGTTGGCCACATATCCGTCCACCAGATAGCCCAGCTCCCGGTCACTCTGCACGGTCTCCAGATATCGCTTGGCCATAACGCCGTCTCCCACCAGAACGACGTGCTTCTGGTTGAAGCCGCGCTGGCGGTAGTATCGCAAAAGCGTCCGGAGCACATATCTCTTCCCAGAAAGCCCCACAAAGGACAGGACAAAGAAGATTGCCAGCGTACCGCGGGAGAAGTGAACTCCCTTCGCCAGAAACAGGGCGGTCTGAAGCAGCACCATATCCAGCGCACAGGCCCAGAAGAGCCGTCCAAGCTCCTGATAAAGGCGCTTCTTTCTGAAGGACTCGTACAGGCTGAAGGCGGCAAAGGTAAACAGATAGACCGGGGTCAGAATTGCGGCGAGCCAGAGATAGGAGGCAAACGGGACTGTAATTACGCCTCCGCGGAACACGAAGAACCGAATGACAAACGATACTGGCATGGCAAAAAACAGAATCAGGCCGTCCAGCAATACATTGAGGTAGTTCAGCATCCGCTGATTCTCTTTGATCATGCCTCTTGGCACCCTTTCCGATAATATAACACTTTATTTTACTCCCATACGGCCTGTTCTGTCAAACAAAGGATTCCTCCCTGGGCGTGCTGCGGCGGATTCGCCTCAATAGCACGTTCCGGAAGGCGTGAACCGGAAAACCGGTGGCCGATGCGAAGTCCGACGCCAGTGCTTGAAGCTGGGGAATCAACTCATCCGGGAGCGCTTCAGCCTCTTCCGGATTCAGCAAATTAATGAATTCAAAAAGATTGCGCAAATCCTCCGGGAGGTAGCCATCCTGCGCTGCGTTTGAGGCGCGGATACGTTCGCTAAGACTGCGGATGACCTTGGGCAGGGACTCAAGGCTGAGGTCACCTATGAGAAAGCCGCGTTCAGCCTCCTTGAGGGTAGCTTCAAGCTCGTCGAGCAGGCGGAGGAGCGCTTTGATTTCTGCGACGGTTGTCCACATACACGCCAATTCACACCGGACATCATCATAGCCAGAAAACCCGTTCTCCGCAAGAATCGCCTCCGCACTGCGAGCAAGACGTTCCAGCCCGTCTGCCCCATGGAGCGGCTCTGGTATACGCTCAAGCCATGGCTCAATCAACCGGGTATTCTGCAGAAAGCGATCTAGGATCTTGTAGAAATCCTTATCTGCGGAGACGATCTCTATCATGCGGAAAAAGCGTTTTGAGTCCTTTTCCTCCATTCCGTAATCCAGCACCCGAGTGAACGGGGTGCCGAACTGGTAGAGATAATTCTGCGCAAATGAGACGGCAAGCTGATGAGATCTTTGAGGCAGCCCCGTCAGTAGCTCAATTCCACCAGCACTATCGTAGGTAGATGTGAATGCGTCGACAAAGGGGACTACCCCAGAGGCGCTTACCAGATAGTGCTTGCTCAAGACGGAGAAGTCAAAAAGCTGGAAGAGCATATCGGCGCCCCAGCGCTCCTCCCGCACCTGCTCCCATCCGAATTGAAGCAGAGTATCCAGAAGATTTCTGCCATCAAAAAGTTTAGGGTAGGACTCCACCACAGCGTTTATGATTTCAACCCATTGCGCCGCTATAACGTCCATGTTGCGTTCCCGTACAGCATTGAACCACGCCTCCTCCTGCGAGGTGAATCCATCCATGATTTCGGGCAGGCTCTGTGGACTGCGGAGCAGGATGCGGAGGAAGCGGCGTCCTTTTTCTTGGCGGTAATCGCGGTAAGGCAGTAACCTCTCCTTCGGGAGTAAGCTTTCACGCATCAGTTCAGCAAGGAAGGGCCTCGGCTCCTCATCACTGCACTCGGAAAGCTCATCCAGATAGATGCTGGCATCCCCTTGCACCAGTGTGTCGAACTCTTGTGGGAAACACGCCTCAAGATAGGACAGGAAAAAGAGGCTCTCCCCCAGCGGGATTGTGATAAAATAGCAGTCCAATTGATCAGCCGGAACCCTATGATAGATCTCCTGAAGCTGTGTCGCCCAATTTCGATAGGCTTCACAGACTTTTATTACCGAACGCGGCCGGGACATGGATTCATCAAGCTTTTCCACACATTTAGATAAATATGTGCTTTTCTTGCTTTGCTCTGCCCACCCCGCCCCCTCTGCTACGTCCTCTGCATGTTTTAGGCACTCCTCTGAACGACGGGTCAATATACTCCTAATTCGCTGGTAAATAACAGATAAAGGCTCAACCTTCTCCCAGTGGCTTTTGGCATCCTGGCCGCTTTCCTGGACGCGTATTACATCAAGTGGGGAAATCGGCGCAAGATTGAGCCGGTAATTGAAGAACTTGTCATAAAAGTCCGGTGATGCGTCGGAAGCCGCCCCCCGGTCGGGTTTGGAAGATGCTCATAATCCGTCAGAAAGACCGCGATACAGCAGCGCATGACCGCAAACTCTTTGATAAAGAAGAGAAATTCCAGTGCCTTTTTCGGCGCACACCGCTCAATATCGTCCACCACGATGATGAGCTTGTCATCTTTAAAGACCTCACATATCAGCTGCTCTAGCTGGTCATGCTGGCTGCGGTAATCCTCTGCAGTGTGGAAAAGCTTCCATTCAAGCAGAGATGTGATGCGCTCATTTGTAATCAAGCCACCCGCCGAGGCCAGTAGCTTTTGACACTCACTCCCGGCTCCGACATAGGCTCCGCGCTCTTTCAGCATAGCCTTAATCCGACCGAACACATAGGTAAACAGGGCAGTCAGCGTATCCAACTCCAGCGCACGGATAAAGAGGACTTCATCACTTCGCGAGTCTCCCTCACAGCGCAGCTTATCCAACGCGCCCAACATCAACGAAGTCTTTCCGCACCCCCACGGCCCGGAGACGCAAATTGAGGTGCCACTGGAATTTTGGCTACGGATAATATTGACCAATTTGTCGGCCTGCGCCTGCCGAAGCGGCAAAAGCCCGTCATAAGCGGCAACAGGGTCAAACAGATTCTTCGTTGTTGGCAAGCCGACGGGGGGCGGACGCAGTGCGGCCAACTCCAACCAAGCAAAAATCACGCCCACCAGCAGAAACCACAGAACATTGTACCAGACGAGCGGAATCTGACCGACCAGGAGAGTCGAGAACACAGAGAGAAAAATAAGAAGCCGAGTCACGAAGTTGATGGTTTGGAGATATTCGTACCGACTTCCATGAAGTACCCTGGCATACAGTGTCGCCAGTAGTACTCCGATACCCTGCAACGGCTCCAGTCTCAAATAGAGGTCTGCGGCCCAATCCAGGAAGTCCAGCGATTGCAGTAGGCCTGTCTGCGGTATGCCAGCCAGAAGCAGCAATGCATAGGCAGCTACTGTAGCCAACGCGCGGATTCGCTTCCCGTACGGAAGTCTTTTCCACACCCCCTTCATTTGCACAACTCCGCTGCTCTCAAACGCATCCCAATAGAAGCAATAAAGGAGCGGGAATGCCAGCAACAGTAAGAGGAGTGATAGTTTTATTCCGGGCAGATGTCCCCAGGTAAAGAATACACTTTGCGTGTAACTTGTCATATGCAGGCACCTCCTGAGATAAAATTCCATATTCTCTTTCTATTATATCAGATCGTAGGTGTAGCTGCATAGGTACAATAAGGGATAAAAACACACCCCCGCGCCGAAGCGCGGGGGTGAAATCAGAGCTAACCTCTAGTTACGTCTATGTATCTTGCCGGATTAGCCGCGCTCAATGAAGACGTACTGAGCGGTGGTGGTGTTATCCTCATCCACCAGGATGGAGATGGTATCCTGAGCGCCACCCTCGGTGATGATGCTGTCCACGCTAGCGGAGGTATTTACATCATCCTTACCGTCACCGGTGATCAGGATAAACACGGTGTTCTCATCGTAGAAGTAGCCAGTACCGTTATTGATGGCCAGCACGCCATCGCCAGCGGTGGTAGCTTTACCGGAGGCAACAATGAGAGCGCCGCTGGTGCTCGCGCTGTTGGCCTTGTCGCCCTTCAGAGTGACCTTGTTCAGGCCAGCGGCGCTAAACACGGAGGCAGAAGTACCCTCAATGGTGGTCACCTCGCCGTTACGAATGACAGTGTAGGTGTAAACGTCGTTCTTGCCGTCACTGGTGACATAGGGGGTCTTGTTCAGGACGTACATGTAGTTGTCTGCGTTCTCGGCACCAGTGCCGCCGTAGGCAAAGAGGACCTTAGCGACCTTATTGGTACCCACAACTGCAAACACGGAGGTGTCCTCCTTGCTGGACACGTTATTGATACCAGTGTAGGCGCTGTAACCATCCTCGTCACCCAAGATGAACTTGGTAGCGTTGTTGGCGGTAATCTGACCGGACACAACGGTGGGGTTACCCTTAGTAATGTCAACGGCATCCTGAGTTCCAACAACAGTAGTCTCAGTGGTCAGGTTATAGGTATTGTCGGAGGTCTTGGTGTAGGAGTAAACCTTAGCAGTGGTGTTGGGACCGATCTTCTGATTGTCCAGCAGGCTCTGGACATTGGAAGCATTAGTGCTATTGTTGACAGTGGTGGTGTCCAGCTTGTTGACCTCGATCTCACCGGTGGTGCCATCCTCAAAGACAACGCGGGCGGTTACGCTATCCTTGTAACTGCTCAGGGCGGTGGCAGTAACCATCAGGTAAGAACTGCTGGTCTCGGCATCGGTCACGTAGACCACGCTGTTGGCCGCATCCAGATAGAGGACAGCCTCCTCGCCCAGAGTCACGGCACTAACCAAGGTGGCCTGAGCACCGGTCTCAGCAGAGAGGTCGGTAGTGCTGGCCAGGTCGGAGGTGCCGTACTCAGTATCGCCGGCATAGATGCTGTCACCCTTGGTCGCGGTAATGTCCTCGGTTACAGACTTGGCGGCCTCGACGTAGCACATGCCACCGTTGACCTCATAGTAGAAGACATAGTCATTCTTGGCCACACCCAGGTTGGCAAAGTCATAGACATCCTCGTTGGCGTCGGTGGTGGACAGACCAGCACCGCTAGTGAGGCCGTCAGCACCGTACTTACCCAGCTTGGAGATGCTCAGGCTACCGTCCTTAGCGTCGGAGTAGACAGTGACCTTACCAAAAGCCTTGATAACCTTCACAACCACATCTACAATGCCGTCACCGTTGTTGTCAATGTACTGGGCCTCAACACCCTTGGTGTTCAACAGGGATGCCAGATCGCTAGTAGCAGGGTTATTCAGAGTGCTGTCAGCATAGTTGGTATACAGAGTGACATCGTTGGCGTTATCAAACTTCAGGCCCTCGGCCTTCAGTGTCTTGGTAATGTCGTTGGACTTACTGGAGTTGTCAACCAGAGCCTTGGCAGTGGTGTAGACCGTATTGTTGCTGTTGATGATGGCGGAGCCCACAACAGTCGCCTTGGAGGCGGCATTGGTGTTCTTGGCGGGCTTCACATACAGGGTCACGCTCTTGCCAACCACATCGGCGCCAGAGGTGACAGCAAAGGTCTGAGTGCCGTTGGCAAAGACGCTCTGCTCCCCCTTCGTGCTACCAGCATCGCCGTTGGTGACGGTCATTGTGGTCTTGCCCTTCAGCGCAGAGCCCTCGGTGAACTCATTCTCAGTAACAACACCCTCGACCTTGACCACACCGAACTTCTCGCTCATCATGGTCTTGGTCTCGGACAGCTTATAGCTGTAAGAGATCTCGCCGTTGGACAGAACCTTGTCAAAGGTCTTCTCCATGATGTAGGCGTCCAGAGTATTGTAGATCATCTGGGCGGCGTTGTCACGGGTCAGAGCATCGGAGGTGGTAACGCTGGCAGGCAGACCCTCATACAGCTTGGCGTTGTTGGCCTGCACGTCGGTGTTCACCTGCCAGTCGGAACCGGTCAGGCCGAACACGGCAGCATCGTACCCCAGGGCAGTCAGCAACATTTTGGCCGCCTCGGCCACAGTCACAGTAGCAGCCGGGTCAAACTTGCCGTTGCCGCGGCCGGAAATGATGCCCACGCTGGTGCAGTACTCAATGTAGGACTCAGCCCAATGGCCCTTGATGTCGGAGTAGCTCGGGTTGGTCTTGGTGCCCAGGACGGGCTCCTCGCCGCCGTGCAGAGCCACGGTGATCATCTTCGCCATCTCGGCACGGGTCACGATCCCGGTGGGATCAAAGTAGCTGCCGTCTTCCTTGCCGTTGATGACGTTCAGAGTCGTCAGAACGGAGACGGCCTCGGTGTTGACGATCTCATCCGCGTCGGTGAAATCGCTGGCGCTCACAGCACTGGCACCGATGGTCATCATGCCGATCAGCATGGCCATGGCCATTACCAGGCTGAGAGCCCTCTTGAGGTTTCTCATTTTGGATTTCCTCCTCATTTTTATTAGTTCGTGAGAGGAGGAAACCTCCCCTTCGCGAACTTACGTGTATAATATACACGAGCCTGGGCCCCCCGTCAAGGGATGCTCTCTCTTTGTAACGAAAGCGTAATATTGCAACCGATTCTTTTCTTTCATTGGAAATTCGTGATATAATAATATAAAATTGATTGGCACTATGTAGCACTGGAGGAATACTATGCACTCGTTTTCGGATGCAGCACCCAATCTGCCGGGCTCCCTAAGCTCCGATGCCCTGTCTTCCCTGCTGTCTTTGGCCGGCCATTACCGAATTGATCGTCTTCAGCAGCCGGTCGTGGAGGATTTGCGTCAACGTCTGTCCCGACGTGGCGTCAGCCTTGCGGCGTTTCGCCGGGACTATCTCCCCATTCTCCACGCATTTGTAGCCTACGGTGTCTCCTTGGGTAGCCCAAAGGTCGCCCCAGATTTATTTGGATATCAGCTTCCTCCTCTGCAATTGGCGGAAGTTGTTCCACAATGGCTCTCTTCGTTTTCCGAGCAAAACGAACCAGCCACCGTCCGCCGTTACTACTCCATTTTGGAGCGGTCGCTTCTCCCCTATTTCGGACAGACAGATCTTCAGCTTCTGGATGGGGTTATGCTGGAGCAATACCGGGTATACTATTTAGAGAAGGGTGGGGCTCCCTCCAGCTTTCAGTTTCATCCCCGTATTCTTTATGGTATTTTAGACTTTTACGTCGGCAGGGCGATTGATGCCTCCGGCCTGTTTGAAGATCTACCCAAGCCTCTCCTGCTAAAAGAGCTCGCTCCCCTCTGGCTATCCAGTATAGAAGGCCATACCCCTCCGGATCAGATGGAGCGTTATCGCTCCTACCTTATAAAAGATCTCTTGCCTCAGCTTGGCTTTTCCGATGTGCGTAAATTCAATCAGCGCCGTGTACAAGACTATCAGCGCGCGCTGCGGCACAGTCACCGTAGCCTCAAGAACTTTCCAGAACACATTGCCCTTCTAAACCAAATACGCCAATTTGCTGTTAGTTCCGGTTTCATGGAATCCGCTCCGCCCCTTATGCTGCCTGAAAAATTCCGCCCAATCGCCGCCAGTCGTCCCACTCCGGAGCTTATGTCTCACTTGCTCCATATGGAGCGCTATCCAGATGTGTTGATTATTCGCTTGGCGTGGCAACTCGGCCTGCATTATAAGGAAATCCGCTTACTACAATGGAAGCATGTCGACCTCGTCTCCAGGATAGCGCATGTCTCCGGCCGTTCGATTCCTATTCCCGAAGATCTGGCCGCTTACCTGTCAGAGCGGGTCGAATTCCCGGATGCCTATGTCGTACACACCACTCAGAAACAGGGTCCACTCTCTGTTCCCTATTTGTTTTATTTGACCCGGAACCTCTTGCGGCCGCTTCACATGAACCATCTGAGCTTGACTGACTTCCGGCACGACTATGCAATCCGCCTGTTGGAGGCAGGACATCCCGCCGAAGAGGTGGCTGGCCTCTGCGGTTATCAAGACCTTTCCGAGGTACTATACCTCTATGCGGATTTTATTGCTCATGAGCCATAAAATACTTTATCTTTGAAATACGCCTACGAAGAACGGATCTGCTGACAAAGCTGTGCTCTTAAAGCAAGACTTTGTCAGCAGATCCTAAATTCTATGGCGGTGGAGTGGCAGTGTCGATAGCGGGCAAAGGTACCTTGCTGCCCACAGAGCTCCTGTGATATCCTCTACGCGCCGGACGGAGACATCGGCCAAATATATCTACAAACTTTTCTGGCGGTGCTACTGTCCAATGACGTGGGGTCTGCCTGAGGGTAACTTATCAAGAAGTGATAGTGAGGTTTCGGCTGTGATGGCTGCCACAGTAATTCTGGCACTGTTAATTGGGCTCGTACCGGATATCCTGTATCAACTTTTCCCCTTCGGCCTCTAGTAGCAGCTCGCTTCGCTCGATGCTTGAAGCTAAATCTTTTTTACGGGGCACCTCCACCGGCAGAGCCAGTGATTTCCCTACCCAATAAATAATACTGGGTATGAATCAGTTGCTTCATACCCAGTATTTATCTTCAGGCACTCAGAGAAGACTCTGGCAGACACCTAAAGCCCGCTCCAGTGCCTGATCCATGTTATAGTACTTAAAATCAGCCAGTCGACCGCAGCAGATCAAGTTGGGTACCGCACTGACCAATTCAAAATATTTTTTATATTGAATCTGGCTTTTCTCGGTTAGGACAGGATAGTAGGGTTCCAGTGAGGCCCCCTCCTGGTATGGGAGTGGAAATTCCAGCGCATAACTGCTGCCTGGACGAGCTTGAAAGGGAAGTTTTTTATACTCAGTGATCCGAGTATAGCCGGCTTCCTGAGGATAGGCCACCACCGGGGCATCTTGAACGCTGTCTGCCTCAGTATACTTCCATTCAAACCGCAAGGAGCGATAGGGCAGTCTGCCAAAGATACCCCCGAAAAGTTCATCTAATGCGCCGGTGTAAACCAACGGTTCATCCCAGCGATTCCCGTCCACATAGAGTTGCCCATCGGATACCTGAATTCGCTCCAGTGCCTCCACTCCCAGTTCAATATGGATATTAGGATGATCCAGTAGGGTTTGAAAAAATCTAGTAAAGGAATGGGCTGGCATTATTTGATAAGGATCTTCAAAATAGCCTTCGTCGTAAGAGAACCGTAGGGGAACCCGCTTGAGCACGCTTGGGTCAATTTCTGAAGGAGAGACTCCCCATTGCTTGGCGGTATAGGGGGCATAATCGTTGCGGAAAAGATATTCGGCATAGCCGCGAATGTCGGGGTCATCGTGCTCAAGCACTTCCACTACCGTAGCGGTCTCGCGGCCAGCATAAGCAGTCTGGAGCTTATTCTTCAACCGCTCAGCCTGTTCGTGGGAAAAGAAGGTATCGATCGTCGTAAAGTTGAAGGGAGTCGGGGTGTATTTCCCATCCCACACAGCGCCACATGTCAGCTTGTAATCCTGCCAATCCTCAAAGCGGAGCATGTAGTCGTAAAGCTCCTTTTTTCTGGTGTGAAACGTATGTGGACCGTACTTCTGAACCAGAAATCCATGCTCGTCCACATAGTCGTACATATTACCGCCGATATGGGCCCTGCGCTCCCAAATAGACACCTGTTTTCCCTGCTCGGCCAGATGGCGGGCAATTACTGCGCCCGACAGGCCACAGCCAATGACCAGACTACCCATATTAAAAACCGCCGTAGTTGCTCATAAACTGAGCAAAGGATTGAAGGTTTTTATCCTTGTCCGCAAGGATTAGGTTGGCTTCTCCGCCGATCCTCTCCAAGGGCCAGTTTACGGCCAGATCAGGGTCGTTCCACATTACGCCGTCGTCATACTCCGCATAGAACTTCTCTCCGCACTTATAGGAAACAATGGAGTCCTCCAGCACGAGATACCCGTGAGCACAGCCGGCAGGAACAAGAATTTCGTTGTGCTGCTTACCCACAAGGTCGAATGCCAGCCATCTTTTGAAGGTGGGACTGTCCTTGCGGAGATCCACCACAACATCCCAGACATGGCCCCAGATGCAGCGTACCAACTTGGGCTGTTGCTTGACCCGCTGGAAATGGAGGGCGCGGATGACGCCTTTGTGGCTGGTGGTATAAAAGACCTCTATCAGATCGTGGTGGATGCCATTGGCCTCAAAGACTTCCCTGGAGTAGTCCTTGGTGAAACATCCACGAATATCATCGGCGTTAAAAGGGATGACCTCAATCAATCCGGGGATGTTGGTTTCGTGAAATTCAAATTTCTGAATCATTGTGTGACCTCCATCTTTTTCCACCACTCCATTGTGCGCCTGCAACCCTCTGCAAATGTGATTTCCGCCCGGAATCCGGTGTCCCGTTCCGTCTCCGTGCAGTCGAATCTGGACAAGGGAAGATCGGTTCCGGTAAAAGGGATGTCCCCGAAGAGGAAGGGTAACTCCGGCGCGATGGCGGCCTGCATTTCTGTCAGGAAATCCCGCAGGGGGCGGGCGGTGGAGCTGCCGATGAGATACTCGTGGAAGGGTTTACCGTTTTCACCGATCAGTCGGAAGGCTCGGGCAACATCGTCGATGTATACGAAGTCGTAGTTCTGAGTTCCTGCCGTAAACTGCGGAGCTTCTCCACGGATGCACTTCTGAATGGTGGTGTTGACCATGCGGGGGCTCTTCTCGCCTACGCCGTAGGCGTTGGTGATCTCCGGCCAGACCAGTTCCATACCGAGTTCCGCCGCCACGGACATGCACATGATGTGGGCAATCACCTTGCCACCGCCGTAAATATAACCGGGGCCGGGGCGGTTTCCCTGGGTGTATGCGGCGGCCATAGTCTCGCGCTCCATGATGCTGCCTGCGCCGACAAACCGACGGCAGCCCAACTCATTCGCCGCCCGCAAGGCGTCCACGGTCCACTGAGCGTTTTGCAGCTGAAGGGCGGTATCCGCCCGGGCCGAACCGGCGCTCCCCTGCCAAGCGAAGTGGTAGAACAGGTTGCCCTCTGCCCGAGGGAGCAGGCTGGGGAGATCCTTCATCTGCTCTAGACCGCAAGAGAGAACCGTCAACTCCGGAGCATCGGGGAGGTGGTCCCGGTGTCCGTCTCGAACAATGGCACAGACGGAATAGCCGTTTTCAAGCAGTTCACGGACTACGTTACTCCCAACAAAGCCGTTGGCGCCGGTAACAATGGCAGATTTCATATCAGCATCCCTCCTGATAGACGACAATCTCCCGGTCCATCTCAGCGGGGATATCCCCGCCGGAGAGCCAGACCCGGGTCCAGTCAGCTGTCAAGCGGACGGCATCCTCGATGTGCCAGCGGGGGCGCCATCCAAAGACAGCCTTCAGCTTGGAGCAGTCCAGCTTGAGGAAGTTGGCCTCGTGGGGGGCGCCGACTTCGGCCTGATTGATCCAGGTCGCCTCCCCCCCCCAGGAGCGGCAAAACAGGTCGGTGAGCTGCCCGGTGGTGACGCAGTCACACTCGTCGGGGCCCACGTTGTACCAACCCGAATATTGTTTATCCTGATACTGCCTCTGGGCGATCATGAGGTAGGCGAACAGAGGCTCCAGCACATGCTGGTAGGGCCGGGTAGAGTGAGGGTTGCGGACAATGATAGGTGCCCCCGCCTGGACAGCACGGACGCAGTCCGGAATGATCCGGTCGTTGGCAAAGTCGCCGCCGCCGATGACATTGCCCGCCCGGGCAGTGGAGATGGCGGGGGTGTCCTGTGCGGAGAAAAAGCTATTGAGATAGCTGTGGGTCACCAGCTCCGAGCAGGACTTGGAGTTGGAGTAGGGGTCGAAGCCGTCCAGCGGCTCGTCCTCCCGGTAGCCCCATACCCACTCGTTGTTGTGATAGACCTTGTCAGTGGTCACATTGAGGAAGCTGCGGACGGTGCCGATGCGGCGCACGCACTCTAGAATGTTCACCGTTCCCATAACATTGGTCTCATAGGTAAAGACCGGGTCTTTGTAGCTGTCCCGCACAATTGGCTGGGCGGCCAGGTGGAGGACAATTTCCGGCTGGGCGGTGTCAAATGCGGCATTCAGTGCGCCGCGGTCTCGAATATCGCCCAGCACAGAGGACATCTTCCCCTCCAGGCCGGCCAGGGAAAAGAGGTTTGGCTGGGTTGGGGCGGGGAGGGAATAGCCAGTCACCACCGCTCCAGCACCCACCAAGATGCGGCACAACCACGCACCCTTAAAGCCGGTGTGGCCAGTGACGAACACCCGCTTGTCGCGGTAGAAATTGAGATCCAACTGTTCCATCAGTCTGCCCACACTTTCCAGGGGGCCTGTCCGGCGGTCCACAGCTTCTCCAGCTGTTCCTTTTCCCGCACGGTGTCCATGCACTGCCAGAAGCCGTCATGCTTATAGGCCATCAGCTGACCCAGCTTTGCCACCGTCTCCAGGGGGGCCTTCTCCAGCACGGTGGCGTCGCTATCAATATAGTTGATAAACTCGGGCTGGCAGACCATGAAGCCAATGTTGATCAGGTTTCCGTCGCCCTGGGTCTTTTCCCGAAACTCTCGCACATGGCCCTCGCTGTCAGTGTCCAGCACGCCGAAGCGCTGCCCGGCGTTGTAGGCGGACATGGTGACCAGCCTGCCGTGGGACTTGTGGAACTTCACCAGCTCGGTGATGTTCAGGTCGGCGACGCCGTCGCCGTAGGTGAGCATAAAGGGCTTGTCCCCGATGTAGTCCTTTACCCGCTTCACCCGGCCGCCGGTCATGGTGTTCAGACCGGTGTCTACCACAGTCACCTTCCATGGCTCCGAGGTGTTCCGGTGGACAATCATCTCGTTTTTCCCGTTGGTAAAGTCGTAGGTAATGTCGGAGGTATGGAGGAAATAATCCGCGAAATACTCCTTGATGACGTGCTGCTTATAGCCGGCGCAGATAATGAATTCGTTGAAGCCATGGGTGGAGTATAGCTTCATAATGTGCCATAGAATGGGCATACCCCCTAGCTCCACCATGGGCTTGGGCTTGAACTGGGACTCTTCTGAGATGCGGGTGCCAAAGCCACCTGCCAAAATTACAACTTTCATAAATATAACCCCAAATCCTTACTATTCGGCTTCTGCGATCAGAAGTGTCTCTGTGATAACAGACCCGCATACTGGATGCCTGATTTTAAAACGATACCCCAAATCCAGTTGTTCCAACATAGGTTTGATGTGGAAGAAGTCATCTGCGTTGTGGTAGATACTGATAAGAAGGGTCGGCCTTTGGTGCTTAATGGTCTGCATTGCCCCCTTTAGAAGCGACTGTTCAGCACCTTCTACATCAGCTTTGATAAGTCCCACATGAAGATTATGCTCCTGGACAAATTCATCCAGAGGAACCACCTTCACCTCTACTTTTTCCGCATATTGACAGGCATCATTTTCAAACTGTGTACTGCTTGAATCGTTTACAGATATTGATATCGTCCCGTTTTCTTCCCCGAGTGCGGCCTGAACCGGCACAACATTTGTCAGGCCGTTTAGTTTTATAGTGTCTTGCATATAGTGATAGTTTTGAGGGACCGGCTCAAAAGCATACACATTGCGATTAGTAAGTGGGGAAAAAATAAGTGCTGAATCTCCAATAAACGCGCCGGCGTCAATGATATCCGTATCTGAAAAATGTTCCGGCTTTGTCAGATGGCGGATTCCATATCGATCCCAAAAGACGCATGGCTCAAAATGATTGATCGGAAGCAGATATCCACGATAATAAAAAACATTGTGTGATAGCGGAAGAATGCTGCTGAACATATGCTCAATAATTTTCCGCATAATGTTCTTTTCTTCCTGAGAGTAAAGCGCAATGACAGGGTCCTGCGTATTTTGAACAATTTTCAACCGCTGAATCGACAGCACAACATCTTCAATGCTCTTTATGTCAAGTCCACGCACAAGATTTAGAAATTTCTGTTGAAAGTCTGGAAATTCTTCCGATGGAGCCGTGGGAAATTTCTTGTAGTATTCTCGCTCAAACCGTACATCAATTGGATACTCTTTTGCAAATATCGCAGAACATATAGAATCCGCTTTCTTATTCAGCTCTGATAACAGATTATATTGTTTTCCCGCCTCCTCGCTCCTCTCTGCATTTTGCTCTGTGCTCTGCTCTCCCAACCGCTTTACCATTTTCTCTATGACAGGAAGTTCATTTGAGACAGCTTGAATCTGCTCCTTCAGTTGCTGAAAGTGATCCCACATTATCTTGAAGTTGAAGTCCGATTCGTTGGAGGACATGGGCCAAAAATTAGACGGCATCGTCTCCCCCCTTTCTAATTATTTTCCCTTCTTATTTTTTCGGGCGGTACTCTGGTTTAAAGATATAGTAAACCTGTTTGCAGAAACGCCAACGTAGTGAACCTTTCGGTAAAAGGATTTTAACAAATTCTCTGCGTTTTGATCCTTTGGGCAATATTTTATCCGCAAATTTTCTTGCACCAGAACGAGTATCTAATATACCGAGATTTTGTCGGATAGAAAATATAGGGGCACCATATCGTCCTTCTGTCAACATAAACAAAAGAGTTTCATAATAAGGAGTACGGCGCGCTGTAATCCAAAATTGTTGTGCATACTCTAGGGTTGGATCAAGCCAAGGCTTAGGATACGCAACAAAATGAATCAGATAAGGTTTTTTAATTGCTTGTAGAAACTCTTCATAAACATGTTTAGGAGCCCACTTCAGCCCATAGGTAACGAAGTCGCCTGTACGCACATAGCAGTTCCATGCAAGCTCTAAAAATTTTACATGTCCTTCTAAAATAACATTCAAAATATCTTGCTCTTGGCAACGAAACTGCTTATCAAGCGAAAAGGAAATCAATCCTTCTTCAGTAAAATGAGTTCTCATTTTATTAAAATCAAAAAGCATTACGCCTGTATTAAGATAGTTGTGCGGTTCAATTAATTTCATTTCATTTTTAGCGTATTCTAGAGTATCCGGTGCCGCCCAACCATTCAGCATTCCTTGAAAAACAGCATCAATTGCTCCTGCAGCATAGTTTCCTTCTAAATCTATATCAAAAAGTTCTCCCAAATCTCTACAAACTAGAATATCGCAGTCCATTACAATTGCTTTCTCATAATGTAACATATACCATGGCGCAAAAAGCCTGTAATATGCCTCTTCGCAATATGCATCTTGCGCTACATAGAAAGAAACATTATTTAATCTACTCTTTGGATTATAAAATCTAATAGAGACATTATTGTAATCACAACACATATCTACTAATCTTTGTTGGTTTTCTGATGTTATTTGTTTTTGAAGAACAATAATATCATAATTCCGCAATGGATTTACATGGTCTAATAACGATCTAAGATAAACCGAAAGATATGGCACATATTCATTACTGCATACTAAAACAATTGGGATATTATTCTGAGAAAATGCAGGCAATAATTCGCAAACCTTTTGAATATTATCGGCCGTAACAATAGATAACTTTTTGATTTTATTTTCTTCATTGTTAGTCCAACAATCAACATACGCTCCCAATAATAGTAAAGAAAAAAAAGAAAATTGCCCAAACTTAAACTTAGAAGAATATTTCCAGTCAATTTTGCTTTCTAATTCATTTAAAATTTCAAATAATGTATTGCAGTATTCCTTAAAATAACTTTTCTTTAAAACAAATGAATTATAGAAATAAAACTTTCCCGCGCCAATATACTTCTCTAGGAAATACGATAGCCTGCTATTTCTCCTCTCTAGCACTGCTCTGAACAAGTCCAAATCCGCGGTATCATTTGTATACATTAATGATTGATAATATTTATATACAAATTCATCCTCGTTTACAGATATTGGTGTAGATACCAGAATATCATTTTCTTTTATAACCTTAATAATTCTTTCAGACTCGTCAAGCCCATATTTTTTAAAAAGATTTTTATTCAAAAACGGTTGCGAAAAATGCTTCCACTCCCTTTTTTCTATCAAATAGGAATCATTTTCAGAAAGATTGTAAATCAGATACTCTCCTTGATTGCAAAAGCCATAATAATCAGATTCTACATTCTTCCAAACCCAGTATAAAGCCGAAAGGCAACCATAATGATCTTCTTTTTCAGAGATATTATCTCCTGTATCATCCCCAAGCATAGTGACGCCTTCCCGCTCATCGTAAATCGCGCCACAGCGGACAGGAATGTAGAGCGGGTTGTCGATAGTCTCGCTGTCCAGATCAATCCGGTGGGAGACGAAGATCTTGATATCAGGCTTGTCCGGGGTTCCCTTATAGCGAAGGGCCTCCACATCGGGGACGGGCTTGTACTGCTTCTCCAAGTCGTTCACATCCTACGTATTATTTTTCTTTGATAGTTGCCACGCCTCTCCGCTTAATGGGGGTGAGGCGATAGAAAATATCTTTGACCTTCTCCCGCCGCCGGGAGCCCTTAGGGAGGATAGGGTCAACCACCGCCCGCAGCAGGCGATTCGCGCTGTCCCCCACATACCGCCGGAGTAAATCCCCCCGGCCGCGGATGCGCTCCGTGTTGCTGAAAAAAACCATCTGGCGGGTCTGGATATCCCGCCCCTCGTGGACGGTGATATGGTACATGAAAATACCGTAGAGCATCTCCCCCAGAAAAGCCGGGGTGCGTTTCATAGTCTGGGTGTAGCCGGTGGTGTCCAGCCGCCGCTCTGCCTCAAACATGATGGGGAACTGGAACCGGCACAGCCGGTCGAAGAGCTCCCAGCGCAGCACAAAGCAGTTGAAGCCCCGGTGCTGTCCGCCGTTGAAGTACTCCCGGGCCGACTGACTGTACTCCGGCGCCAGCTCATCTATGAGGGTGAAGAGCAGATCAATGGAGGACTTTTCAAAAAATTCCCCGTAGTGAGCTTCCCACATGTCCCGTACCGTCCTTTGCGGCCCTTTCGGCGTAGGGATCCGAGTTACATCGGCGCATTCAGATGCCACTCCGTCATGCCCCTCAATGGCCGCCGCCATAGCCGCACGGTCCAGCAGGCCATACCGCGCCTTTCCCGTCGGCGTCAGGGAGGGGACATAGACCATGTTATACTCGTCCGTGCGGAACCGCCGGGGGGAGAAGGAGAGATACCGCCGGTAATGACACAGCCCGCAGTAGTCCGCCCGGATGTTTTTCCACGCCCAGTACTGCACGGTGAACTCACAAAAGCTCATCCTCCGCTCCGAGATGTTGTCCCCAGTGTCGTCCCCCGCGATCCCCATGGGGTTCTCCTGGTCAAACACCGCTCCGCACCGCATGGGAATATAGAGCGGGTTGTCCACCAGCTCACTGTTAATATCAATGCGGTGGGAGACATAGATTTGAATCGAGTTCATGAGTGTGCCTCCTCATGGTAACGGCGGGATTTCAGCCGCCTCAGCAGCCCGGAGGGGATCAGACCTACAACGAGCGGCTTTATCACATAGGGAAAGGCTCCTGGAAGTAAGCCCAGCGCCCGGAAGCGGACGAAGCGGGTCCGAACTTCGTTCCAGCGGTGGTGTAGCCGTCGGCTACCCTTCGGGTTCAAGGGCAGGGTATAGCAGATCAGCTTTTCCTGGAGATTGGCCCCTCGGCTGCCTGCCTCATAGAGACGGAGTAACAGGTCATAGTCCTCGCACAGAATGCACCGGGGCAGCTCGGAGTACCCTCCCACCCGCTCCAGTGCCTCCCGTCGGAACAGCAGTGTGGGGTGGAGAAAGGGCTGCTTAAATAGAAAATCCCGGACGGTGGGCTCTGCGGGGAACATCCGTTCCCCGCAGGCTGAGCCTTCCCGCCAGAGAATCGCGTTGGATCCTACAAAGTCAAACTCTGGATGAGATTTCAGGAATTCCATCTGAATAGACAACCGGCTAGGAAGAGCATAGTCATCGTCGTCCATTCGGACCAGATAAGCTCCTTTTGCATGCAGTAGGCAGAGATTCAGCTTCTGCGGTAAAGTAAAGGCATCTCCCCGGCGAATCAGCCGAACGCGGCTATCCCGGGCGGCGTATTCTTCCAGGCAGCGGCAGACGGAAGGCGCGGAACCGTCGTCACACAGAAGTAGCTCCAGCGCGGGGTAATCCTGAAACAGCATGGAATCGACAGCGCGGCGAAGCATAGATAAACTGGACGGCTTGGGCTGGTAAACCCCCATCAGAACGGAAACCAGAGGCTCACGATTCAGCATAAGCGGAGCATACCTCCTCGGTGGGGCCGAGCATGCGCATTTCTCCCTGTTCCAGCCACAAAACACGGTTGCACATTTCCTGGATTTGCTCCAGACTGTGGGAGACAAAGAGCACGGTTGTACCGCCGCCCATCATTTCCATCATTCGGGCGCGGCTCTTCTCCTGAAAAGCTGCATCGCCTACGGAGAGAATTTCATCCACAATCAGAATTTCCGGCTCAACCATCGAGGCAACGGAGAAGGCCAAGCGGGCCATCATACCGGAGGAGTAGTTTCTGATGGGGACATCAATGAATTGGCCAAGCTCGGAAAAGTCCAGAATTTCCTGATATCGGTCGGTCAAGAATTCTTCCGAGTATCCGAGAATAGCACCGTTTAGGAAAATATTTTCGCGGCCAGTCAAATCAGGGTCGAAGCCAGAGCCAAGCTCCAACATGGGGACGATATTGCCGTGACAGCTCACGGCACCTTCCGTCGGCTTTAAAATCCCGGAGATTACCTTCAACAGCGTGCTTTTCCCGGAGCCGTTGCGGCCGATGATGCCTACCACCTCGCCGCGGAAAACCTCAAAGGAAATATGCTTGAGCGCCCAAAAATCCGTGTGGCTTACTTTGCCACGCAGCTTTCGTGTGGCGAATTCCTTGAGGGAAAGAATGCGGTCGTCCATCAGCTGGAAGCGCATGGAGATATCCTGTACCTCAATGGCCTGTTTCTCTTTTTTCACGACAACACCTGCTTACAAATAGAGGACGAACTTGTCCTGCGTCTTTTTGAATACCACCGTCCCCAGAATCAGAAAGAGCATGGCGGACAGGAAGCACTGCACATACAGGACAGGTTCCGGAGATACGCCATCCATCACGCATGTCCGCAGGAAGGTGATAAAATAGTAGAGCGGATTGACGCCCAAGACCCATGCAACCTGTTCCGGCAGAATGTCAGCCGGATAGAAAATGGGAGTCAGATACATCCACAGCATGGTCAGCACCCCCCAGAGAAATTGAATGTCCCGGAAGAAAACCATCGCGGAGGCCAGAAGCATCCCAAGTCCGAGGCAGAACAGCGCAAGGCAGATCAGGTCAAAAAGAATGAGCGGATATGCCTTCGTCGGGAGCAGTCCGGAGAACAAGATCACCAGAAGCAACGGGATCATGGAGATGACCAGGTTGACCAGAGAGGATAGAATGCGCGTCAGGGGATAGATATATTTGGGTACATACACCTTTGTGATCAGATTAGCATTTCCCACAATGGAAGAGAGTGCCATACCGCAGGACTCGGAAAAATAATTAAAGATAATAATGCCGGTCAAAAGATAGACTGTATAATAGGGAATATCAAAGCGGAAGAGATTGGAAAACACAATATACTGAACAATCATGGTAAGCAAGGGATTCAAAAAGCTCCAAAATACCCCCAAAATTGAACGCTTGTATTTTGCCTTGAAATCCCGATCTACCAATTGCTTTATGAGGAAGCGGTACTTCTGAAGGGCGGCAATGCCTTTGACCAGCAAACCATCTTTCCCCTTACTCCAGCGCCAATAGGTAACAGTCAAGTAGACCCCCAGCACCGCACCAAAACCAGCTACAAATTTCCAGTAGTGGAGTCCAGTCCAGATATAATCCTCTCCAGAAGCAGAGAAGCAGAGTGTTCCCTGGACCGGTGTCCCATTAATGGAAAGTGAAAAACCATCAGGCTGGACGGAAGAAGACATCAGCGGTGATGCAGCACTGCCAGGTTGGGAGTCAGCGTAGATACGCAACAACAGAGGTACATCATAATATCCCTCCAATGGGGAGAAAGAAGAGAGCGTCAGCTGCGCACCTTCTGTGAGCGCAGACACGTCGAAATTTTGACTCAGTAATACTGCGCCGCTACGCAGATCGAGGAGTTCCATGTATGCTGTACCCGTGTTTTGGCGCAAGTATGTCCCCCATTGAACGGAGACAGATTCCAAACGTTGAATTTTTGCAGTGAACACCTGTTCAATTGTAGTGCCTTGTACTAACTCTACAGTGCCTGATTCAGCGACTGGGAATTCAAGATTACCACGAGATGCCCGAAAGTGGAGTTGATAGCCAGCTAAAAAATAAAAAATAACAGCAAACACAAAATATAGAACGAAAAGAGAGATGAACAGACGCTTCAATGAAAAAGAAGCGGACGGAATCTGTCGTTTTTTCATGAATTATATTATCCAACCTTTATGTAAAAAATGGAGAAAAGTCATGTGAAACATGATATTAAACTAAGAAATAGTGAAGTCCCAAATGAGTTTATGATTAGATGGAATATAAATAACGCGGGAGGATGTAATCGAAATTTAGAGTGTTTTTATTATAATACAAGGCTATCACTAAAGCAACAAGTAAGGAACACCATGCGGGAAATAATCTGGATATAGTCGCAGACCTCTTGATATGCATCTGCTGGAACATTTAACATCTTGAATAACGGCTGGTAGGTTGCCAGACTCACAATAGTCACAATCAAAGAAGATCCCAGTGAGAGCAAGGCCAGTATTTAAAAAGACTCCGTCTGCCCCCTTACATTGAGCAATCAACACGGCTCCGCGCACCATCGTATATAACGAGAATGACGGCCAGCACCCTAGCCTCAGTACCTTTTATCAGATGGTGGCAATGTTCGATATATTGGTAGATCAATATTTCTATCCGTCCAAAAATAAAGGGAGCGAGTACAGAAAGCGGATTTACGCCGTGCTCAACGCCCTGGACGAAAAAGAATTAAAAATTGTAGAAGCCGCAATTCAAGCGATGAAAACGGCTAAAGAAACTGGGGATGTGTATGATATGTACCCAGAATTCTGGACACATAAAAAATTGAATTAGGTGCACATGGATGCCTCTCTGAATTTTGTAGGAGGCATCCATTTTGTTTTCTCTTGGATTCTTTCGTTGTTGTAGTAATTTATGTAGCCGTCAACAGCCTTGGCAAATGTTTCAAAAGAGGAATACTCTTTTTCATGCCCGTAGAACATCTCGTTTTTCATCCGTCCAAAGAAGGTCTCCATGATGCAATTGTCGTAACAGTTGCCCTTCCTTGACATGGATTGAATGATTTTGTGATCTTTAAGTGCCTGCCTGAAGTACACGTGCTGGTACTGCCACCCTTGATCAGAGTGAAAGATCAGGCCATCTACAGAGGGAAACTTTGTAAAGGCGCCGGCCAACATTCTCTGGATCTGTTCCATATTGGCACTTTGAGATAAATCATAAGAAATGATTTCGTTTGTGTTCATGTCGAGTATGGGAGAGAGATAACACTTCCCCCACGAAAAACCGAACTGAGATACATCGGTAGTCCATTTTTGCATAGGAGCTGTCGTGCTGAAATCCCGGTCAAGGATATTCTCAGCAACCTTGCCGACCTCGCCCTTGTAGGAATGATACTTTTCCTTTGGGCGCTTTCCTGCCAACCCCATAGTGTGCATAAGCCGTTGTACCCGCTTATGATTGACCTTGTGGCCGCGCTTTATCAGTTCCTGATATACTCTTCGCACACCGTAGCGGCCTTTATGCTGTGAGAAAATGTCTTTGATTTCATCTGCCAAGCAATGGTTTCGAACAGCAACTTGATCGGCCTTGCTCAACTCAAAATAATAGGTAGACCGTGCCATCTGCATAGATTTCAACAGATATTTCAATTGGTATCCTTTTTCACGCAGCTCTTTGATGATCGCTGCTTTCTCGCCTTGAGTTGCGCTGCGTGCCTCTCTTCTCTCAAGGCGATCTCTTTTTTTATAACTTCATTCTCCGCCTTTATATACTCGTTTTCTGCCCGAAGCCGGATCAATTCTTCTCGTTCGGATTCATTCAGTGGCCTTGCTTCTTCCTTTTTCATTTGGGGTACCCCTTTACTTGGACGACCTTTTTTCATTTCTACCAGGCCATTATACCCCTTTGTTTTATAGTTTTGAACCCATTGATACAATAGTCTATCTTGAATACCGGCCTCGATTGCCACTGACACACAGGATTTTCCGGACATTACTTGGGATACTAGTTCCAGCCGTTCTTCTGGTGTCCAGTTCCTGTTGAAATTTTTGTGTTTCAGTGCTTCTGGACCGCGGCTATCCTCTGCTCTTACCCATAGTCTCACTTTATCCCGAAAGGATTTATCGCTAACACCTTCCGGCGTTTCTGGCCATTTTCCTTCTCGATACAGTTCTACACATTTCCTTTTGTACTCATATGTGTACCGCATAATAATACCCCCTCTACTGGGTGTCCAGTAAAGGGGTACATATCAGTAAGATAAGCATGCACCTCCGTTTTCTTGTGCCATTTTCGGGGCTTGTATAAAACGGTTATCAGGAGTGTTAAATAGGAAGCCCAAAATATTAAAAAAAATTGCTTTATTTTTCCTGATAACTTTCAAGCATTTTCCAATTCCCTCGAAAAATTCATAGAATTGTTGATTTACATATTCCTAATAACCTCAGATGCCTTTTACAATAGAGGTGTAATTCATTCTATATGTAGGAGGTATTTTTTATGAAGATTGAAAAATTCGTATAACACTTTATCTAAATCTAAATCCTTCATGAATACTATCGGCTATTTCATAAAATGCAAGAATATCCCCACGACACTTTATATCTTAACTGACTGAGTTATCACATTAGATGCGCATCAATTGCTTTATTTGATAACAGTTCGAAGTACACCCTCTGTTCTCCCGGAATCTTGCCTGTTTCTCCACTCGGCCCTGGCGGATCAACTCCGCCAGGGCTCGTTTTATGGTGGAGCGGGAAAGGCTTAGATCCTTTGCCATGGTGCCTATGGCGTACCAACTCTCGCCGTCCCGGTTGGCCCGGTCATGGAGGTACACCAGCACCAGCTTGGCCTTGGCGCTCAACTCCGGATCGCCGTAGACCTCACTAAAATAGCTCATGGCACGGTTTCCTCCTTTTTCGGCGTACGGTAGTTGTTCTGGCGGGCAGACGCGGGAAACGCCCGGTAAATAGCATCGGTCAGCTCCACCTTGCTGGCGTAGTAAACCTTCCGGGCGGACCGTTGTGGTATCTGATAGGGCTCTCCAAAGGTGATCCCCCACTCCAGGAACAGCCGCAGGCGGGTCTGCATGGGATCGAAGCCGCCGAAGATGGTGTCCTGGCAGTTATCCGTCAGGATCTCCGCCCCCTCCTTGCCGTAGTTCTTCTCCAACTGAGCCAGGGACTGGATGATGGGCACCAGGGTTAGCCGCCGGGAGCGACCGGCTGAAAACAGGGGCAGGATGTCGAAGGCGGGCATGGTGCCCAGCTCGTCACAGAAAAACACCACCCGGCGGGGCAGCTTCCCGTCGTGCTCGTCCGCCACGGAGAACAACTCCCGGCTCAGGGTCTGGATCATCAACCCAGCCATGAAATTTTTCGTGGCATCTTCCTCTGGTAAAATCAGAAATATTGCAGATCTCTTCGAGACAAAGCTCTCGGCGTCTATGGCGCTATCGAAGCAGAGCACCTGTTCCAGCTCCGAGTCCAGGAAAGTGTTCAGCCGGGAGAGCACAGTGGACATAACGGAAGCCATGGACTGCTCCGCGGCGGTGAGGGCGGAGCCGGAGAACCACTTGGCCTTGTGTTCCTCCGGCAGGCGGTCCATGAGAAGCTGGAACTCATTCTTCCCCGGCAGGATACTGGGGGCCAAGAGCTCCTGCACCAGCTTGAACACAGACACGATGTGCCTCCGCTCCCGCAGCTCCCCGTGGATCCTTTTTGGCGGCAAATATTCCGCTAGTAAGAGGGTCACAGCGGTGAGCACGCCCTCAGCTGCATCATAAAAATATTGATTTTGTGCAAAGTTCTCCCCATTGGGGTTGATGATGGTCTTGGACAGAATTTTGGCGTACTTCTCCGCCTTGGCCCGGGCCGCCAGGTTGGTGGGATCTTTCCGGCACACGTCCATGTAGTGGTTGATCAGGGTGAGCAGGTTGTAGCCATCGGACTTTGTCGGGTTGCGGAGATCCACCACCGCCACCTGGTAGCCGTAGCAGTCCCGGGCAGTAGCCCCATAGTTCCGGGCCAGATCGCCTTTGGTATCACTGGCGAAAAAGCTCATGCCACTGGCGCAGGCGTACTCCAAATTGGGGTACAGGAAGTAGGCGGTCTTGCCCACGCCGGAGGCGCCAATCATGAGGCAGTGGATGTCGTCACAGTCTACCAGGGCCCGGATCCCACCGTGCTTCCACAGCTTCTCCGGGATGGGCGGATGGATGGTTTTCCCGAGCAAACGGAACTCCGGCGGGGCCGGGATCTTTCCCACACAGCCAAGCACCAGCCCCTGCGCGTCAGGAAGCTGCTCCCCCTTCCGCCACAGCGCGGGCTGGAAGGGCACGGAGCGGAAGGTTTTCCGCACCTCCGTCGGTGTAGCCCAGCGGGCGGTTCCATGCTGGCCGTCGCCCACGTCCTTGCTCTTGATGCTGTCCAGGCTGCACCGGTTGGAGAAGGCGGCGATGGCCGCCAGGGCTCCGAATACCGCCGCCAGCAGGAGAATCAGCGTCCAGGTGTCATTGTTCACAGCGATCATCTCCCCCCTGTTATCTGTCCTCTGTACTTAGATCTCTTTCAAATGTGACCTTCTTGGTGGTCCAGGATGAACCGGGGCCCGGTCCAGCGGCAGGGCGCACCACCCCCTTGGCGGGCATGGTACGATTTCGGCACGGGGATGGGGCTACATGCTCTGCCCCATAGTCATGGCAGGGCCGGCCATGGCCTGCCCCTGCACCAGGTCATCGTTCCAGTCCTTATGCACAGGGAGCAGGATACTGCTGTGGTACCCTGCTCCCTGTAATTCTTCCTGGAGGCGCTTGGCCGCCGTCTGTCCGGGCTCGTCGTGATCCAGGCAGAGCACCACATCCCGGAGGTAGGCACTCTGCTCCAGCATCCAGCGCACGGCCTGGCCGCCGGTGCCGCACAAGGCCACATAGCTGTGCTCCTGCCAGCCCTCCGGGTGCAGGGTCAGAAAGGACAGCATATCCACGGGCGCCTCGAAGACATAGAGGATGCTGTCCTGGCCCACGTGATGGAAGCTGTACTGGGGCCTGCTGCCCTCCACATTGACCTTGAAGGACTTACCCAGACTGTTGGTGCTCCGCTTATGGGCGTGGCGGGGGACGCCCTGCTCGTCTGTCCCCACAAAGACGCAGTTGTGATATTGGGCGTCCTCGTACAGCAGGCCGGCCCGGGCGAAGTGGGTGATAACCTTCCGGCTGATGTGGCGCTGCTTCATCAGGTAGGCGTACACCTGTCGCATATCGGTGTGGGGCGGCGGCAGGGCGAAGGGCTTGAGCGGCTCCTCCCGCTTTGGCTGCGCGGCGGGATATGCCTCCCCCAATTCATTCCCCAGCAGGAGCTCCATGGCCTCCTGATAGGTTGTTCCGTAGTAGTGCTGGACGAAGCTGACCGCGTGGCCGCCCCGCCGGGCAATATGGTCGTACCATTCACTGCCCCGGACGGTGATATGGTGCACCCTGGTCAGCCGGGACTCCCGCCCGGCGCGGAGCAGCTTCTCGCCCCGCCGCCGCAGGAACTCCTCCAGATCAACGGAGTTGGCCCGCTCCTTCTGTTCATCGGTAAAGTGGATATAGATTCCCATGAGAATCACCTCGGTTTTGGTTGCCGTCTTTCCCTGGATTGTGTAAAATAAGAGAAACAGAATTTGACTGTGCCAGGAGGCTGCCCATGAACAATCAGAATGAAGTTTTAGCCGTCAGCCCCAGAGCAGACCTACCACGCCATCCGCAGTTCCATCGTAACTGCCCAGCATACCGTTGCCGCAGCAGTCAACTCCGCTATGGTGACCGCCTATTGGGAGATCGGAGAGCAGATCTACAAGGCGTGTGGAGAAAATGACCGGGCGGAGTATGGAAGCAGGCTCTTAGAATACCTCTCCGCAAAACTGACTGCTGAATTCGGAAAAGGCTTCAGTGTGCAGGGGCTCCGAAATATGCGCCAGTTCTATTGCACGTTCCCAATTCGCTCCACACTGTGGAGCGAATTGAGCTGGTCCCACTACCGCCTGCTGATGCGTATATCAGACGAGAAGGCACGCGCATTCTATGCGGAGGAGTGTGCGCCAGCTGGAGCGCCAGATCAACACCATGTACTACCGGCGGATCCTGGCCAGCCAGGACAAGGCGTCTGTCGCTGCGGAAATTCAGCTCAGAGAGCCCAAGCCCGAATACGAGAAGATCATAAAGGATCCCTATGTCATGGAGTTCCTTCAGATCCAGCCGGATACCCATGTCTACGAGAGTGATCTGGAGCAGGCCCTTATTGATCACCTCCAGCAGTTTCTTCTGGAACTGGGCCGCAGCTTTTCCTTCGTTTCCCGACAGAAGCGGTTTACCCTGAACGGGCAGAGTTTCTTTATCGACCTAGTGTTTTACAACTACATTCTCAAATGTTTTGTACTGATTGATCTGAAAACGGATATCCTAACTCACCAGGACATCGGCCAGATGCAGATGTATGTGAACTACTACACCCGTGAGATGATGAATGAAGGGGACAATCCGCCCATAGGCATTGTGCTGTGTGCGGAGAAGAACGACGCGGTGGTGCGCTACACGCTGCCGGAAAACAACACCCAGATCTTCACCTCTAAGTACAAGACCTATTTGCCCTCAGAGGATGAGTTGAAGCGGGAGCTTCGGCTCGACTCTTTTCACAAGTTGGACGAATAGTTGAAGTGAGGCTCGGACTGATCCGAGCCCCACTAGTTCATACGCAGATCCTCATGGTCATCGGCCTTGTGTCCCAGGGCCATACGCTTCTCCCGGAGCATGCGGCGGCGCTTCTTGTCAATGTGCAGGCCAGTCTGGATGGCATCGGAGGCGGACTGCTCTCGGAAGATGCGGCCCATGTTGTGGAATAGCTGAAGGACACATTGGGCGGTATCCGCGTGGGATACCGCCCGATGTGTCTGTGTACGCTGGTGGTGCGTGACCTTCTGCTGTGGGTGATGTGCCCCATGCGGCATACCGGATTGTGCAGGCGGTGTGCCAGATGGGGTAAACCCGTGTACCACCTCATCTGTTGCAGGCGGCTCACGTCGCCCCAGCCGGAGCATCTCCCGTATGACCATGTTGCGCACGGCCTTGAACTCCTTCTGTTTGGAAAGAGGTAGGCGCTCCGGCAGCTGCTCAGAATAGGTGCGGCATACCTCCTCCCGCATCTGGTTCCACAGGTTGTAGGCGGCTGCTACGCGCTCGTCCTTTGCCAGCTCATCCACGATGGCATCCACCAATGCTTTGGTTTTGGGTGGCAGGTAGCCGTAGACTTTTTTGCCCTGGGTGTTGTGCAGCCGCTGGGCCAGCTCCAGCACCAGCCGCTCCAGGTTTTCATTTTGGAGCTGGCCAGTCTCCATCTGGGTGATCAGCTCTGCCATGGTGCGCTCCGCATCCCGGCCCAGAGCGTCCCGGTATTCGGTTTTCTGTTCGTAGACGTGGAGCAAATCCTGTTGGAAGATCCGCCGGCCGAAGGCGGACTTCACCTGCTGGATACCCTGCCTGGTGAGGTAGCCCTCCTTGGGA
>PPYF01544571.1_pt1 | contig 61117 bp, 52 predicted proteins | sample 1559871 | NCBI WGS metagenome assembly PPYF01 (sample SAMN08240021, study PRJNA423297) | Human gut metagenome, whole genome shotgun sequencing project. | reverse complement strand
TAAAAACTAAAGTACTGACAGAAATTTCTATCAGTACTTTAGGATTTTCTGTCAGTAGGACTGTGAAACCGTGATGCGGTAATAGCATACAATTACCTCTGCCAAGGGATAAATAATTATACCGAACTCACGTTAATAACTGAATGTTATGGTGAAATATGGCTTGGTCAATTGAATTATGTAGATTAATTTTGCAACGTTTTTCTTTGTGGCATGGATATGCCGTTTAATTTTTGATAAAGAATAAACTATGATATCGGTACTTTGTTTTTTGTGGGGTGGTGTTCTCCTGGGGTGGTTTTTCCGCCGTTTTGGTACTTTTCGAGTAAGCGGTCTTTTGTCTGTTTCTATTTGTTTGATGCTTTTTTTTGTGGGGCTGGAGGTTGGTTGTAATCGCATTTTGATGCAGTCGTTGGGGCGCCTGGGATGGGAAGCTTTGGCTGGTGCCTTATTGTCAGTTTTGGGATGCAGCTTCGTTTCGTTAGTTTTCTGGAAAGTGTGCAGGGAGCCAGCTACCACGGATGTGAAAGAGGAAAATAAGTCTTCGCGGGAAGGCATCCGCCTGTTGGCGATTTTGTCGCGTTTTAAAGATAGTGCCTTTATTCTGCTTTGTTTTGTGGTGGGAGTTATAGCCGGAGTTTTTCAGCTTCAAGTCTATTTCCCGGTGAATGCGTCCTTTTACTGTTTGGGCGTGTTGCTTGTATTGGTGGGATTTAGTGTCGGTCAGAATCGTGAACTTTTGGGAAGTATGAGGAAAACCAAGAAGAAACTGTTGCTGTTACCGCTGGTTACGATAATGGGAACATATGTGGCGATGTTGATTACTTTCTTTCTTTGCAGCCGGCACGGATTGTTTGATTGGTTGTCGGTAGGGTCTGGTTTTGGTTATTATTCCCTGTCGAGTATTTTGATAACAGAAGCAAAAGGTGCGGAATTGGGGACAATTGCGCTGATGTATAACGTGTTTCGGGAAATTTTTGCAATTCTGTTTGCGCCGTTGTTGGTGAAAGTTTTTGGGCCATTGTCGGTTATCTCGGTTGGAGGGGCAACAACGGCTGACACAACGCTGCCTTCTATTGCGCGGGAGAGTGGACCGGAATTTGTGCCGCTGGCTATTTATCATGGCATAGCTGTCGATTTTACCGTTCCGTTTCTTGTTCCGTTTTTCTGTATGTTATGATAGTGGTTGTCTGCCCTTGGGTAAATTGAAGGATTGATTCAAAATGAATATCTGGTGGACTTCTGAAATATAGAGGAATTTGTCCGTTGTGCTGACGATTTGCAATCAAATTGTGGGTAAAAAAGGTTGAAAGAGGGAGAGGATGGTGGCCTGGGATGATTATGGATATTTGCTGCGAATCAGCTTATTGGACAGCATGTAATTCAGCGTGCCTTACATAAAACAGCCTCCCCGTTTGGCGTTTGCCGAAATCATCGGGGAGGCTGTTTTATGTAAGAGAATATCTTTTCCTTCTTTAGAATTCGCTGGTGAAGTGGAATCGTATGTTCTTGAAATCATTTTGTGCCATTTGCAGGACATAACCTGAATCGGCAAGAAAGACATCGCGGCCTTCACGGTCTTTGGCCATATATTGGTATTTCCTTTTTTTGAAGGCTTCCAGTTCTGCCGCATCATTACTTTCAATCCAGCATGCTTTATACAGGGAGAGAGGTTCCCACCGGCATTTTGCATTGTATTCGTTTTCCAAACGGTATTGGATGACTTCAAACTGCAACTGTCCTACGGTGCCGATAATCTTTCGTCCGTTGAATTGATTGACAAAGAGTTGGGCTACACCTTCGTCCATCAATTGTTCTATACCCTTTTGCAGCTGTTTGGTTCTCATGGGATCGGCATTTTCGATATACTTGAACATTTCTGGCGAAAAGGATGGCAGGCCGCGGAAGTGCAGGGCTTCTCCTTCGGTCAGTGTATCGCCTATTTTGAAAATGCCATTGTCGGGGAGACCGACGATATCGCCCGGCCAGGCCTCTTCTATAGTACTTTTGCGCTGTGCCATAAATTGGGTAGGCGATGAGAACCTGACGGTTTTCCCGTTTCTGACATGCAAATAGGGAGCATTTCTTTCAAATTTTCCGGAGCAGACTTTGCAGAAAGCGATGCAGGAGCGGTGATTGGGGTCTATGTTGGCTGTTATTTTGAAAATGAAACCGGTAAATTTGGGTTCTTCCGGTTGTACTTCACGTTCTTCTGCCATGGTTGGCTTCGGACTCGGTGCTATCTTGACCAAGCAGTCAAGTAGTTCCTTGACTCCAAAATTATTGAGTGCTGAACCGAAAAAGACGGGAGCAACGTCGGCTGAAAGGTAGTCGTTTACGTTAAATTCAGGATAAACTCCGTCAATGAGTTCCAGGTCTTCTCTAAGTTTTTGTGCGTCGGTTTCTCCTACGTTGTTTTCTAATTCGTTGCTATTGATGTCAACGGAAATTTTCTCTGTTACTTTTTGCTTGTCGGGAGCAAAAAGATTGAGTTCCTGCTCGAATATGTTGTACACACCTTTGAAACGAGCTCCCTGATTGATGGGCCAGGACAGGGGGCGCACTTTGATTTGCAGTTCTTGTTCCAATTCGTCCAGCAGGTCGAACGGATCGCGTCCTTCGCGGTCCATCTTGTTGACGTAGATAATGACTGGTGTCTTGCGCATGCGGCAAACAGTCATGAGCTTTCGGGTTTGGGTTTCAACACCTTTGGCACAGTCTACAACGATGATGGCGGAATCTACAGCAGTCAGGGTGCGGAAAGTATCTTCAGCAAAATCCTGGTGACCTGGTGTGTCAAGGATATTGACTTTGTAGCCGTCGTAATCGAATTCCATGACGGATGTGGTGACGGAAATACCACGCTGCTTTTCGATTTCCATCCAGTCGGATGTTGCTGTTTTTTTAATTTTGTTGTTTTTTACAGCGCCGGCCACTTGAATCTGACCGCCAAAAAGTAGTAGTTTTTCCGTTAAAGTTGTCTTACCCGCGTCCGGGTGTGAAATGATGGCGAAAGTTCGCCGGCGTGAGATTTCTGGATTCATATATACTGTTGCTGTTGTCGAAACCAATGGACAGAATCTCTCGTTGAAGTGAGTTTCCTTATTTTCGGGCTCATCTTACCGTTTCGGCCGGTGGAGAGAATCTGAACTGTGAGAGTTCAACCATTTGATTGTTTCGTCGGAGAGTTATATTTTCCTTTGAAAGGTCATAGGTTCCTTAGAAAACAAAAGGTTTTAAGGGAGCATACTGCCAGCGAGCATGATTTTATGAATTTGCCAGCTGTTGAATGCATTCTTGAAGTGACTCCTCCCACCAGGGAATGTCAATGCCATAGGCATTTTTTATTTTATTCTTGTCAAGTACGGAGTAGTGAGGGCGTGGAGCAGGAGCAGGATATTCGTCGGTATGTATGGGCTTTATCTGGCATTTGCTAATACCTGCCAACCGGAGGATGGTACGGGTAAAGTCATACCAGGAGCATACTCCTTCGTTGGTATAATGATAAATGCCGGGTATGATTCCCTTCTCTATAATCACGAGAATAGCACGGGCCAGGTCGCGGGCATATGTGGGGCTCCCAATTTGGTCAAAGACAACTCCTAATTGTTCACGTTCCTTACCTAAACGAATCATAGTCTTGACAAAATTGTTTCCGTAAGTGGAATAAAGCCATGCTGTGCGAATTATCATCGACTTGGGACAATGCCGGATGACTGCTTCCTCACCAGCCAGTTTGGTACGCCCGTAGACACTGTTCGGATTTGTGGGGGCTTCCTCCGAGTAAGGAGTATGACCGCTGCCGTCAAAAACATAGTCGGTGGAAATCTGAATCATTTCACCACCTACTGCGGCAATGGCTTCTGCCAGATAACCGGGTGCCTTATGATTGAGCAGGTCACAGAGCTCTGTTTCGCTTTCGGCCTTGTCGACAGCAGTAAAGGCGGCACAGTTGATGACGGTTTGGATGGAGTTACTTTTGATGTACTCAGCCACTGCATTGGGATCGCAGATGTCAAGTTCTTCTTTGTCGGTAAAAAAGATGCGGTATGCCTCCTGCTGTTGCCGGACAGCTTGTTGCAGTTCGTTTCCCAGCTGGCCGCGGCATCCTGTTACTAATATGTGCTTCATGGAATTTACTGTCTGGTTTACGGCTGCAAATTTACTGATTTTCATGCAAACTGCAACACATTAAAGGGGAATACTTGTGGGAACGAATGCCGGCGTCTTTATGGAGAACCGGCAGTGTGGGTGGAGCGTTTTTGCTGAAAGTGGATTTTGAAAGTATTGGAGGGCATCAGAAGTCAATAGGCTCCTGCTTATCCCGGTTGTAATAGTCAGACAATTGTCCTAATAGTGTGGAAATGTCTTTTTGTGCTTTTTCTGTTTCGGGGGTGATGGGCTTGTGTTGCAGCCGGAGCAGCAGAATGCCATATAGGGCTTCAAAGCAGGTTTGCAGTTCGCTTTCCTCCTGATGCCCTCCCTTGGCTCTAAGTTCTACGACATAGGGAAGCACCTTGTAATACATTTCGTGATAGTATGGGAATTTACCGGACTTTAGCAATTTTTCGTGCAGTTCTTCCAATTCCAGAAGAATATTCTTGTTGATTTGCAGATGTCCGTTTTGGCTGACCCCTTCGCTGCGCATCATGTCGCATAAATTGGCATACCATTCTTCGGTTTGCTTCAATTGTTGTTCTTCCAGGCGAAACTGGCTGAGATATTCTGACTTGATGCGTTCGGTATCCAGGTGGTAGGCACGGATGAGATCTTCCACTTGCCACATGTACAGCAGGTATTCTGCCCTGCTTTTCTTACGCAGTTGATCGGCTATAATCATAGGATGTATTATCGATTTTGTGTATTTGGAACTGGAGTGGATTTATGGCTGATACGTGACAACCTTCTTGTATATACTCCTTAAGGGTATGCAACTTGTCTCTGTTACAGGGTTCGGGAGGGTCAGTAGAAAGACAAATGGAAAACTGTCATAAGGGCATAGAGAACGGATGCGACAACCACGATAATCCCTATGGTCCTGTTCAGCCACAGGATACCCACCTTTCCGAAATTCTTTTTCATTCGCGTAATGACGTAGGTCAGCCCGAACCACCAAAGCATGGCGCCGGCCACTATGGAGGCATAACCCACACACTGTCCGAATACGTTACCAGGGATAACGAATGTGAACATATTGAAAAGTGCAATGAAAAGCAGGATAATCAGCGGATTGGATAGAGTTACAAGGAAAGCTGTAACGAAATTGTGGAGCAAGGTTCCTTTGTTCTGAGAAACAGGGCGAAGACATTTGCTGGGGTCCGTACGGTACATATGCACGCCAAAGATGAAAAGCATGATGCTGCCAATCAGTTTCATGAAAAAAAGGTTGCTCTCGTTGTCAATGAAGTCAATGACAAATGACATACCAAAACCGGTTATCAAAGCGTATATGATGTCGCTTAAGGCAGCACCGGCGCCTGTGACAAGGCCGTATTCGCGTCCTTTCTGCATAGTACGCTGGATGCAGAGTACTCCTACGGGGCCCATTGGCGCCGAAGCGACAATGCCGACCAGTAGTCCCTTGAAGAGCAATTGAATAGTACTTATGTAGTCCGCAAAAATATCCATATAGATGCAAATTTCGCAAAAAAAAGCGATACCTCGAAATTTTGCTTGTATTTATTCTCTATAGTGTTTAACCTGTCAGCTATTTTCTGTGTGTCGCATACTATTTTATAGCAGGTATCATATAGGAAAAACAGTTGGTACTTTAGAAAAAACTGTCAGTATTTCTGTTTTATCAAAACTACCGACAGTTTTTTCTAAAGTACCAACTGTTTCTGGCCTAAGCCGGACGTGTTTTAAAAGTCAATGCTCATGCGCAGATTGATTTGTCGGCCTGTCAGGTAGTTGGGGACCGCATATTGGGTGTTGGTGATGTCCGTAATCCAGTAATATGAATTGATGTTATTGATGTCCAATAGATTAAATGCATCTAAGCCCAGCCAGATGTTTTTGATGTGGCGGCCGAAGCCGTAGAGATGTCGGTCTTCGTTATTGAGCAGCCTGTAACTCATGCCCAAGTCGACACGTTTATAGCTGGGAGCGCGAAAACGGTGTTGTTCTCTCCCGGTGTGGGTCGGACCGAAGGGCAGGCCGTCGGCCAAGGCGGCCTTGAGCGTTACTTTCCACTTGTCTGTACCGGGGAAATAGTCGGTGAAATAGAGTGACAGATTGTATTTCTGGTCAGTAGGCCGCGGCATCCATACGCCGTTGAGCTTTTCTTTTGTCGACATCAGCGAAAATGTAAGCCAGGAGTCAGTTCCCGGTACGAATTCACCGAACAATTTGAAGTCAATGCCTGTGGCATAACCTCTCGACATGTTTTTCCCGTAATAAGTGATGCGTACGTTGTCTACGGTATAGGGAATGAGGTTGGACAAGGCCTTGTAATATACTTCTGTCGTGAACTTGAAGGGACGGTCCAGTAAGCGGAATGTGTAGTCGCCTCCCAAAACGAAGTGAATAGAACGCTGGGCTTTAATGTCCTTGTTCAGCCGTACTGTGGCTATACCGTTTGTCATGACGGTGTCGCGCAGTTCCTTGTAAAAGGGGGGCTGGTAGTAGAATCCGGTAGCGAATCGGAGTGTCAGGTGGTCGCTGAAAGAGGGCAGGAGTCCGACAGAGGCCCTGGGAGAAAACAGCGTCTCTCCGTTCCAGTCCCAGTGGGAAAGGCGGAGGCCGTAGGTGAAATTGAATAGTCCTATTTTACTTTTGATGCGCCAACTGTCCTGTGCGTAGGCTTCAAAACGGTTGGTGCTGATGTCATTGGCAGAGCGCAGACTGTAGATGAGGTGGAGCTGGTCGGGCTGGTGGGGCAGTGAATAGCCCATGGAGTCGCGCATTTCCCATTCACGCGCGTTTTCGCTGATGGATTCATGCTGCCAGTTGAGGCCGGCCTGGATGGTGTGTCCCGTCAGGCGGGTTCTGAATTTGATTCCCGTGTTCAATACGTTGGCTTTAAGCCTGTTCCTGGCATGCTCCAGGTATGTGCCAACACCCATGGTCTCTTGCGTAGTGGCCTCGTTCAACCAGTATTCTCCCTGAATGTCGTAAGTTTCTTTCTCTCGTGTGGAGAAGGAGGATATTTGCAGAGCCAGATAGGTTTCGGGATTGAAGTGGTGGGTGACAGAGAGCGAACCAAAAAGGGTTCGGAACTCGTCCTTTTCCTTTCCGTCGAAGTAGACTTTGAATGTCTTGGCATTTTCCATTGTGCCGAAACGTGTTTCTCTGTCTTCTGGTTCAAAATTGTAGCGGTTGTCGGAAATGTTGCCAATCAGGTCGATGCTCCATCGCTGGTTGGGGCGCCAGGACAGGTAGGTCTGATAGTCGAGAAAATTGGGGCGGTATTCACCGTTCGTATCGAGTGACCCGAGCAGGTAGCGGGTAGTTTTGTAGCGGACGGAGCCCATGATGCTGAATTTTTGGTTTCCCCATCCGATGTAGGTGTTGGCACCCAGCATGCTCCCTTGTACTGAGGCTTCGAATTTCTCTGGGCGTTTGTATGTGATGTCAAGGACGGAGGACATGCGGTCGCCATAGCGTGCTTCAAATCCTCCGCTGGAAAAGCCGATGCTCTCTACCATGTCGGAATTGATGATACTGAGTCCTTCCTGCTGCCCGGACCGGACGAGAAACGGACGATAAACCTCAACTCCATTCAGATAGACACAGTTTTCATCGAATGAACCGCCGCGGACATTATATTGTGAGGATAACTCGTTGTGGGTGGAAACTCCAGCCTGCGTTGCGATGATTTCCTCGATGCCGTTACCTGTGGTGGAGGGCATGAATTTGCTGTCGGTTGGCTTTATCTTTTGGGTTGTTCCCGTCTGCAATTGTTGCCCTTTGACAACGGCTGTTCCCAAATTCATGACGCCTAAGGCAGGTAACATGATGTCCAGCCTGATTGAGTCCGTGGGGTGAGAAAGTGTACGTTTGCGCGTTTCATATCCAATCATGGAAAAAACGATGGTGACGCTGTCGCTGGATGTACAGTAAATGGAATATTCTCCTTTCAGATTGGCTGCTGTGAAACCGGCTTGTCCTGTGATTCTTACGGTGGCCAATTCTATAGGAGATCCTTCGTCGTCTTTTATGGTACCGTATATCCGGCAACGTTTTTGCGCCATCGACGGAGTCATCGTCAGCAGACAGATGCATAGTAGCAGTATGCGGAACAAATCCTTTTCACAGATGAGATTTTGACCTTGGCTGATGAATTTCATATAGTGGGCTGCAGTGTACGTATGAATGGTGGTATGCATGGCTCTCCGGCGTTTTGCTTGTTGCGACAGGACATGTGGCGACGTGAGAGCGGAGTGAAGATTTTGAAGGCAGGGCATTTATTTTATTCCGCGCTCGTTGAGCGCTTTCGTATATTTCCGGGCATTTTGCAGATGCTCGTTATAGCTTCTTGCAAAATTGTGTGAACCAGAAAAATCTTCTTTTGCGCACATGTATAGAAAATCGTTGTCATCAGCGTTCAGAACAGCCTCTATGCTGGACATCGAGGGGATGGAGATCGGACCAGGGGGGAGCCCCTTGTTCTTGTATGTGTTATATGGACTGTCCACTGTTAAGTGTTTGTGAAGAATGCGGCGCAATCCGAAATCTTTGAGTGCGTATTTTATGGTGGGGTCGGCTTGCAGAGGCATATCTTTTTCCAGACGGTTCAGATACATTCTGGCAATGGCCGGCTTTTCTGGGGTGTAGGCAGTTTCCTGGTCTACTATTGAGGCAAGCGTAATGATTTCCTGGCACGTAAGGCCCAATTTCTGTGCTTTTTCCTTTTTTTCATCGGTCCAATAGCGGTCGCTTTCCTTTTTCATTCTGGCCAGAAATTGTTGTGGGGTTACGTTCCAGTAGAATTCATAGGTATTGGGGAGGAAAAGTGTCTGTATGGTATGTGGGGTACATCCATATTCTTTGCAAACAATGGAATCTGTGAAATGCTTCATCAGTGTGGCTGAGTCGGGGGCTATTAGAGGAGCAATCCTTGCCACCAGCTGTTCCAGCGTGCGGGTACTGGGGATTGTGATACGCACGGGCTCTTGGTTCCCATTTCGGAGGTTACGAAAAAGATCTATCGTGCGTAATCCGTTTCCGATGTTATATTTACCCGATTTGACTTTGTCTTGATAATCGTAGAAATGACACAGTAATCGGAACGTCAGGATTTTTACAGATGCAGTGTTTGGACGTAATTTCTGATATACAGAGTCGGCATTGTCATTATTGTCTATATAAATATAGCTATTGCCTTTTTCCGAACAGAAAGGAGTGAAAACAGCCCAACTTCCTATAGCGGCTATTAAAAAGAGAATAGACAATATGATTGTCGGAATCAAAATGTATGGCTTGCGAAAATTCTTTATGTTCATCTTTTTCATGTGAATGTTGACTTTGCAAAAGTAAGCATATTTTGGCTAACGGTAAAAAAAAGTTCGATTTCTGTTGTCTGTGGTGCTATAGTTGTTCAATGCCAATGGGGTGTATGGTAGTTAGGTGTGGTTGAACTCATCGTGTTTGTGGGCAATCTCAAGGGTAAATGCAAAAAAAGAATGTACGATTTCTTGGATTTCAAGTATTTTTCTTACTTTTGCACAAATATCAAAAATCTGTGCTATTTGGAGAAGAATAACCTTTCTTAACTAATTTACGTATGAAGCAATACCAGGATTTCAATCAGAATCTTGAAGAATCCATTAAAAAGAATTGGGACTTAGATGCCTTGACCGATTATGAAGGTAGCACCTATCAGTATAAAGATGTAGCCCGAAAAATAGAAAAACTGCATATCCTTTTTGAAGGAGCCGGTATCGTTAAGGGGGATAAAATCGCACTTTGTGGCCGAAACAGTGCCAATTGGGCAGTTGCATTCCTTGCCACGTTGTCCTATGGAGCGGTAGCGGTGCCGATATTGCACGAGTTCAAGGCGGATCAAGTACATAATATTGTCAACCATTCAGAGGCGAAACTTCTTTTTGTCGGCGACGTCGCATGGCCGATGTTGAATGCAGATGAAATGCCGGGTTTGGAAGGAATCATCTATATACCGGATTATTCGCTGTTGGTGAGCCGAACAGAGCGTCTGACGGAAGCACGTGAGCGCCTTAATGAACTATTTGGAAAAAAATATCCGAAATATTTCCGTGCGGAACATGTAAGTTATGCGCCGGCCGATTCGGAAACTTTGGCATTGATTAATTATACTTCCGGAACCACCAGTAACTCAAAGGGGGTATTGTTGCCTTATCGCGCATTATGGTCTAATCTGGAGTTTGCTCGTGAAGCCTTGGGACAGCACGTGCATGCTGGAGATCATGTGATTTCCATGTTGCCGATGGCACACATGTATGGGATGGCATTTGAGTTTATTTTTGAGATAATGACAGGATGTCATGTTTTTTTCCTGACCCGTATACCGTCACCTCAGGTGGTTTTCAAAGCGTTTGCCGATGTAAAGCCGCGGATTGTGATTTCTGTGCCAATGATTGTTGAGAAGATTATCCGTAAGGCCGTTATGCCTAAATTGAAAACGCTCAGCATGAAGTTGCTTTTGCGGCTTCCTGTGGTCAATTCTAAAATATACGATCGTATTCGGGAGCAATTGCAGATTGCATTTGGTGGCAATATGTACGAAGTGATTATTGGAGGAGCCGCATTTAATAGTGAGATTGAGCAGTTCTTGCATAAGATCGGTTTCAATTTTACAGTTGGATATGGTGCTACGGAATGTGCCCCGATTATCACTTACGTGGATTGGCATGATTTTCGTCTTGGCTGTTGTGGAAAGGCGGTTCCGCGTATGGAAATCAAAATAAATAGTGAAGATCCTCAACATGTGGTCGGGGAGATACTTGCTCGCGGCACTAATACGATGCTGGGCTATTTTAAAAATCCTGAGGCCACTGCGGCGGCTTTGGACAATGAAGGATGGTATCATACGGGCGACCTCGGAGTGATAGACGAGGATGGATATCTTTATATTCGGGGTAGATGTAAGAATATGCTTTTGGGCTCTAATGGGCAGAATATATATCCGGAAGAAATCGAAGATAAACTGAATACCCTTCCTTATGTTTCCGAGAGTATAGTTATTCAAAAAGGAGATAAACTGTATGGTTTGGTATATCCTGATTATGATTTGGTCAAGAAGGATGGGCTTGATGAAAATGGCTTGCGGGCTGCAATGGAGCAGAACCGGAAGGATTTGAACGAAATGATAAATTCGTACGAGCAGCTTTCTGGCATTAAAATTAAGGAGGAAGAGTTTGAGAAGACACCCAAAAGGAGTATTAAACGTTTTCTTTACGAGAATGAAGAAATTTGATATCATACGAAAGGGCCACTTTGAAAATATAATCAAAGTGGCCCTTTCGTATGATATTGTTATTCGTCTTTTCCGTGTGGTAGAGATTATTGTCAGTGCAGAATTAAATGATTGGCTTGTGAATACTTGACAAAACGGAAACGCGGAAATTGTGGTGATGTCATAGCCGCATTTTGTAGCGTACGCTTGTTGTTCTCTTTTTATTTCTTGTTTTTCCTGTATGAGGAGGGTGATACGCCCAGATGAGCCTTGACATATTTCCCGAAGAAGGAAAGATTCGGGAACCCGAGTGACTGTGCAATTTCTTTTATGCTCTTATCGGAATATTTCAACAGATGTTTTATGTCTTTTATGATGTAAAAATTGATGTAGGATGATGCTGTTTTTCCAGTAATTTGCTTACAGACTGCACTCAAATATTTGGGTGTGACACAGAGACGGTTTGCATAGTCTGTAACCGATCTTGATTTTACTTGATCGTTTGTCAGGGTAAACATGAAATTTTTGAAGAGGCGTTCACTTTGTTTTAGAACACGGTCTTCACTGTTTTCCGGGATATTGGATTGAACGAGGTTGGCCCATTCGTATAACATGCTTTTGGTAATGGAATGTATGATTTCCTTGTCAAAAGCAGAAGGGGTACGCTGCGGGTCCCATAAATGATGAAGCAATTTGAGGTATCGCTCGAACTGATGCAAATCGTCCTTTTCCAAGTGTAGAAGCGGATTATCTTTGGTATAGAAAAGGTTACGCATCATATCAATGTTGGAATGGATGAGCTCTGAAGCCATTTGGCTGTGAACGAAGACGATGGTACCCTTAAAGTCATTGCTGGGCTTCACGTCAGTGATAAAATGACTGTTGAAACTGAATAGGAGGTCATGCTTCTTCAGAAGAAAGTCCTTTTCATTTATGTTCAGTTGAAGAGTACCTTGCTCTATGAAGAGAAAGGCCCAAACATCTGTTAGTGAAAAATATTGGCGGTAGATCTGGGGGGAAGATTTCAGCTGATGAATGACTGTGATGCCGAAACGTTCGTAATGCTCAAAACAGCTTTGCTTTTTGTTATCTGGAGCAGAGGGCTGAAGTTCGCTGATTGTCATTGTCTTGGTATTTCATTGTGTAACGGTGCAAATGTAATAAAAATCGTACATTTTGTCAGTAAAAATCTGTTGACGATACTAAAAATGTTTTGATTTATGCTTTTTTATGGAAGCTCATTGTTCATTATCCCAAATTGGTCAAAGTACCCTAACTTTTTCACCGCAAAAACAGTCAGTACTTTCGTAAAAACTAAAGTACTGGCAGAAATTTCTATCAGTACTTTAGGATTTCCTGTCAGTAGGACTGTGAAGCCGTGATGCGGCAATAGCATACAATGACTCTGTTGGGGATAAATAATTATACCGAACTCACGTTGTATATTACAAATAAAACCACAAACAGTCAACCTCTAATGACCATTTGGGATTATGGGTAGTACCATCCATTCATATGATTGGGGTATAGTGGGAGGATGAATATAAAGGTGTGGAGGTAATGCCGGCATATGATTCACCCGCAATTCGGGATTTTTAGAAAATACCGAATTGCGGGTGAACATGCACTCTCGTTGGTTTAATAGAAAAAGTGCGAAATATTTGAGCAGACTAAACCTATGCTTGCTCCGTTACTTTTTTGCAGAAGGCAAGGTGTCTTGGCCGAATTTGTCATCTGGATATAATGTTGTCCACCATTCTGGTTCATCTTTCAGCCAATAAGCGAACCACGCGAAAATGGCTTCTTGCCATACCTTCCGCTTATCATGGTTGGTTATGACATGGTTTTCCCCGTCTACCTGAATGTAGCTTACGGGACGGCCCAGAATCCGAAGTGCAGTAAACAACTGTTGACTCTCGTTGGTTGGTACATTTGTGTCAACTGTTCCATGCAACAGAAGTAGCGGTGTCTTGATTTTGTCAGCGTTGAACAAGGGGGATTGTTTGGTATACAAATCAGGGTTGTTCCAGGGGTAACTACCGTATTGCGCAATTTGCCCATAGGTATATCCCCAGTATCCTCCTCCCCAGTAGCTGGTTATGTTGGAGATACCGGCGTGTGAAACAGCTGCCGCGAAAATATCCGTGCGCGTTTGCAGATACTGGGTCATGAAACCGCCGTAGGAGGCACCCATGCATCCGACTTTCTGTGCATTCACGTAAGGATGTTCGCGGATAAAGGCTTTAGTGCCTTCAATGATATCGTCGCCTGAGTATTGTCCCCATGTATTCACGTGACGGGCTGCAAATTCCTGCCCAAATCCAATAGCTCCACTGGGTTCGCAAACGTATACGATATAGCCTTGACTGGCAAAAACCTGCAGGGGATAATGGAATTCCAGTATTTTAGCGGTAGGCGTACATCCTCCATAATAGTATACCAGCATCGGATATTTTTTTGCCGGGTCGAAATCGGGTGGAAGGAAATAAAACCCTTTTACGGTATCGCCGCGCGATGTACGGAAATTCCAGTCCTGACATTTTCCGATGGCTACGTTGGGGTATAGTTCATCAAAATTAATGTGTCCGATGCGCTGTGCTTTGGGCGTCGGTTTGTCAAGAATACAAGTGAACATTTCTCGTGCACGTTCACCGGTTTGACCGTAAAAAACAGCACGTGGGTTCTTTTGTTGCAGTGCTATGGAATATCCTTGTACATAGGATATCGGTAGTGAGAAACGCGTTACTTCTGATGTTTCCGGATTCAGACGGTACAAACTCTCGTTACATTCGTCAGTAGCCTTGAAATAAATCATTCGGTTGGTTGCCGACCACTGTACATTACCTACTGCTGCATTGAACTGTGGCAGAAGTGGCTTGACTGTGCGTTTGGCTAAGTCGTAAAGATATAGGCGATAGTCAAAAGAGTTGGGCGTTTGTTCCGGTTTTACCTCGCGGCCAATGCCGTTGAATGCATCCGGTGAAGCTTTCACCAGCAATTGTTTTGCATCGGGTGAGAAGCTGACACCTGCTATGAATGGGGTATCTACCAGCAAACTGTCTACATGTCCGCTCATGGCATCGATGCTGACCACTGTTGTTCTGCTGAAAGGTAACCGTCGTGTATCCATCGTGCTGTATGTTACCAGAAGTTTCTTTCCATCTTCTGAAATGTCGTTCAGATAGGCCGATCTTTCACCAAAGGTGAGTTGTTGTACGAGACCTGTCTTCAAATCATATTTCATTAGATAATTTCGGTTTCTCCAACCAGATTGACGGTCGTCTGGCTCGTATAGGCGCTTGAGTGCGTTGTTGGAGCGCTTTCCTTCTTGTGTGCGAGAGAAAATCAGATAATCTTCCGTAGGTGAGATGGTAAATCCTCCGTTTGGGATGCAGTCTGCTACTACGGATTCCTGTTGGGTTGCAGGGTCGAGGGCCAGTAATTGTTTTCCATGGCTACCGTTGCGGGTATAATAGAGGACATCGCGGTGGGGAAACCATGACAACTGCATGCTAGTCATAGGACGGAATATCACCTTTCCTGTTGCAACTTCGGTTATCACTGTTGTGTAGTCCGCTGTTCCGTCTTCTTTCATGTTGTAGGAGGTCGTAACCAAATATTTTCCCGTGGGGGATAGTGCGATGCTGCTATAGTGCTCTCCATAAACCATATCCTTTAACGAATAGGGGAGTTTCCCTTCTGGATTTACTTGAATTCCTTTCAAGTTGGTACCAGTCAGAGATATGTCAAAACTATCCTTTGCCGTTCCTTCTGCAAGGCAAATTAATGACACCTCAGCAACTCCAGGTTGCAGCCGTAAATCACGCCCGTTTGTTGCGCTTCCATTGACATACAATTGGTAGTTATGCATTTTGTTGACTACAATGTTGGCTTTCGTGTAGCGTTTGGCAAGTACTTGGAATGAGAGAGCCGACAATGTCGTTTTTTGAGTTGTCGAATCCGCAGAGAAAGAGTGTCCCCGGACAATCCATTGCGTTGAAAGTGAGGCTCTTCGTGTCAGGTCTGTATTGTGGGAAATCAGATTACTGAATTTGAAATTTTCGCCCTTCATGTTTTGAACTTCCGTTTTATAAGGAGACATCATTTCAAGCGGGCCAAAAAAACGGGCCTTCTCCACGGAGATGGTATCAGCCCATATTCCGGACGGCATCAATGCGACAGCCAGTCCTGCAATTAAGTTCTTCATATTTGTTTGATTGGTTGGTTTTATGCTTCTGAGGTTTCGCGCTGTTTACCCAGCAACTGAAAATCCTTTTTTCTTAGCTTAAAGCTGTTGGTCAGATATTTGTCTCGTACCACCTGGTTGGCTGCCAATTCCTCAGGTGTCCCCTGAAACAAAATCCGTCCTTCAAACAGCAGGTAAGCGCGGTCTGTGATACAAAGCGTTTCTTCTACATTATGGTCGGTAATCAGGATGCCGATGTTCTTGTCCTTTAATTTCCAGACGATAAACTGTATGTCTTCCACGGCAATTGGGTCAACACCGGCGAAAGGTTCATCGAGCATGATGAATTTAGGGTCAATGGCCAAGCATCGTGCAATTTCCGTACGTCGCCGCTCTCCACCCGAGAGTTGGTCGCCATTGTTTTTTCTGACCTTTCCTAAGCGGAACTCGGCTATCAGACTTTCCAGTTTCTCCTTTTGGTATGCTTTGGGCTTTCCTGTCATTTCAAGCACAGAGGCTATATTATCCTCCACACTCATTTTCCTGAATACGGAGGCTTCCTGTGCAAGGTAGCCAATGCCTGCTTGGGCACGTTTATAAACCGGATAATTGGTAATATCCTCGTCGTTCAGGAAAATTCGCCCCCCATTGGGGACAACCAGACCGGTGGTCATATAGAATGAAGTCGTCTTTCCAGCACCGTTCGGCCCGAGTAGTCCGACAATTTCGCCCTGTTTTACATCAAATGAAACTCCATTGACTACAGTACGTTTCCCATATTTTTTTATGAGCCCTTCTGTGCGCAAAACCATGCTATCAGAAAAGGCTGCAGCCTTCAGTTCTTCTTTTTCCATGCGCGTTTACTTTGCATCGCAAAGATACTGAATGCTATGCGGATTTCCAAATTTTTATCTATGATGTTGGATAAATAGGCGGAATGTGTGGCATGCCTATTTCTGCGAAGTCGTCTGTCGGTTTATGATTGGGCAGGGTAAACTACAGATAAGCCGGAGTCTTCTCTTTCTCCGCCAGAATGCGGAAAAGGCCTAAGAACTGAGTGTATTCAAAGTGATTTTAAGTTTAGTGAATGACTCGTATTCTCTTTTTTATAGTAAATTTGCCTTGAATACATGAATGTTGTCAATATGGAGGAACAATATATAGAACTCATTCCGGATGGTTTGACCAGAGGAGCCCCTCTACGGGAAGCCTATTTTTTGATGTTATGTGAAAAAGGGACAAAAAAGTATCTGCCCGTTCTGTTGGATGAGGAGGAATATGTCTTGTTGTTGGAAAATCTTCAGGGGAAAACATCCTTTTCAACCCACTTGATGTGTCGGGTGACGCGCCAATTTGGCATATGCATAGAGAATGTCCGGCTTTATTATACCGCTCATGGTCGTGCCCGTTGTGATGTTCTGCTAGATGATGGGACACAGCAAAAAAGATTGGCCTGCAACGTAGCGGAAGGAGTCGCGATAGCATTGGAGTGTAAAGTTCCGTTATTGATATCACAAGCTCTGCTGGAACAACTGCAACAGCGGCAAAAAGGTGAGGGGCAAGTATCGATGCCCATCACCGCAATGAGCGATCAGTTATTGACAGAGGCCTTGCAGGCTGCTGCCAGTGAGGATAAATTTGAACTGGCTGCTATTCTTCGCGACGAGTTGAAACGCAGAAGACAGAGAGAAGAAATGTATAATTTGGCGGCAAACGAAACTATCTCGAAAACATCATCCAGCGAGGAACAATCATGAAGGAAGTACATTTGTTTTTAGCCCCGGACATAGCCAATACGCATGAACTCCCGGCGGAAGAGGCTGCTCATGCCGTTCGCGTTCTCCGCATGAAGGAGGGTGACAGGATGCTTGTCTGCGATGGTAAAGGTTTTTTTTACGACTGTGAAATCAGCACGGCCGATTCCAAGCGTTGTCGTGTAAATATTCTTCGTGTTGACGAAGGAAAAAAGTATTGGAAAACAGCCATTCATTTGGCAGTAGCTCCCACCAAAAACATGGACCGCATGGAATGGCTTTCCGAGAAGGCTACTGAAATAGGATTCGATAGTATCAGTTTCCTTGCTTGCAAAAACTCGGAGCGGCGCGTCGTCAAAACGGAGCGCATCGAAAAAATTATTGTGTCTGCGGTGAAGCAGAGCCATAAGGCCTGGATGCCGGAAATAAGGGAAATTTGTTCTTTCAGTTCCTTTATCAGGCAACCTTTCAACGGTCAAAAGTTCATTGCCCACTGTTGGGAGTTGCCGTCGGAACTCCCGTTCTTGGGAGATGTGCTTTCGCCGGACTCTCCATCGCTGATTCTTATCGGCCCGGAAGGTGATTTCAGTCAGGATGAAGTCCGTGAGGCCGTAGCCCAAGGTTTTCAGCCCATTAGTTTGGGAGAAAGCCGTTTGCGTACGGAAACGGCGGCGTTAGTCGCTGTACATCTGGCGAATTTAGCTAAACGCTGTTAATTGGTATGTTGATATATGGACAGAATTTGCCTGCATGGGCTTTGTCCCGAGATTTTTGGAAGTGCCGCATTGGCTGGTAGCGATGTCTGGCGGAAGAATTTCACGTTTGAGAAGGGTAAATCCTACTTGATTGAAGCTGCCTCTGGAACGGGAAAGTCTTCGTTGTGCAGTTACCTGCTTGGTTATCGTGATGACTATCAGGGACAATTGTTGTTTGATGATTGCGATGCCCGCACGTTGAAGATTGGAGAATGGGCCGATTTACGCAGATATCATGTCAGTTATCTTTTTCAGGACTTGCGCCTTTTCCCGGAACTTACGGCATTGGAGAACATTGAACTTAAGAATCGTCTTACCCGACATAAAAGCAGGAGACAGTTGGAGGAATGGTTGGATGCTCTGGGGATTGGCGACAAAAGAGATACGCCTGTCGGAAAAATGAGTTTCGGACAGCAGCAGCGGGTGGCCATGCTCAGGGCGCTTTCGCAGCCTTTCGATTTTATCATAGCCGATGAACCTGTCAGTCATTTGGATGAAAGCAATATTGAAAGAATGAAACATTTACTTATGCAGGAGATGGCGGAACAGGGTGCGGGAGCTATTGTTACCAGTATTGGAAGGCATTGGGATATGTCTTATGACGCCATTCTCCATCTCTGAAATCACGGGCATTGTCCAAGTGTCCGTAAAACCGTAATTGAAAAGTAGACATACAAACCATTAGGGGTTATGCAGAATCTAATTTCTTTATTTCAGCAATATACCGGCCAACTTCCTAAAAACATTGAGCCGTTACCTAAAACAGGCAGCAACCGCCTGTATGTACGGCTTACGTCTTCTGATGATAGTACGGTGATTGGGGTAGTGAATTCGAATATTGCGGAGAATCGCAGTTTCATCTATTTGAGCCGCCATTTCGGGAGCAAAGGCTTTCCGGTTCCGCAGATTCTTGCAGTAGGGAAGGAAGAAAACTGTTATTTGCAAACGGATTTGGGGCACACTACGCTGTATGGCGTCTTGAAGGAAAGTCGTCAGGCAACTGGTGGTTTCGGTGACGCTGAATTTGCTCTTATTGACAGAACGTTGCGCCTGCTCGCTCATTTACAGACCGAAGGTGCGCGAGGTTTGGATTTCCAGCAGTGTCTGTCTCCGAATACGTTTGATGTCATGTCTGCTATGTTCGATTTGAATTATTTCAAATATTGCTATTTGCGACCTTCTGAGATACCTTTTGATGAAGTTCGGTTTGAGCAGGACATTCACAGATTGGCACACGATTTGACCGGTTGTGATGAAGGGCAGTCTACTTTCCTTTATCGTGATTTCCAGGCGCGCAACGTTATGCTGTATAAAGGAGAACAACCTTACTTTATTGATTATCAGGGAGGCCGGAAAGGACCCCTTCCCTATGATGTCGCCTCCTTCCTGTGGCAGGCTTCGGCCCATTATCCGGAAACGTTGCGTGAGCGCATGATTGAGGCGTATCTGGATGAATTATCCGGTTTAATACCGGTCAACAAAGAAAACTTCCATTCTCAGTTACGCCTGTTCGTGCTGTTTCGTAATCTTCAGGTCCTGGGTGCCTATGGCTATCGTGGCCTTTATGAACGGAAAAAGTATTTTCTGGACAGCATCCCTTCCGCCTTGCAGAATCTGAAAGTCACATTGTCGCAAGGAGTTTGCGCTGCATATCCTTATTTGGAGGAAACATTGTTGAGAATTGTCGAGCCCTCGCAATCCGTTGTGTTGCCCGCTATGTTGCCCCAAAAGGTAGAGCTGGCCAAGGAAGAGGAGAGGACAGCTTTGGTTGTCCGTGTCTTTAGTTTCAGTTATAAAAAAGGGATACCGGAAGATGTAACCGGAAATGGTGGCGGTTATGTGTTTGATTGCCGGGCGACGCATAACCCCGGCCGCTATGAGCCCTATAAGCAGTTGACAGGTCTGGACGAACCGGTCATCCGTTTTTTGGAGGATGATGGTGAGATCCTGGAATATCTCCGCCGCGTGTACACATTGATTGATCCTCATGTGCATCGTTATCTCCAGCGTAAGTTCACTGACTTGCAAATTTCTTTTGGATGCACGGGCGGACAGCACCGCAGTGTATATTGTGCGCAACATCTGGCTGAGCATATTCACGAGAAGTTTAAAATCGAAGTGCGTATTTGTCATCGGGAACAGAATATTACCCAAACTCTGACTGTGCCGTCTGCCATGCAGGAAGCTTGAAGAATCTTTCACGAAAGGAGAAAACGTTTACATAGAGAGGTATGGAAAAGTTTGATATACATTTTTTAGGTTGTGGAAGTGCACTTCCGACTGTGCGGCATAATCCCAGCGCCCAACTTGTCAGTATGCGCGGCAAATATTTTTTGATTGACTGTGGTGAGGGAACGCAATTGCAGTTACGCCGGTCGAAGGCGCGCTTTCACGGACTTGGGCACATTTTCATCTCCCATTTGCATGGTGACCACTGTTTTGGACTTATCGGATTGATTTCAACATTTTCCTTGTTAGGCCGCACAGCCAATCTTCATATATTTGCACCCGAGGGACTTGAGAAAGTATTGAAGCCACAGATTGACTTTTTTTGCAGTGGCATTACCTTTCAGGTGATTTTCCATGTTTTTCCGACCGATCGCAGTATGCTGATTTACGAAGATCGTTCATTGACTGTCACGACGATTCCCCTGTCTCACCGGGTTCCGTGTTGTGGCTTTCTGTTCAAAGAGGTTGCGGGTTTGCCCCATATCAGGCGTGATATGATTGACTATTTGAAGATACCTGTGTATGCCATCAACAACATCAAGAATGGTGCGGACTGGACTACGGAAGACGGCACGGTATATGCTAATTCCCGTTTAGTTTATCCGGCGGCTCCTCCGCGTAGTTATGCCTACTTGTCAGACACGGCTTTTTTGCCGCACAACGCTCCCTTGGTCGAAGGGTGTGATTTGTTGTTTCATGAGGCGACTTTTGCTGAAAGTGAAACGTTGCTTGCACGGCAAACGCTCCATTCCACCGCATCACAGGCTGCGGAATTTGCGAAGTTGGCTAACGCCAAAAAATTGGTCATAGGACATTATTCGTCGCGTTATGACCATCTGCAGGCCTTGCTTGAAGAAGCGCAGGCCGTTTTTCCAAATACAATATTGTCTGAAGAAAACATGAAGGTCGAAATCTGACGGCAGATACTAGTGTTTTCCCCAGTCGGGGCCAGTCTGGATTACTACAGGTGGACTGTAACATTGTTGTTACTGTGTGGGCAGATGTAGAAAACTACCGACAGGAAAAACAAAAGTACTGATCGTTTTTACAAGACTACCGACAGTTTTTACAGAAGTACTGACAGTTTTTACAAAAGTACTGACAGGAGGAGAGGGATACCGGGGCAGTTTTTTGCGAGATGAATCCAAACCTTTGGGAAATGATGTGAAGAATTGTCTTCACATGAAAAAGTATGTTTCATCAAAGAAAAAAAGCTGTTTTGATACCTTTAAATTACAGTTGATTATGTATATTTGCATGGAAAAACAAATAATACATGAAATTGCGCCTGCCTCATATCCTCTTTATTATTTTTCTTGCATTGTTAGTCTTGCCCGTCAACGGCTCTGCCCGGCGTAAAGGAGGTAAGGTTGAGAAGGGTATTGTTGCATTGAATTTGGTTGAGCCGGATATGCTGGCGGCAAAAGCAAAGCAGGAAGGAACTGTTTTGCCGATTTTGGCTGTTAATTTGGAGCATAAGGCGAAAACTGATCCCCGTTTTCGTGAAGGTATTGACGTATCACATTATCAGGGACAAATTGATTGGGATCAGGTGGCAGGCAGCCAGCTGGTTTCCTATGTGTATCTGAAGGCGACGGAAGGAAGGGATTATGTGGACGATACTTATGCTCGCAATCTGGTTGAAGCTCGTAGAGTCGGACTGAGTGTGGGCAGCTATCATTTTTATCGGCCCAATGTCAGTTGGGAAGAGCAGTTCCAAAATTTGACTACCCTGGTCAAGCCAGGTGAGCAGGACTTGGTGCCTATGATTGACATAGAACATAGGGGGCATGTGTCTGAAGCGAAATTTATTGCTGATATCAAGAAGTTTCTCCTGCAGGTGGAGCAGCATTATGGGAAGAAGCCTTTGCTTTATACCTATCAGAATTTCTATAACAAGCATTTCAAGGGCCTTTTTCAGGATTATCATTGGATGATAGCCAAGTATCAGGAGAACGAACCTTTGCTGGAAGACGGAAGAGATTTTATCATGTGGCAGTATACGCAGTCGGGTTCGGTTCCTGGTGTAGACGGTAATGTTGACCGGAGTTGCATAATGGGTAATTTTACTTTGGATGTATTGAAGCAGTGACAGCGACGTGTGACGCCTTTGAGGAAATAAATATTCCTTCGCACTAAGGTATAAACAACAGTTATTTGGGCTGACTGCTTTTTATTGTTGTAGAGATTTTGACTGTTCTTTTATTCATTGCATTGATTGTTCAATAGCATTAATGCTGATCAGCAAAATGAAAAATAGTTCCTCTTTTCTTGTTTAGGGTGCAGCCATATATTATGTTGTTTTTCATTTTCGTTGAAGTCGGTTTGCTGCTTTTGAGATAAATATCATGTCGTCCTGTTCAGGAGATTCTTTTCCATCCTGTTCTTATTACCCCAATCAATAAAAAACTCAAGCGAGATGCAAGATGGAATCCCGTTTGAGTTCTGTTACGCAAAATGTTTTATGAGAGAGTCTGTATCGCGCTATGTTATTTCCGTAAGGATGGCATAGCATGAAGAAGGACGTTTTGAGGATTATTCGTTGGCTAACTCTTCGAAATACTCGGCCGTAAGATTATGTTTGGGGTGTTTCAGAATTTTTCCTTTTTTATTTATGATTAGCGTAAAGGGTATTGCAGAAAACTGAAAGTGAACCTGCAGGTAATTCCACTCGTAAGGGCTGATGAAGATATGTTCTCCTTGTATCTGGTTTTTCTGCATCCAGGCTTCAGCTGTCGCTCGGGGTGAATCGCCCTCGTTGCAAATATAAAGGAACTTTACCTGCTTTCCTTCCAGTTTTCTTACGATTTCGCGTTGATTCAGCATGCCGGCACGGCAAGGGCCGCATCCCATATCCCAAAAGTCAATGTAAAGTGCATTGCCGGCATAAGGACGTATGATCTGTTGGAATACGCTGTCTTCCTCCAGACCAACTGTTTCTGTTGTTTCCTTGGCTCTGATGCATTGGCGGTAACGTTGCAGAAGATGAAAACGTACTTGCGGATAAGTGATATAGGGCAATAATGTATTGAGACGGTCGGTTAAATAATCTATGTTTAGGTTTTCTTCTGTCGTATATGCGTTGAAGCGGTTACAAAGAGCAACTTGTAATGCAAAATTATTGTGTAACCGGGTTTGCTTCAGGTAGTCCTGATAGTTTCTTTTAATCACGTCGGCGTAAGTAAGGAGAGTGTCGGCACGTAGTTCTTTGGCATGTTTTAGGAAGCCGGGTTCATAGCACTGGGGTAATAGAAAGTTCTCGGCGTATTGGTTTAGCTTCAATTGGTCTTTTTCCGTAAGATGTTCCCAGCAATCTATCTTGTCCTGTGGGGAGATACGGTAGTCGTATGTATTTCCGAATAGCTGGAAGAGGTCGGGGCTGTGAGTCATTCGATTGAAGGGAATCCATGCTTCACCTCCCATGATCAAATAAGGATTGTCCAGCAGTTCTTTCTCATGTTTGCGAAGGAATTTGTAAAATCGTTTTTTGTTTAATGGACGATACTTGTCATTGGTTATCCATTCATTTTCCGTCACTTTTATGTATTGGGTAAACGTATGATTAAAACGTGTTTCGAGGACATGATTCAAGGGGATGCTCAGGATAGAGGCTTTCAGTATTTTCCGGCTGAGTGGGAGCGCATCGGAAGGAATGGACTCGTCAATGTCCTGGCTTATTTGTTCGAAAAGCCGGTATTGTGATGAAATGAAATCTTCGTAGATTGGGTTGGTGTCCGTCGCTTTCGGATAGTTCACGGGACTGTCGCAGAATTTTTTGCGAAGCAGAGGGTAATAACGGTTGACCTGTGCAGTCACATTGTTCCCTATAAACTCCAGATTTCCATTGGATTCACACGCAATTTGCACCGTATCACCTGCCATCAAAAATATTTTTTTATTGAAATAGCTTGAAGAGGCAAACTGACTGTGGGGAATGCTGACATTTTCCTGAAAACTACCGTCAGGGCGGACCTGTACAAAGACATTGGCTTCCTCTTGAAGGAATATATTCTGGAGGTAAATGGTAAATGCCACTGGCAGTTCGCTGGTTGGAACATTCTTTATTTGTCCTTTGAGCACACAGGTTCCGCTACGGAATAAGTAACCGTTGTCGCCGGCAATCATTTTGGGAAAGTTTCCCAACAGAAAAATTAAAAGAGTTATGGTAAACGTGAAGGAGGATTTTGTTTGTATCATGGTATGTAACGTAGGATGTTTTTTGTTCCTGGAAATAAATTTTTTTTAGGTGAGCACAAACATTATATTGGTAAAGATACTGAAAAATCTCCAATATGAGATACGATTTTAACCGAATTATTGGTAACTTGGGTATATGTCGGGTTGGGTGGAATGGTGCGATAGAATCTCTAGGTATGCTGGGATGCAGTACAAGCAAAAATGGATAAGGTTTATTCCTTATCCATGACTTTGAATTTCGCAAATTTCAACAAAAGATTTTTCGTGCCGGCATTTTCGAACTTTACAGAAGCTTTACTGCTATCGCCGGTTCCTTCAAGTTGGAGAACGGTACCAACACCGAAGCGCTCATGTTCAATGATGTCTCCTGGCCGCAGTTGAGGGACCGTATGGCCTGATGATCTGTGGAGTGCGGATGTTGTCTTTTTATAGGGTGTGAAATGGGGAGGCGGAAATTTAGGTTCCTGCTGTGCTCGTGGAGACAAAGTGGAGGAGTGTGCAGTCCGTGGCTTGAGCCATGTGTTGTTGTCTTCCCATTCGACGTAGTCTTTATCTATTTCATCGAGGAACGGGCTTGGGGTGGTGACTTCTGTGCTACCGTACTTGAATCGGCTTTTGGCGTAGGTGAGATAGCAATGCCGTTTGGCGCGGGTGACGGCTACGTAGAAAAGCCGTCGCTCCTCTTCCATTTCGCGCGGGAAATATCGTGCATTAGCATTCGGGAAAAGTTCATCTTCCATGCCTGTGACGAAAATGGTATCGAATTCCAGCCCCTTTGCGGCGTGAACGGTCATGAGAGTAACCTTGGGGAGATTGTCTTCTTCCTGGTCTGTATCTGAGAGAAGTGATACTTGGGAGAGATAATCAGTCAGTGGAACGACTTCCCGACCTGTTTCTTCAAGCATGTCTTCTTCGAAGGCTTTCATGGAGTTCAGCAATTCCTGAACGTTCTCTTGCCTGCTGAGGTTTTCGGGGGAGTTGTCTGAATGAATGTCGGCACCGATGCCGCTTTCCCGAATGATTTCGGCAGCTAGCGTGTAGCCGTTGATTTTCATCAGCTTTTGCTGGAAACCTTCGATGAGGCTGACAAAATTTTGCAGAAGGTTATAGGTGCGTTTGTTGAAGTCAAGTCCATATTCCTCGGGATGAGTGATGACCAGCCAGGGAGATACTTCCATTTCTGCTGCTGCCAGTAGTATTTTGGATTGGGTGGTGGCGCCGATACCACGAGCCGGATAGTTCAGTATTCTCCGGAATGCTTCTTCGTCATTGGGATTGGTGATGAGGCGGAAATAGGCGAGTACATCCTTTATTTCCTTTCTTTGATAGAAGGAAAGTCCGCCGTAAATCCGGTAAGGAATGTTGGCGTTTCGGAACGTCTCTTCGAATGCTCGGCTCTGTGAGTTGGTGCGGTAGAGTAGTGCAATATCATTGTAGTCAACATCCTCTGCTCGGTGGATTCTTTTGATTTCGCCGGCAACTTTCAGACTTTCCTCTTTGTCACTATAGGAAGAGATAATTCGGATGGGTGTACCGATTTCTTTGTTACTGAATACTTTTTTGGTGATTTGGCGTGTGTTGTGGCGTATGATGCTGTTGGCGGCATTGACAATGGTCTGCGTAGAGCGGTAGTTTTCTTCGAGTTTAATCAGTCTGGCCGAAGGATATTGCTGGGTAAATTGCAGGATATTGTCGATTTTGGCCCCCCGAAAACCATAGATGCTTTGCGCGTCATCGCCTACTACGCAGATGCGTGAATCCGGTTGAGTGAGTAGGGAAATGATTCTGTGCTGCGCTGTATTCGTGTCTTGATACTCGTCGACCAGGATGTATTGGAAGCGGTCCATGTATTTGCTTCTGATTTCCGGATGCTCAAGCAGAAGAAGATAAGTGTTCAACAAAAGGTCGTCAAAATCCATAGCATTGGCCTGACGGCAACGCTGCCAATATTTGCTGTATATTTCGTGTACTTTTCCCAGTCCATCAATGTTGTCCCGTTGCAGGATAGTTGGTTGGGCAGCATACTGATCGGGTAATAGCAAATTATTCTTTGCTTCGGAGATTCTTCCGGCTACAGTTGCGGGTTTGTATTTTTTCTCATCCAGCCCCATTTCCTTGACAATAGTCTTGACAAGATTTCTGGAATCAGCACTGTCGTAAATGGTGAAGTCGCTGCTGAAGCCGATAAAATCGCTTTCGCGGCGAAGAATTCGTGCAAAAATGGAATGGAATGTACCTGACCACAGATTTCTTGTCAACTCCTTACCGACAATTTGTGCGATGCGTTCGTTCATTTCCCGGGCAGCCTTGTTGGTGAAGGTAAGCGCCAGAATATTCCATGGAGGCAGTCCGTTTTGCACCAGATAGGCAATCTTGTAGGTAAGAACTCTGGTTTTTCCGGATCCGGCGCCGGCAATGACCAGTGACGGGCCGTCGCAGTAGGTCACTGCATCCAGTTGGCTGGGATTAAGGTGTTGTGATAAGTATGCGTCCATGAAGTTGTTGTCAGACATGTGTCAACGGGCTGTTGTCCTATTGGGGAAAGCTATGTTGGTTTGGAGTTTCTTTTGTACAGTCAAATCAGTGTGTTTGTTTGTTTTTTTTGTCGTGGTCCAGTTTTCGTGTATAGAATTTCGTTTTTTGGAACAGGTCATCAAATTCTATTTGCAAGCTGTCCTTTTTTGAGGGGTCACTTTCTCTTAGAGCCTGATCAATCATTTTCAGCTGTTCTTCTGCTTCGAACAGGTTGATGGAGTCCATTAACAGAATGCCTTCTTCGCGCGCATTGAGTGCAAGCGGGTATTGGTCGCGCATTTTCTCAACAATTTCTCTTGCGGCAGTGTAGTCTTTCCTTTCAAGAGCTTTTCGGCCATTCAAGAGGCATAACTGTCCTTCTTTTTCCATGTTTTGGCGTTCTTCACTCATGCCGTTCTTGTCTTTGTCGGATGACTGGCAGGATATCAGCCCAATACATAAGAATGTCAAAATAGATAGTTGTTTCATGTTGGGTTGTGTTATGGTTGGGGAAACTGATTATTTGATTTGAAAGTGTGTTTAAAGTGTAAACTGATACTTTATATTATCTGCAAAAGGAAAGAAGATAATTATTCCTCCTGCAGGCGGACATGTGCCTTCGCTGACGTGTAAAATTAGTTTGTATTTTGGCTCTGCATCGAAGCGCTTCCTGAAGATTGTTGTAAATGAAGGACATCGTTGTAATCATTGTATTTGAAATTTGTATGCGATTCCTTATTGCTCTTTTGCAGGGCGCGCAACATGTTGAGATAGCACAAAGGTACAAAAATGTGTTGATGCTTGTACACGTAAGGAACATTTTCTTCTGATGACAATCTAAAAAGTCGTGGTTGTCTGCCTTCTGCCGTGAGTTTTCTTTGGCTGTTGTATTGGAGATGTTGATTTATATCAGGGCGCATAAGAACCTTTGCGCTCAGTTCGGGGCGGCCAAAGATTAGGCTTTCTTTCAGTTAGACTATCGAAATTTTATACGTAATAACGTGACAGTACTTTCGTAAAAACTAAAGTACTGACAGAAATTTCTATCAGTACTTTAGGATTTTCTGTCAGTAGGACTGTGAAGACGTGATGCGGCAACAGCATACAATGACTTTGCCCGGGGATAAAAATTATACCGAACTCACGTACGTAATATGAGAGTCCCTCAACTTTTTACGTTGACCCCATTTTAGTTCAGACTGAATAAAAAAGAACCGGCGCAGAGTATTATTCTGTGCCGGTAATTATTGTAGCGCCTACGGGAATCGAACCCGTGTTCCATGCGTGAGAGGCATGTGTCCTAGCCGCTAGACGAAAGCGCCATTGTGCGGAAGCTGGGGGATTCGAACCCCCGGTACGGTAACCCGTACGTCAGTTTAGCAAACTGGTGGTTTCAGCCACTCACCCAAACTTCCAATCCGCATCTTTCTCAAATGCGATGCAAAGGTAGCGTATTTTTTTTATTCTCCAAAATTTTGGGGTATTTTTTTATTGTGTGCCGATTAATTTTTAGTAATAAGGGAAAAAAGAAGGCAAAATATAGTTGGTTGATTGTGCTATCCCAGTCTTCCTTCGGGTATGAATTCTTCGTTATGATTAATGTCCGGGTCTTGCATTTCTCCGTCTGTATCGCCCGGCTTTTCTTCTCCGCCCTCCGTTTCGTCGTTGATTATTTTATAACTGAAGATGTGTACAATCCCATTTTTTCTAAAGTAGGTGTTGATTTCACCGTAAATTCTGATTCTTTTTTGAAACAGTTCCGGATGGTCGTAAAAGTTCAATTCGCTACGTGTGGCAGAAGAACCGTCTTTTTCTAATTTGACAGGCATGCATTTTTCTGGATTATCCTCGTTGGGGACATCAGCCAATAGAAAATTAGTGTTTTCACTGCCGTAGGGTAGGTTAAATTCTGCGCCAGTGCTGATGGAACTGCCAAGAATGAAGCCAACCATGTAGCCTTCAATGAGAACAGTCGTACCCTGAGGATAAGTCAGTGCATCTTCCACGGAGATGATAGGAACATCTGGGGGTGTGGAGACAGTATCTTGTTTTCCATCTTCTGATTCCTGCGTATCAGGCAATTCAATATTCCCGCACGATAGAAATGTCATAGCCAAAAGAGCGATGCAGTAAAAAGCAACTTTCTTCATCATATTGTTTCGGGAATTAAGTAAGGGGTCTATTCGTATGTTCTAAGCGCGCTGATGAGTTGGCAGTTTTCATGCGGAAGCCCTATCGTTATCCGCAGGCAATTTTCACATAAAGGCAACATGCTGCAATTGCGTACGGCAATTCCTTCTTTTAGCAAATATTCATAAATGGTATCGGCATCCTTGAACTTGGCTAAAAAGAAATTGGTATCAGTTGGATAAATGTCTTCGCAGATAGGTAGTATCCTGATGGCAGCAATGACTTTTCTCTTCTCTTCCAATAGGTGGTGCACCCATTTGTCAACATCAAACCGTCTGCGAAGGATTTTAACTGCCTCATCTTCTGTGTGTTTGCTTATGTGGTAGCGAGGAATCAGCAGATTGATATATTTGATGACATCCGGTACAGCGTAGATGACGGTCAAACGGAGGTCAGCAGAAGCAAATGCATAAGAAAACGTGTTCAGAACAACTAAATTATTGTATTTTGAGATGGAGTGAGTCCATGATTCTTTATTTGAGAATTCAATGTAGGATTCGTCAATGACGACAAGCCCATCAAACGACTGGCAAACCAGTTCTATTTCTTTTCGTTCAAGAAGATTGCCGGTCGGGTTGCCAGGACTGCACAGAAAGATGATTTTTGTATTTTCTGTACATTGATTCAGAAGGTGTTGTGCTGACAACTGAAAGTCTTTACTGAGCAGGAATGCTTCCGAGTCAACGTTGTTGACTCGGGACATTCTTTTATATTCCCGCATAGTTGGGGCTGCATAGAGAATGCGGTCTATATTGGGCGTACAGAACGTACGGATGAGGAAGTCAATGGCTTCATCCGTTCCGTTGGTCAGAGTGATACAATGTGGCTGTATTCTCTTTAGCAGCCCGAGCGTTGTTCTCAGTTCATTTCCTGCTGCATATGCATACCTGTTGCTGGGAGAATTATAAGGATTTTCATTTTTGTCCAGAAAGACTTTAATATCTTGAAGCCGATCTTCTGTCTTATCCTCATATTTTTCTTCCAGATGCAGGAGGGTTTGTCTGACGAGGGTTTTGATACTCTTCATTGGGTTAATGGGTGATTTTGACCTTTCCGGGACAATCATTCATATTTTTTCATGAAAGTATCTACTGAAGTGTCACCTAATTGTTTGGCCTTTTGTAGATATTCCATTGCTTTTTCCTTGTTCTTAAGTTCGCCGTAGGCGATACCCATAATCTTATAGCAGTCAGGATTATTGGGGATTTTTTGTAACGACTTCTCACAAGCAGTAATGGCTTCTTTGTACATGGAAGCATTGAGCAATACAATTGCTTCTTCTACAGGGTAGAACGGATCCTTCGGATTGAATGCTATGGCCGTGCGGATGTCGTCCAATGCTTGCTGATACATACCGCACTTGAGTTCGGCCTGCTCTCGGATATAATAGAACTTGTCGTTCAGATTTTTTGGGCCTATAATTTTTTCGTATTCATTATAGTCCATGACCGCCTTTCTGAATTCTTTAATCTGTTCGTATCTTTGAGCACGTTCCAATATGAACCGGGCCTCATTGGGGCCGAATGGTTGAGGAAATACTTGCAATGCGCTATCAATCAATGCAATGATATGCACGCTGTCTGCTTTCGTTATACTGTCGTTTCTTTGCTTCAGGCTTTGTTCGAATGAGCGGGCTGCCAGAATCCAGGTTTCCGCGGTAGCTTGAGGCGACCAAGTCTGTTGGTTTTGGAATGTTGTGGTGTTGATTTTAATATAGTTGTCGTAGGCTTTGGTGAAATCTTTTTTTCCATAGTAGCAGTTGGCCTGTTGAAGAAGATAATATGGTGATGGCGAAATTTCATAGGCCAGTTGGGCTTCTTCAATGGCTCTGTCGAGCGTCCAATTTTCGGCTTTGGGTTCCGGTGAATAAAGTACTTTGTTGTAGATGAGTTTGCTGAAGTTGTTATGGATTTCATCGGCACGCATGGTTGACTTTTCGTTGCCTGCTTTTTCCAAGGCTGTTTTGAAGTCATTTTCACAAAGGTCATAAAGCTGCTTGCTGGCATAGAAAGAAGCACGGTTTACGTACCCTTCTGCGTTATCAGGGTACTGTTCGATAAAGTCATTTGCTGCGTTAATGGCCAGAATTGAGTCCTTGTAACCTAACATGTATATGAGTGTAAGTGCATCTTTCTCTGTTTCAGGAAGTCCTTTGGGGATTTCAATAGACCGTAAATCTGCGTCCAAGATGCTGGTGCTTGATATGTTGATTTTATTGCAGAATCGCGCGTCTATGGCGCAGGCTTCTTTTGCGCTGTCAGTAACATTCTTCTGAATAATGGCAACTAATTCACCATTTCCGTTGAGAAGGGGACATCCCAAGTCTTTTTCATTATTGGCGAGTTCTACGTGCAGATATTTGAATTCTTCAAAGTCTTCCGATTTTTTGATAGAAGTAGTTACGGGCGTACTTTTCTTCTTTCCCGAGTATCGTATGAGGTGTAGTGGTGTGCCTGTGTCTGTAACAGGATTCGCAGCAAGGGTCAGGCAATCGGTTTCATCCTCAGTCTGGGTTGAGAATTTGACAAGGTCATAAGTATTGCTGGCACCCAATATTCTTGCAACTTGACTCTCCTTGCCCTTATAGTTGACAACGATGGCTTTGTGTGCCCCTTCGAATAACGAGAAAGATGCTATGCCGGTTCCGTTTTTGCTGATGTAAAATCCATTGCCAGAATGCAGTAATTTTCCTTCTTTGTCATATGTAATGACAGTTATCATACTTTTGAACCCATCCTTTATGTCATCTATTTCCTTTTGTACGCCTGAAACGTGGCGTGCGTGGATGAACATGGGTACATTGATGAAAAGCAACAGCAGCAGGATGACGATTTTTCTCATTATTTATTATAATTAATATGTTCTTGTATTCGATGTTTCTATATGAAGGGCGTGTTTTGTCGGTGTATACATAAATCGTTGCTTGGGCGGTTAAAGTCTTAGCAGTGATTTTGCATTATTGATGGCCGCTTCGGTGATAATTTCGCCGCTAAGCATGTTGGCAATCTCTTTAATTCTTTCGTCTGTGGTTAACCGTATAATATGACTGGAAGTGCCTTCTGGACTATTAGTCTTGTATACTTTATAATGATTGGTTCCCATTGCTGCAATTTGCGGTAGATGAGTGATGCAGAGTACTTGGCAATTTTGTGCCATTGCGAGCATGACATGCGCCATTTTTTCAGCGATGGTACCAGAAACTCCGGTATCGATTTCATCAAAAATAATAGTGGGAAGATTCCTGTATTTTGAAATGAGTGATTTCAGAGCCAGCATGAGACGGGCAATTTCACCGCCGGATGCAATTTGTGCAACATCCTGTTCTGCTGCATTTTTGTTGGCATTGAAGAGGAATCTCACATTATCAAGTCCCGATGCGTCAGGATGTACGCGTTCACTAATCTCAAAGTGCAAGCGTGCTTCGGGCATTCCCATATTCTGAAGAGTATGGATGAGTTCTGTTGCAATGTCATTTGCGATATGTATTCTGGAAGCAGTGAGTTGCCGTCCCTTTTCTATCATGGATAGGTGGAGGGACTTTTCCTTTTCTTCATATTCTGCAATGTGTTCATCAATATTCTCGATACTATCTATTTTTCCCCGGAGTTCGTTGGCTATATTTAGCAACGCGGTAATATTTTCAACGCGATGTTTGTTTTGAAGAGTATAAATAAGGTTGAGGCGTTCGTTGACGAATGAAAGTCGCTCGGGGTCAAAATCCATGCGTTCTTGTGCTTGTTCCAACTCTTCAACGATATCTTTCAATTCGATGCGTACGCTTTCCAGGCGTTCGGCCAGTTCATTTGCAGGCTTAAAGATGTCGCGTATAGATTCCAATAATTGTATGCTGCTTCGCAGAGCTGAAATCGTATTTTGTTCTTCTCCGTTTATGAGGTTTGAAGCCGTGAAAAGGGACTGCTTGATGTCTTCGGTATGATTTAGAACTTCAGCTTCCTCTTCCAGTTTTTCTTGTTCGCCCTCTTCCAGTTGTGCTTCTTCCAGTTGCTGCAGCTGATATTGCATGTAATCCAGTTCGCTTCGGTCTTGCTGGGCTTGTTGGCGAAGATTTTCCAAGTGTTTCCGGAGGTGAGTCCATTCTTTGAACGCATTGAAATATTCTGTTCTAACGTTCTCAAGATGTCCTACAGTGTCAAGTGTATCAATCAGAAAATGTTCGTTACCCATTAGCAAATTCTGATGTTGCGAATGGATGTCAATTATTTTGGATGTTATGCTCTTTAAGGTGTTGAGTGATACCGGTGTGTCATTGATGAAGGCACGGCTTTTTCCTGTGGCGGAAACTTCCCTGCGGATTATGCATTCTTCGCTGTCGAAATCAATATCATTTTCCTGGAAAAGCTGTTCTAAATGTAAACCTTCTATTTGAAAAGAACCTTCTACACTGCATTTTTTTTCTCCGCTTTTTATCGCCTTTGCGTCGGCTCTTTGTCCAAGCAATAGGCCAAGAGCTCCCAAAATGATACTTTTACCGGCTCCCGTTTCACCTGTGATGACAGAATATCCTTCTGTAAAATCGATATCGAGCCGGTCTATGAGTGCGTAGTGGTTGATGTGCAAACTATGTAGCATAACGGTTATTGCTTCAGTTTTCTCCAATATGAGGCCTGTGAGGCGTTGATTCCAGATAGAATGTCGTAAATTTCCTCCTTGGCTTTGGGGGTGTCTTTCCCCTGGTAAATATTCACGAGTTCGTCTCTTTTATATTCGGTGAACATCTGAGGTAACAGGCTCATGGGCTTGTTGTCGCGCGCTTGTTTCAGTTGTTTCAGCGCCTTTCCGATGTTGACCCTTCCGCGTTCGGTATTTTCGGCCATTGCATCCAGCCCCTCTCTGTAATAGGTGTAGTGGAGTTGGCGAAAGGGCTCCATGCCATTATCTAAATAATCGTTGATAATGGCATACCTGTTTTTATTGTCGTCGAATGCTTTCCATCCTTTGGCAGATGTGGTCAGGCTTTGTGCATTACTGACAATGGTCTGCGCTGTTTGCAGAACTTCCGTTCCTCCTTTGGGCGACATGGTATCCATGTCTAGTCCGATAATCAGATAGGCATAAAAAGCAACCATGGCCGTAAGGTCATTGTCTATGATTTCGGGGCGGAATTCCAGTTGGTCGAATTCCTGGAAAGTGAAATTGAAGTTATCATCTTTTGTACTGAATACGACCGTAGTATAGTTGGAATTGAATACGGGGCGAGTACTTTGAATGACAAGTGAACATTCAAAGCGGTTTTCGGCTTCAACGTATTTGGATACGGTGATGTTGAAATTGCACGATATACGTTCGTGTTGCAGAAATTGCATGTTGGTCCATTGGCGCTCGTTGAGAAGTTGGGTCAAGGCAGCTTCCAGTTTTTCAAATACACCAGTACTGGTGCCTTGTACTTGCTGGTGGTTGATAGTCACCTTTGCATCCAATTCTTGTGCCATTATTCTGCATGTGCATATTATGCACATGCAAATGAGCAGCGTTATCCGTTGAATTCTTTGCATAATCTGTTGATGATATCCTGGGCAACTTCTGTTTTGGGCTTTAATGGGTATTCTTCTTCTTCCTGTCGGGAAAGTATAGTTATTTTGTTGGTATCATATGAAAAGCCGGCTCCAGCATCATTTAATGAATTCAGCACGATAAAGTCCAAATTCTTACGAAGCAATTTCTTTCGGGCGTTGTCTCGTTCATTGTTGGTTTCCAGAGCAAATCCTATAAGTTTCTGATGCTCACGCTTCATGGCTCCTAAGGCAGCAGCAATGTCTTGGGTAGGAATGAGCTGGAGCGTTAATCCGTCTTTTTCGCGTTTGATTTTGCTGTCGGCAGTACGTGCAACGGTGAAATCGGCAACTGCCGCGCATAGAATCGCCGCATCGGCATTTGGAAACAGATTTGTGGCGGCATTATACATTTCCAGTGCGCTTTCAACGTCTGTGCGATGGATGTTGGGATGCGACGTCTTTATGCGCGTCGGACCGCAAACGAGTTCTACCGTAGCTCCCATTTTCGCGCACGTTTCAGCAAGTGCAATCCCCATTTTCCCACTGGAGTAATTTCCAATGAATCTTACCGGGTCAATTTTTTCGTAGGTGGGGCCGGCTGTAATCAGAATCTTCTTACCTTCCAGTTGGTTATTGGATTTGAAGAAATCTTCAATCATCATGAAAATGTTTTCCGGCTCTTCCATTCTGCCTTTTCCGACCAAATGGCTGGCCAATTCTCCCGTTTGGGGCTCGATAATTTGATTTCCATAGGATTGCAGGCGTTTCAGGTTCTCCTGCGTTGAGGGGTGTGCAAACATATCCAAATCCATTGCCGGCGCTATAAATACAGGTGCCTTCATGGAGAGATAGGTAGTTATCAGCATATTGTCGGCGATGCCATTGGCCATTTTTCCAATGGTTGAGGCTGTGGCAGGAGCGATAATCATGGCGTCAGCCCATTCGCCTAAAGCAACATGACTGTGCCACGTACCGTCTCTTTGTGCAAAAAAATCACTGATGACAGGTTTGGATGTGAGGGCTGATAAGGTTACGGGAGTAATGAATTCTTTTCCGGCAGGTGTAATGACAACTTGTACTTCAGCTCCGGCTTTAATAAAAAGCCGGATGAGTGTGCATGCCTTATAGGCCGCGATGCTTCCGCTTATACCTAAAACGATATGTTTCCCTTTCATTTCCTGATGCGTCCTAATGAAAATTCTACTTGTCTTTATTTGATACCTTCTCTTAACCGTATGCGCATGAAGGCTTGTTTGGTGTTTTGCGTAAAGTCTCCTTGCATAATCCATGAGAAGTAACCCGGGTCGCGCTTCAATACCTCAGCAACGGGTTTTCCTTTATATTTTCCGAAATTGATGGTTTCTATTCCCGCGTCGTTGTAGATGATGCGTCCTGCCAGGTCCACATTGTTGTTTCGTCGGGAGAACTCAGCCAGGTAGCTTACATCATTTTGTAAATCATCCTTGTAGCGTTCCAATTGAGCCAGTAATACTTCATAAGTCGCTCTTGTGTCGGCCAATGCTGTGTGTGCGTCCTCCAAGTCCTTGTTACAATAAAATTTATAGGCGGCAGAGAGGGTCCTTTTTTCCATTTTGTGGTAGATGTTCTGTACATCTATGAATTTGCATTTCGACAAGTCAAAATCAACTCCTGCGCGGATAAATTCTTCAGCTAAAAGAGGAATATCGAAGAAATTGGAGTTAAAACCGGCAATGTCACTTCCCTCCATGAGATGGGCGATGTCTTTGGCTTTTTCCTTGAAAAACGGACATTCTGCAACGTCTTCATCATGTATGCCGTTAACAGCAGTCGCTTCCGGGGAAATGGGAATGCCTGGATTGAAACGAAGAGTTTGCGTTTCTTCATTGCCGTTGGGATATATTTTGATTAGGCAAAGCTCGACAATGCGGTCGGTGGATATATTCAGTCCCGTGGCCTCAATGTCAAAGAATATTATAGGGCGTGTGAGCTTCAGTTTCATGGCTGTAAAACATTGTCCGCCGTTGCGAGGTGGCGGTGATAATGTGGATGCGAAAAAGATAGCGGATAGTTGCTTTATTCGTTCAGCATCATTGGCATGATTAGCATGAGTGTACTTTCCTTTTCCGACTGAATGGCGGGAACGATGATACCTGCGCGGCTGGAATCTGCCAGTTTGATGATGATTTCTTCGGAGTCAAGATTATTGAGCAATTCAGCCAAAAAGGTTCCTTTGAATCCAATGCTTACCGGGGTTCCGGAGTAGTCACACAGCAGTGCTTCTTCTGCGGACATGGAAAAATCAATGTCCTGGCTGGAAATAGTCATCTTGCTGGCCTCCAGATGAATCTTAATCAGGGAACTGGTCGCGTTGGAGAAAATCTGGACGCGGCGCAAAGCACTCAGCATGGCAGCTCGATTAACGGTAGCGCAATTGGGGTTGTCGTGAGGAATGACACTGTTGTAATTGGGATACCTGCCTTCTATGAGGCGGCAGTTCATGGTGTAGTTGTCCGTGGTAATGAGCGCATTTTTTTCGCTGAATCGGATTGTAGCCTCATTGTCATCTTTCATCAGGATGTTTTTGGCCAGTGCTGCAGGTTTTTTAGGGAGAATAAAGGTTCCCTTGGAACTTGATTGTGACTGGTAAACGGTGTTACACGACAGTTTGTGGCCATCGCTGGCAACCATTGTGACGTGGTCAGATGAGATATCGAAAAAAATGCCATTCATGACAGGACGTAATGTGTCGTCTGCTGTAGCAAAGAGAGCCCGGTTGATACCAGAGAAGAGTGCCTGGCTGCCGATTGTCAGCAAGGAGCATTCCTCGGGCATGGCCGGGGGAGTGGGGTAGTCATCTGCAATCTGCCCCATGAAATTATACTGGCCGTTCTGGTATTGGATGGTGATTTCCTGTGTATTTTCGTTGATATAGATTTCCAGGGGTTGTTCTGGAATTTCTTTAATTGCATCCTGAATGGTTTTGGCATTAACGGCGATAGTGATATTGCCGTCGCTTTCATTTAATGTCATCCAGGTTGTTAGTGTTGTTTCATTGTCTGAGGCCGTGATGGTTAATTTCTGGCCTTCTATGTTGAAGAGAAAACTATCCAGAATGGGGAGGTTGTTCTTGGATACGATAACTCGTCCGATTGTCTGCAATCGGGCTGAGAGCATGGAACTGGAAATTACGAATTTCATATTGAGACAGTTTTGTGTTACAAAGTTGTGAGGTATCATTATTTCCCTCATGGATGATTATTGCGCGGTATCTCTGCCTTGTTGGGAGATTCCTGTATTGCAGGTAAAACTCTATCTGCTTGAAATCGGGTAGGTCACTCGTCATCGGAATGAGATGGAGAGTGGCAGATTTACAGGCGCGGATAGTGCCGCATAATATTGGCAAAGGTACAAAATAATATGGAAAATAAATTGCTTTATCTTTTTTTATATTGTGTGGCGTTGTCATCAGGTGGGGTTAGAAATGAAGTTGTGATGCTGTCGTAGATTTCTTTTCGTTCTTCTATTCTGATAACGTGTGGAAATAAATTTTGAAAAATGTGTATTATATAAAAGAAAATAGTAAATTCGCAGAAAATTTAAGTTTTTATAAAGATGGAGATAACAGGAAAAATAATTACGGCCTGTGAACCGCGCGGAGGTGTTTCACAACGTACTGGCAATAGCTGGAAAATGCAGGAGTTTGTCATTGAAACGGCAGAACAATATCCGCGTAAATGTATGTTCAGCGTGTTCGGTGAGGATCGTTTGAAAGAGTTTAATATTCAGGTAGGAGAGATTCTGACTGTTTCTTTTGATATAGATGCACGCGAATATAACGGACGTTGGTATAATGATATCCGTGCGTGGAGAGTAGTTCGTGGTGCTGCTCCGGTGGCAGGTGCCGCTCCTGTTGCAGATATCCCTGCTCCTACTGCTCAAATGCCTGCACAGCCGTCTGTAGCCAGCGAGCCTGAAGATGATTTACCTTTCTAAATGACCCGCACGACGAAATCTGTTGTAAAAACCAGAAATAAAACGTGCATAATGAAACAAGGGAACGGTGCAGAACTGCCGTTCCCTTGTTTTTTTGAAGAAATTGGGTGTTTCGCTTTCCCGTAGATGAGAAACTTCCGGGCCGGAATCCGAATTTATGCAGATAATGATTGTTGCTGCTTGGTGTGACTATAGAGCGCTTTGATCAAATTGAAATGGCAACAATTCACTGCATGAGCGGATGATGAATATTTCGTTCGTACCATACAGAATTACCCGCATTGGAGTTTTGAAACGTTGTTCAGTTTCCAATAACACTTGTCTGCATGCTCCGCAAGGGGAAATGGGGTGGGCGGTGAACTTTCCATCAGTCCCGATGGCGGCAATGGCCAGGGTATGTACGGCGGATTGTGGATATTGGGAATTGGCATAGAAAACAGTGCAACGTTCGGCGCAGGTTCCTGAAGGAAATGCTGCGTTTTCCTGATTACTTCCCGATATGATTTCTCCATTGTCCAAAGCCGCGGCAGCGCCAACAGAGAAATGTGAATAAGGCGCGTAACTGTTCTTGCATGCCGCCTGGGCTGCTTCGACGAGTTGTTGGTCGCAACTGCTGAGTTCGCTGAAGGTGCAACTCACATAGTTTATTGAAAGGTGGATGGTTTTCATTACGCTGTGATTGTGATAAACGGTGAGTACCGCAAACATACGAATTATATTTGATATCACCTTGCAAGTGCACAATTTATATGACAGGTAGAACCGTAACAAGTGTTAAACAGGCATTAGGGGAAGTTGGGTTGGTATGCGTGTCGGATTGTATGTTATGTAGAGCTTTCGTAAAGAGAAGTTTGCAAATTCATTTGCAGATGACGTTTTTTTTGCGTAAAGATATACTCTTTGGCGCAGATTTTTTTGATATGTGATGGATTTCGTATCTTTGCATGCGAATAAGAGATATGTATAAATCGCGTTCCGAAAGGCGGAGCGCACAAAGACGAAATTTATGAAAAGAGAAATTAGAGAATTTGAAGAGTTGCGTTATCGCATTAGTCGCTATCAAGCAATGGGAAATGGTGCCATGTGCCAGCACTTGAATATGAAGTTAAGAAAGTTGATGGCAGAAAAGCAGCAACTGAATATTCATTAAGTAAAGCGCATCTGCAAAGAAAAAGTAAACACAACACATAAGGAATGACGAAGGTCGGCTGATTCATGGTGATTCAGTCGACCTCTTTTTTATCCGTTATTCAAGTTTGAATAAGTGTCTGTGTTATCGGTTTCAGCGATGAGCTCCTTTACTGGTTTTCCGGTTTAATATGACGAATCTATCACCTCATCTTTATTATCTATGCAGATGGCTCTTGTCATAAACGAAACAGGTGGAATCATCAGCCTTTTGAATGCGTTTCCGGTTGGAGGCATAGCCAGTCGGCATAGTTTTCGTATACCCGGTGATATGCTGAGTACAGTCGTCTTATCAGTTTTTTGATGTGTTGAAAATTACACGAATACAGTATGTCTGTACCCCGGTTGCTTTCCTTTTTCTTGTAAAACAGGCTTTCAGACTTTGCAACCCAATCATATGGTAAGCCATTGGCATGAAGTGAGAAGTTCTGAGTTTGTGTCGAACTATGGCTAAGCGTGGGCTATGTAGAGGGCAAGGAGGTGTAATGCTCCTTGCTCTTCCCGGTTTTGGCGTTTTATCCAGCAGCGTTTTTATTGGTGCGTAATCAACTGGAGAAATTCCTCACGGGTTTTTGCCTGATTGAATGCACCGCTGAAGTCGCTGGTTGTTGTGATGGAGTTCTCTTTTTCCACTCCCCGCATCTGCATGCACATGTGTTTTGCTTCAACGACAACCATAACTCCCATGGGGTTGAGGGCTTTTTGAATGCATTCTTTGATTTGCAGGGTCATGCGTTCCTGTACTTGCAGACGGTGAGAAAACACGTCCACCACTCTCGCTATTTTTGACAATCCCGTAATATAACCGTTGGGAATATAGGCCACGTGTACTTTTCCATAGAACGGGAGCATATGGTGCTCACAGAGCGAAAAGAAATTGATATCCTTTACGATGACCATGTGGTTATAGTCTTCCTTGAATTTTGCGGAATTGAGTATTTCTTCTGCATCCATCTCATAGCCGCGTGTAAGAGTGAGCATGGCTTTGGCCACCCGTTCGGGGGTCTTCAAAAGGCCTTCTCTGTCCACGTCTTCTCCTAATAGTTTCAGAATTTCCTTATAGTGGCTTTTGAGTTGTTCGATTTTCTCTTCCATATGATAGTTGCTTCGATGATGAGGGCGTTTTTACTGCATTCAGCAGGCATCTTGTGTTGTGAATGTCACCCTAATCAGTAAACTTTGAAAATTTCACATTTAACGATTGTCATCTGACTGGACACATTCGCTTCCTGCAGTTTATTCATGAAAAGCTGTGCATCTTCGCGTGTTTGGAAATCGCCGATGCGGCAAGTCCAGCGGGGTTGTATGAAGCGCACGTAAGTGGAAATTCCCGGGAGGACTTCCTTACATTTTTCTTCCACTTTCCGTGCTTCTGTCAGTCCCGTGTTTTTGGGGCCGGCATATACTTGTACGCGGAAACCCTGCATCTTTTCAGGCTGGACACCTTTTTCAATCCCGTTTCGAAATTTCTCAAGCAGTTCTTCATGCCGTTCCTTATGAACTTCCGGCTGTTGGGAGAGAGATTCCGGTTTTTCTTCTTTAGGGGACGGGCTGCGGCGTACGTTGTTGATGATGTTTTCTATCTTTTCTGATTGAATAATGGTAATTTTTCCTTCACCGGTATTATTGTTGCGAAGATATTCGGTATAGGTCATCTGTGCGGATGCATATCCGAAAGGAAGGCAGAAAAAAGAAAGTATGATTAGCGTCTTCACCGTTGTCGCGTAGTTTTTAGGGATTGGAAAATATAAGGTATAACCATCTGCGGACAGCCTATGTCCGCAGATGGTTGAAAAGTATTTTGCCGTTAATGCACGGCAGGTTTGTGGATTTATTTCCAGGCGTCGATAATGCCCTTGAAATCACCAGCCTTGAGGGCTGCACCACCGATGAGGCCGCCATCAACGTTTTCCTTGGCAAAGATTTCCTTGGCATTGCTGGGCTTGCAGCTGCCACCGTAGAGAATGGATACTTCCTCAGCAGCCTTTGCTCCAAATTTTTCAGCGATGACACCGCGGATGAATGCGTGCATCTCTTCTGCCTGTTCTGCTGTGGCGGTCTTACCGGTACCGATAGCCCACACCGGTTCGTAAGCCAGGATGATGTTGGAGAACTCTTCTGCAGAGAGGTCGAACAGTGAACCTTCCAACTGAGCCTTTACGACTTCGTTCTGCTTTCCGCTTTCACGCTCTTCGAGCACTTCACCGATGCAGAAGATAACCTTCAGGCCATTGGCCAGAGCCAGGTTGATCTTTTCCTTCAGAATTTCTGCGGTTTCGCCATAATATGCGCGACGCTCACTGTGGCCCAGGATTACATACTGTGCACCGGTGCTCTTTACCATAGCCGCGGAAACTTCGCCGGTATATGCGCCGCTGGCCTTGTCTGCGCAGTTTTCAGCACCGAGACCGATGGTGTCAGCGTTCAATTCGGCTGCAACAGAGGCGAGGTGGATGAAGGGAGTGCAAATGATAACATCGCAAGCGGGCTTGTCGGCAGCCAGCATGGTGTTCAGTTCTTTTGCCAAAGCGATACCTTCCTGCAGGTTCAGGTTCATTTTCCAGTTACCTGCTACAATTTTCTTTCTCATGACTTTTTTGTTTTTAATTTTTTTTTGAAAATATAGTGTCTGTAAAATTTACTTCCAATCCAGATACCGTCTATACTGGTGATGACGAACAGAGGAATCACAAACCATAGCAGCAGTTTGATGAGGGGGAGATTGACTGTTTCATAAACGGCCAGTCTGCTCCAACTGCGGTCTTCACTGAGGACAGGCAAATTATTGTTGCTCCATTTGTTGATAATGACACCGTCCTTAAGCAGGAGCAGTCCCGGGTTCGACCGCACCATGGCCTTTAGCAGGGGCGGGTCGCATTTGAGAATGGGGTAGGTGGCTCCTGTCCGGTCAATCCATTCGTTGATTTCCTCCTGACTGGCGTTGTTGCCGACGATGCCATATATGCCGTAACCGTTGTCGTGGCAATCGTCATACAAGTCATTAATCCGGTCGTTACAGCCATCATCGGCCGTGCTGATTTGCGGGATGGTAACTAAAAACGTGTATCCCGTGTCATTCAGCAGTGCTTCTGTCCTGTCTTCCTGTCCGTCGGCAGTTGTCAGCGTGAGAGCTTGTAATTCAACGGGAATATCCTCCGGAGAATTGCCTTCGCCATACCATGAGGCTCTCAGGTCAGTTCCGTTCCGAAAGGGGGTGAAGTCCATGACCGGGAGATAATGATAGGCGAGCAGACTCAGCGCAATGATATAAAAAAGGGAGTAAATGGAACTGATCCATTGGTTGCGCTCAGAAATCAGGCGTTTCATGTAGGGTGCAAAGGGCACAATGATTATGGCTGCTACCAGCAGCAAAATATTTTTTATCAGTGTGGCACCATTGGATATTTCGACAGCTTCGCCAAAACAGCCGCAGTCCGGCACGGGATTATAGGCATAGACATAGGTGGTCAGCATGGTCATACCCAGCATGAAGAATAATACCAGATAGGAGGTGGAGCGGCGGCGGATGCCCAGCAAAAGATAGATGCCTGATAGAAATTCAACAGTTGCCAGCGAGGTGACGATGAATTTCAGCAACAGTGAGTCGTCGTCAAAGGTGAAGCCCCAGTGTACAAAATAGGCATTCAGTTTGTAGAGCATGCCCATCGGATCTATGGCCTTGACAAAACCAGAGAAAATGAATGTCACGGCCAGGGCCAGGCGGCAGAGGTTGACCATCCAATAAAGGGCAATATGTCCGCTTCTATTCTTCAAAGGCCAGTTGGATTAGTCCGAATACGGCATAATTGATCATGTCCATATAGTTGGCGGCAATGCCCTCTGAAACCAGAGTCTTTCCGCCGAGGTCTTCGATTTGTTTTGTACGGAATATCTTCATCAGGATGAGATCCGTATATGAACTGACGCGCATGGCCCGCCATGCTTCATCATAGTCATGGTTTTTTTTCAGCATCAGGCGCAAGGTTTCTGTTGCGTACTTGTCATAAAGGGCCAGTGCCGTTTCCGGTGCCAGGTCTTCCCCTTCACCCATGGAGCCGAGTTCCAACTGAATCAGGCCGATAATGCCGTAATTGATAATGCCGATGAATTCCGGTACGATGCCTTCATCCACCATGGCCTCCCCTTTGGTTTCCAGTGTGCGTATGCGGTTGGCCTTGATGTACAACTGGTCTGTGACAGACGACGGGCGGAGGATACGCCATGCCGTTCCGTAATCGTGTAACTTTTTGGAAAACAGCTCGCGGCAGGTCATCAGCACTTCCTTGAACTGTTCCGGAGTATTATGATTAGTCATACGAGTAATGCAAACAATAATGTTACAAAGGCAAAGTTACTATAAAAAAATGATATAGAAAAAAATGTCTTTACCGATTTGGGGTACTTGAGGACTTGCTGGAGCAGCCTGCGATAGTGGCAGGCTGAGGAGTGCTAGAAACCTTTTATTAGTGTGTGTTTGTTAGCACATACAAAGTATAATCAATAATTGTTTTCTCTAAGGTGTTTTATCTTCTGATGTGTAGAAATTTGGATATCTTGTTTCATACTTTTGGGGACGGTAAAGATGCGATGAATTTATCTTCGAATTTCATCATTTCTTTGCAGAAACTTTCATAAGAACTTGCACATTTGCTAATTTCTATACCAAAGATTGACAATGTGGCTGATAGTCCTTTGATTTTTTTGGTCGGAATTGATGTTTGTTCATATTCAAGTGGAGAGATAAATCCGCCAAAGTTTGCATTAAGACTTGTGATGTATGAAATAATTTGATGAATGTCATTACGGTCTACTTTTGCAAGGTTATCATAACTTCCTAGTCTTTTGTATTTTGCATCTAGAACAATGTCTTTTTTATAGAAATCAGGGTAACGGATTCCGCTTCTGTCTTCAAATAGATAGATCCCTCCCTTCTTTTTTCGATTTTTGGGATGAAAAAATCCTAATTTACATAAAATAGTATTCACATATTCTTCCCATAACCAAGCTCCGTCAAATAGGATTCCACTCATTTCATCATTATTATCGCCATATTTAAATTTTTCTGTTTGGAGTATTTGGAGACAAAGGCTTCGTAACGGATGGTATCCGATATAGTAGGGATGTATCTTTTGCCGTAAGTTTTTATTGATAATATGTCGTCGATTATTCTTATCGTATGAAGGAGTATGATTTAGGATAGTTTTTACATTTTCAGTAGTTTCGTGATTTATATTTAGTATAGAAAGTCCGTATTTTTGCGTCTTAATGAATTCAATCGTGTGACGTATCAATTGCGTCATGTTGTTGTCGGTACTATATTCTCGTGTCAAGTATGAAATGTTTCCATTTGATGGGATGTTTGTTTTAATGTGACGACCGATGTCTAGTGTTCCTTTAATTTTTGCATCATTTCGTTTGTAGCTTTGATAATCTCTGTATATACCTTGTCGTAATGCTTTTTGTAAACAGCTGGGAAACATGAACATGGCGAAGTTAAATATTTCTTCTTGTTCATTGTTGTGATTTAAATTAAAGAGGTTGAATGAAAGGACTTTTTGCAGCATATAATGTAGCAGATAGTCGTCCCTTCCTTCGTCAAATCTTGATTTGATTTTGATTTGAAGCCCCTGTGTACCGATAAAACCCATAATGTTACCTGTTGTGATAACAACTTTGTTTGGGTCATCTGTGTTTTGTATATTAAAGATAAAAGATTCTGATATACAGTCGTTTGTTTCATTCAAACTATACGGGAAAATGAGTAGATTTTCATTTTCATCGCATAATTGTGAAACGGTTTTTCCTGCAATAGGGAATAATGCGGCAACATCGTTTCGGGAATAAACGCATGTACCATTTTGTCCTACATTGTTATCATTCAGGTGAATTTTCATATCTCATCCAATTCTGAAGTTTCTTGTTCCTCTGTTTGGGAAAAATATGCTGTTCGGAATTTGTCTAAAAGATCTTCAGTTTTACGGAATCCTCTTAAATATTCTTTCAACAATGGCTGTATACTATTGTTCCAAAGTTTCTTCATATCTCCGCCGTTGTTGCGTAATTTCAAGAAATAAGATCCCCCAATAGCATAAGCAGAACCAAGTCCGTCGGTTTCTTCAATGGCTTTGTTAAGACGGTGCATGGCAGCTTTCGCTTCATCAGCACATTCCAATTCATCTAACATGGATTCTGTATCGGTAGGGCTTATTTCCTGCCAAGTGAAACGCCGCCTCATGGCGAAATCCATGCTTTCTATGCTGCGGTCTATGTCATTCATGGTGGCAAGGATATACACATTTTCGGGAACATAAAAACCTTCGGAAAAAGGATCATCTTCGGGTACAAGATTTTGGTATTGGGTTTTTACCCGGATTTCACTTTTACCTCGGTAGCCAGGATCTATCGCGTAAAATAGTTCACCGAATATTTTGGATGCTTCTCCTCGGTTGATTTCGTCAATGATGAATACGTAGTCTTTCCTATTGATTTTGGAGATTGGCGTCATAGGTTTTGACTTCTTTTTCTTTCTTATTTCTTTTATGATAATGAAAGCATAGGAGTCAGGTTGGGTACCGAATTTTCTGTTGAAATAGTTGCGAATATCCCGCACGATGTGGAGTTGTACATCATTTGTAAGAATTTCAATTATATCGTTAGCGCTTACTGACACCAATGCGGTCTTTTCATTTTGATTGTTTCTAACAATGATTGTTCGTCCTTTTATTTCTTCAATTATGAATTCGTTTCCATTAGATAATTGGTACTTGGTGTTGTTCTCGATTGCATCTTCAATGAATTGTTGTAACTGTTCTTCCCAAGAAATTTCTTTAGTTAAGTTTTCCACAGTTTTCTTGGAGTCTATAAGATTTTTGGCGGCCTTTTTGCAGAAGTCCTTAAAAATACCATCTTTACGTTCAAATCCTATCTGCCCGTCATTGCTTTCAACAGGACGCAGTCCTTCTACGAAATCTGTATAATCGTAGGAAGGGTGAAATTGAACAAAACACATATCTTCTTTTCCGCATCCCATCTCTTGCGCGATGGCTTGGGCCATATATGTTTTGCCAGTACCAGGTGCACCTGTGAGTACCAAATTGTATGATTCTTTCAGTAGCTCGATATATTGTTGATACTGAAAAACTGGACGTGGCTCTTGAGGAGTGATAAAGCTATTAACATAATCAATTATAGGTTGAATTTTTTCATCAACTAAATGTATCGTTTTTCTATATGCTCCAAAAGGTGCCCCGTCGAAATCATGCTCTGTTTTACTAATATATTCAACGTTGCATTTACATTCTATTGTTGAGTTTGTCTGTATAAAATTTGTGTTGCCTTTTACAAATCCAAAGCCTTTTATGCGTAAAAACGGTGTGGAATGGTTTGCTCCTTTGGTTGCCGTTGATTTTAGAATAATGATGTCGCCTTGTTTTATACTTTTGGCTAGTTTAAGTAATTTTTGGTCATTACTATTGTCGTTATGGTAGATGCTTACCCATATACCTTCTGAAAGAAAATTCTCAATTTTAGATTCATCGTTAATGGTAACTCCTACTAGCCAATAATTGACTTTATTGTTGTTTAATTCGTTTTCCATATTTTCTTTCATATTTTGGAATAGAGTCAGAAGAGTTAAATTTAGTAAGGGCCTACTATGGATTTTGTTGGATGAATTATCTGCTAAACTTAGAATCTCACTGCTAAAATCAGTAACATTGTTATTAATGAAATCTATGAAGTACTTAATTTTATTACCGTCCTTATGATATTCAAGTCCGAAGTATTGGCATAAAAGTAGATAGATGTGGTTGTCAAAAATAGTGTATTTCTCAGGATATTTCCAGAAGAGTATCGTCGTTACTATGTATTCAATACTAGTATCGTCTTCTATTTTGTTAGGATATATCTCGTGTATTTCTTTTTTGAATATTGTTATACGTTCATCTAAAGAAATGGATTCATTAATTAAATTCTCCAAGAAGTTTGCAAAATCCGGAGCCTTATTGACTATCAAGTATTGAAATATCGTGTTGGCCTCTTCATTATCTATAATATGATTGTTAATAAGTATTTGGATAAATTCAATTAGAGGTTTCTTCGTGTCCTCTATTAGTGCCCATTTAGACTTTTGGCTAGCATCTGTATATTGTTCTGTATGCTTGTATTTTTCAATGAGTTTGCGCATTAGGTAAATCCGTAGAGCTTCTACCAATTCATCACGTAGCTGCCATTCAAAGCCATATTGGGTATTTCTTCCATATTTCATGGTTATGCACCAATATGTTGGTTTTCCATCTGTACCTATGACACGAAAACGTCCTAATTCCTTTTGTACCCATTCGGAAAAGCTTTTTATTTTACTGTTGTAATGTTGTGGAGTTTTTCCGTATTTTACTCCCATATTACGGCATGTTCCTTTATGTTCAGATTCGCGTAAGAAATACAATAGGACTTCAATGTATTGTTGTGCCTTTTCTTGATTGAGTAATTTTACCCATTCTTTTGTGGAGATTCCAATATCACCACATGTATATATACCGTTTGTATTAATTGTTTTATAGAAAACCTCTTTATCCATGTTGTATTTTCCTGACGGTTTTTCAAATAGTTCATAGGGCTTGTACCATATGATATAAAAAACTCCTTTTAAGCTTACACAAATTCGACAACAGAAATTATACCTTTGTCGGATTCTATATTACTATAGTTTTGTCTATATAATGTATTTCAGGAGGAGAACATTTTTACTATCCGGTGTTGTTATACCATGTTTTTTAGTATCAAAAAAGTGGGGAAGATGAGAAATGTCATTAAGGACATCCTTCTCAAATTCTTTATTCATGAAGAACACAAATATAGTAATAATTAATATGTTATGATAGATGCTTTGGATTTTTTCTTGTTTTTTTCTTATGAATACGAAAAACATAAGGAGGGGGCGGATGGGATCAGTTTGATTGGGTAGCCGAATTACTGTCGCGTCCTTCCTGATTCTTATCCTCGTTATTGGAATAGTTGAGCGCCCGCGCGCAGATAATCATCACCTGTAATCTACTGTCACTGGCAAAACCATCTATTTCGGAAAGTTACTCTGAGTTAATGAAAAAGAATTGGGCATGTTTGCCATATTCTGTGGCAAAGTGTTCCTGCATGGTTTCAAAACTTTTCAGCCCCTTCGCGAATCGCAATGCTGGGGACGAAATAATGAATTTACATCATCCATATCGCTTGTTCTGTTCAAACATTATCTTCATATAGACATAGGTTTTGCCCATACCGGTCTCCATTCCTATCGTGAATGTGGGATTTTCGGTATCACCTTGTATACTGTTCATGGGCTTGAGTTCTCGTTCCATTTGTAACTGTCTGAGGTTTCGGTCTATGTAGCCTTATTCAGCATCAGTTTTGGGTGCTTGAAATCTGTTGCATTACTTATAACCGACGTATCGTCAATAGGTAAAAATTGTGGTTGTCGAAGGCATGACGCGTTACACCAATGTTATAACCATATCCAGATTATAGTATGTGGTGTTATATGATTGTTCCTTTGGGTCAGTTGTTCGGAATTTCCGAACAACTGACTCCGCGCCTAATTCTCCCTCTTCCAAAAGTGTGCTTTAGATAATCGCTTACATTCGATTGGGTGGTCTGGTACAACTTACACATCTGGCCCGTGTACGTTGTAGTGTTTCATCTTCAAGTTTGATGTCAATTTGTTTTTTCCATAGCAGGGGAGGCCAAAATGGGCGGCTTCAACAAAACTACCGACAGTTTTTCCTAAAGTACTGACAGTTTTTTCTAAAGTAAGGACTGTTTTTCTGAAAGTACTGAGTGTTGGAGAGGGGGGTGGAGTGTAAGAAGGAAAGAGGCTTGGCGTGGTAGGAATCCGTCAACGGGGGACTTTATACGGTAAAGGCAGAGAGGCGAATCACTGAAAGTCAGGGGAAGCCGGTTGCCGGGCGTTTTTTTCAGTTTTCCGGTGAGTCATTTGATTTTTATTTGTATTTTTACGGAAATGGCAGCAGCCGGACTGGGCAGGAAACTGAAGCATCGTATTTGGGGATGAGTTATGGACGCTATTCCGAAAGATGGGGTGCGTAGCGTGTTTACCTGCCAGGGCTTGAGGTGCAGGCATTTCTCTGTGGTGGAGAAGAACAGAAGCCGGGCCGAAGAAGTGCCGGAAAGCGGCGGGACGTGCTGATGCTTGTCGCAGGAAAATGGTGAATCAAAAAAATAGAATTATGGATTTTTTAAGTTTATGCAAAACCCGCTATTCCGTGCGGAATTTTATGTCGAAGAAACCGGAAAAGGCAGCCATTGAGTATATCATGGAGTGTGTGCGGATGGCTCCGTCTGCAGTAAATTTTCAGCCGTGGAAATTCAAATATATTACGGATGAGGCAGGACTGGCGCAGCTGTGCGAATGTTATGCCCGAGATTGGATGAAGAAGGCGCCGGCCTGCTTTATTGCCTATTGCGACCACGGACAGGAGTGGGTGCGGAAGTCGGACGGGAAGCCGCACGGAGACATTGACGTGGCCATAGCTATGGAACATTTGTGTCTGGCTGCCGCGGAACAGGGGTTGGGTACCTGCTGGGTGTGCAACTTTGACGTGGAGAAATGCCGGCTGTATTTTCCTGGTGATGACGGATGTGAACCTGTGGTGTTGATTCCCGTCGGGTATCCGGATGGAGAGGTGGCAGAGAAAAAGCGTAAGCCCATGTCGGATATTTTGTCCGGGATTGAGGAGGAATAGAATACTGCTTCGGCGGACTGGAAACAACGGGAGTGGTGCGGTTGCTCTTGAGGAATTGCAGGAAGGCGGGCGGTTCCGCAGACGTGGTTTCCCTGTGTGTGGAAGGAGATTCTATTGCGCGGGATTTTCCGGGCGAACACCGCTCGCCGTCGGATGGGACATACTGCGAGGATAAAGAAAAAGTGGACAGCAACGGTAGGATTCCGGCTGTCCACTTTGGGAATGAGGGGAGGCATGACTGTCACTGTACCGACCCGCCGATAATGTCGAGCAGTTCGGTGGTGATGGCCTGCTGTCGTGTCTTGTTGTAGGTCAGCGTCAGTTCGTTCAGCAGTTCGTCAGCATTGTCGGTGGCGACCTGCATGGCTACGACGCGGGCGGCGTGTTCGCTGGCCAGGCTATCCAGCAGCACGGTGTAGAGCTTCAGATGGAGCGCTTTGGGAATGAGCTGTTGCATCAGGGCTTCTTTTGAAGGCTCTATGATGTAATCAAGTGCATAGCCGCTTGCCTTTTCAGGCGTTTCCGTTTCGGAGGTCTCCAGAGAAACGGGCAGGAAGGTCTCCTCGGTGAGGATTTGCGATGCCGTGTTCTTGAAGCGGTGGTACACCAGTTCTATGCGGTCGATTTCTCCCTTGGCAAACATTTCCATCAGTTCTGCGGCAACCTGGGCAGCCGGCTCATAAGCCGGGTGGTCGAGTTGGGCACTATAGTCGGGGGCTTCGGTGTAGCCGAGTTTGCGGACTGCTTCTGCGCCCTTCTTTCCGAACGGTAAAATCTGCACCACCTCCACACCGTTGGAGCGATATTCCTCCACCTTCTTGCGCAAAGCTTTGATGGTGTTACTGTTGAAGCCGCCGCACAGACTGGAGTTGGACGTAAACACGACCAGGGCAACGCGAGTCACTTCGCGCTTTATGGCATAGGGAGAAGAAAGTTCGCCTTCCATGCTGTTGATGAAACTGGCCATGATTTTTTCCAGTCGCGACTCGTAAGGGCGCATGTTTTCAATGGCCTGCTGGGCGCGGTGGAGCTTGGAAGAGGCCACCATCTTCATGGCACTCGTGATTTTGCGAGTGTTGTTGACCGACGCGATGCGTGTTTTGACTTCTTTCAGTGAGGGCATGTTCCTTAATTTTTATATTGGCCTGCGAGGTCGGCGGCAACTTTTTCGATGAGTCCCGTCACTTCGTCTGTGAGTTTGCCGTTCCGGATTTCCTCCAGAATGCTTTCGTTGTAGTTGCTGCGGAGCACTTGCAGGAAGTTTTCCTGGAAATCGCGAACTTTCTCCAACGGCACATCCTTGAGCAGGCCGTGTATGCCGCAATACAGGATGGCTACCTGCTCGGCAATCGGCATGGGGGAGTATTGGGCCTGGATGAGCAATTCGTTGTTCTTGCGGCCGCGGTCCAGCGTCATGGCTGTAACGGCATCCATGTCACTGGAGAACTTGGAGAAGGCTTCCAGCTCACGATATTGTGCCTGGTCGATTTTCAAGGTTCCGGCCACCTTTTTCATACTCTTGATCTGAGCGGCTCCACCCACACGGCTTACGGAGATACCCACATCGATTGCGGGACGGAATCCGCGGTTGAAGAGGTTGGTGTCCAGATAGATTTGTCCGTCGGTGATGGAGATTACGTTGGTCGGAATGTAGGCGGATACGTCGCCGGCTTGTGTCTCAATGATGGGAAGTGCTGTCAGCGAACCGCCTCCCTTTACCTTGCCTTTGAGGCATTCGGGCAGGTCGTTCATCTGTTCGGCAATTCGGGTTTCATTGTTGATTTTAGCCGCACGTTCCAACAGACGGGAGTGCAGATAGAAGACATCTCCCGGGTAGGCTTCACGGCCGGACGGACGGCGGAGAATCAGTGACACTTCGCGGTAGGCCACTGCCTGTTTGGAAAGGTCATCGTAAACCACGAGTGCATGCTTTCCGCGGTCGCGGAAGAACTCTCCGATGGCCGCTCCGGCAAACGGGGCATAATATTGCAACGCAGCCGGTTCGGCAGCTGTGGCCGAAATCACGGTGGTGTAGGGCATGGCGCCTTTCTCCTTCAGGATGTTGACGATGTTGGCGACAGTGGATGCCTTCTGACCAATGGCAACATAGATGCAATATACGGGTTCGCCCTTTTCGTAATTTTCCTTCTGGTTGATGATGGTGTCGATGGCAATGGCCGTTTTTCCTGTCTGGCGGTCACCGATGATAAGTTCGCGCTGTCCGCGTCCGATGGGAATCATGGAGTCGACAGCCTTGAGGCCGGTTTGGAGAGCTTCGTTCACAGGCTGGCGGTAAATGACGCCCGGGGCCTTGCGATCGAGAGGCATCATGAACTTTTCGCCTTCGATGGCAGGACCGCCGTCGATGGGAACGCCCAGCGGATTGATGACGCGGCCCAGCATGTTCTCATTGACCAGAATAGAGGCAATGCGGTTGGTACGCTTGACGCTCATTCCTTCCTTGATGCCCTCGGAGGGACCGAGAAGTACGGCGCCGACATTGTCTTCTTCCAGGTTCATGGCTACGGCCATTACGCCGTTTTCGAATTCAATCAACTCGTTTTCCGTAACATTGGTCAAACCATAGATACGGGCAACGCCGTCGCCGATGGTGAGAACTGTACCGACTTCTTCAAACTTGACTTTTGTATCAATCTCCTTCAATTGCTGAAGGAGAATTTCTGATACTTCATTGGGCTTGATATTGTTGGACATAAGTCGTTATTACTGATAATGTTTGGATGCGCGGCCGGCGTATGGAGAGCGGGCCTGCATCTGTTTTATTTCTGCAGTGCGAGGTAGAGGTCTTTCAGCTGTGTGCGCAGGCTGGCATCGAGACGGAAGGTGTCGTAGTCGAGAATGAAACCACCTTGGATATCCTTGTCGATGCGCACTTCGAACTCTACATGGTTCTGGCTTTTGCTTTCCATCATTTCCTGGAGGCGCTTGCTGATTTTCTCGCTCACCGGCACCGGTAAGGTAAGCCTTCCCTTGATGATGTTTTTCGCTTTCCGGTATAACGTAATGTAGGCGTGTGCGATAAACATCATGAGGTCCGCGCGTTTTTTCGCGATGACGAGTTCTATGAAGCGCCGGGTTGATAGTGATAAAGGAGCCTTGCCGGTGCATGCCGCAGCGAGCAGTTGCTTTTTCTGCTCGTTGGGCAACGCCGGATTTAACAAGGTTGTTTGCAACATATCAACTTGATGATAGGCGTCAGCCAGATTTTCCATTTCTGTGTAGACAGCCTCATCCTCTTGGTTTTCTGTGGCAAATCTCAAGAGAGCCTTTGCGTAGCGGACGGAAACGATACCGATATCCATAGGCAATTCTATTTAGATTGGGTTATCTCGTCCAGCATTCGTTCGATGAATTTCTCCTGCTCGGCATCTTGGTCGAGCTGGCGGCGCATGACTTTCTCGGCGATTTGTACAGACAGATCGGCAACCGTGGAGCGGATGTCGCGCAAGGCATTTTCCTTTTCAGAAGAAATCTGTGCCTTTGCCTCATCAAGGATTTTCAGACCTTCGGCCTGTGCCTTTTCGCGGGCTTCTTTGATGATGTTGTCACGAGTTGCCATCGCCTCCTTGAGTATCTGGGCTTGCTGTTCGCGTGCCTGCTTCAAGAGGGCCTCACTTTCCGACTGGATGTTGGCCAGCTTTTCATTGGCTTCCCTTGCATTTCTCAGTGATTCATCGATAAAGTTTTTGCGATCTTCCACCATCTTGATGATGACCGGAAATCCATATTTCTTTAATACGAGGAAGACGATGACAAATGCCAGAAGCATCCAGAAGAGCAGACCTAAGTCCGGACTTAATATGGATGGCAGGTTCTGCATATTTTTCGCCGTTTTTTTCTTTGTAATTAGAGGAACAGACAGAGCAGGCAGACGATGACTGCGAAGAAGGCAACACCTTCCACCAAAGCGGCTGCCACAATCATGTTGGAGCGGATGTCACTTGTTGATTCCGGTTGGCGAGCGATAGCCTCCATTGCGGAGCTACCAATGCGACCAATACCCAAACCGGCACCGATAGCGGCGATGCCAGCACCAAGACCTGCACCCAATTTAGCGATGCCTGCTGCTTCCAATAATGCGAGTAATAACATAGTTGTAAGATTTTGAGTGGTTTATATTTGTTCAGTTATTAATTGTTTACTTATTCGTGGGCTTTGTGGTGCTCGGGGAGAGCCAGCCCGATGAAAATGGCACTTAACATGGTGAAGACGTAGGCCTGAATGAAGGCAACCAACAGCTCCAGACAATCCATGAAAAGCATTAACGCAAAACTAATCAGCGTGAATGCCGAGCCGGCAAATGCGTTAATCTGCCAGGCAATGAAAATGACACACGTGAGCGAAAGGATAACGGCGTGTCCACCCATAATGTTGGCAAAGAGTCGGACCATGAGAGCAAAGGGTTTGGTCAGGATTCCGAACAACTCAATGACAGGCATGAGCGGAACGGGAACCTTAAGCCAGGTGGGGACTTCCGGCCAAAAAATTTCCTTCCAGTATTCTTTGTTGCCGTAACAGTTGACAACCAGCATTGTGCACAAGGCAAGAAAGAAGGTTATCGTAATGTTACCGGTAACGTTGGCACCTCCCGGGAAGATGGGAATCAGTCCTAGAAGGTTTGTTATGAGTATGAAGAAAAATGCGGTCAGCAGATAAGGAGCAAATTTCCTGTAGTGTTTCTCGCCGATACTGGGTTTGACAATATCATCGTTCACCATCATGACGCACATTTCAACCAGTCCGACACTTCCTTTTGGGGCATCGTCTCCGGGCTGTTTGTTGCGATACCAGCGGGCGGAACCGAGGAAAATTACTAACATCAGTATGGCGGATATCCAAATTTGCACGACATCCTTTGTAATCGAAAAATCATAGGGCCTGACGCTTTTTCCATTAGGCAGTTGCTCATAGATTTTCCCGTTTTTCTCGGTGTCAATGTAGAAGCCGTTGTAGCTTTCGCCGTGCGAGAGTCTTGATGAGCTGAAGATGTGCCATCCGGATTCCTGTCCTTTCACGATAACCGGAAGAGGTATGGAGATGTGATGTCCGTTCCAGGTGGCAATGTGCCACTCGTAACCGTCGCTCAAGTGTCCAAGTATAACCTCCTTTACATCGACAGTTCCGGAGTCATCCGAGGTGGCAGATGCAGCTGTTGCTGTCATAAAGAAGGCAAAAACCGCTATGAGTACCGTACCTATTTTGTTCAATTGTTTCATGTGCAGCTAATTCTTGTTTCTGCGTTCTTCCTTTATGCAATAGTAGCTGGTGTATACCATTGTGACGAGATAGAAAGCAGCAATGTCCATCGTAAAGTTTACCAGTCCTTCCTTTTGGAAGAGTGCGTAAACAATCAGAATGCCGATGCATATCAACAGTCTGATGGTTTTCTCTCCCAAATAGTATGTGGTTATGACCTTGCTCTTTTGTGCGAGCAATTTGTGGAACACAGCCAGTGATACCAGCGAGTAGCTGAAGAAGAAGACTGCCAGCAGGATGATTGCCAGAGTGGATTGCCGGAGAGATATGTTGCCGAACTTTGTGCCGGCAAGCAATAACAGCGGGCCAAGGCAACAGTAAATCGCGGCAAGAATCCCTAATGGTTTGAGAAGTTTCATGTTCTTGATGGGAAGATTAGAGTTCCACACAGACGGAAACTTCATTCCGGGCAACTTCAACAAATCCGCCTTTTATCTCGATACTGAACTGCTCTGCAGCTTTGCAGACTACAGAACCAGCGGTCAGTCCGGAAATAATCGGAGCATGATTTTGAAGTATTTCGAATCGTCCGCTTTCTCCGGGTACGGCTACGCTTTCTACCTCACCGGAAAATAGTGTTTTTTCTGGAGAAACAACTGTGGCTTTCATTCTTCAGCGTTATGATTGTGCTTTGGAAAGAATCTTCTTACCTTTCTCTATGGCTTCGTCAATGGTTCCGACGTTAAGGAAGGCCTGTTCGGGCAGATAATCCACTTCTCCGTCCAGAATCATGTTAAAGCCACGGATACATTCTTCGATGGGTACCATCACGCCCGGTACGCCGGTGAATTTTTCAGCAACGGTGAATGGTTGGCTGAGGAAACGTTGAACGCGGCGTGCGCGGTTAACGGTCAGGCGGTCTTCTTCAGACAACTCATCCATACCGAGAATGGCGATGATATCCTGTAATTCTTTATATTTCTGCAGAATCTGTTTGACTCTTTGTGCGCAGTCATAATGTTCTTTTCCCACAACGTTGGGGTCAAGAATACGGGAGGTTGAGTCCAGCGGGTCCACGGCAGGGTAGATGCCCAATTCGGTAATTTTACGGCTGAGCACAGTCTTTGCGTCCAAGTGGGTAAAGGTGGTAGCCGGAGCAGGGTCGGTCAAGTCATCCGCAGGCACGTAGACGGCCTGAATGGAGGTAATTGAACCGTTTTTCGTGGAAGTGATTCTTTCCTGCATCGTACCCATTTCACTGGCCAGGGTCGGCTGATATCCTACAGCTGACGGCATGCGGCCCAACAATGCAGATACTTCTGAGCCGGCCTGCGTAAAGCGGAATATATTGTCGATAAACAAAAGAATATCTGCTTCCTTTCCTGTTTCTGCTCCCTGGTCGCGGAAGGATTCTGCGATTGACAATCCAGACAAGGCAACGGAGGCACGTGCTCCGGGGGGCTCATTCATCTGCCCATACACGAGAGTGGCCTGGCTTTTCTCAACTTCATTATAGTCGACTTTTGAGAGATCCCACTCTCCCCGTTCCATGGCTTTCAGAAATTCCTCGCCATATTTGACTACACCGGATTCCAGCATTTCCCGAAGAAGGTCATTTCCTTCGCGGGTACGTTCACCAACACCGGCAAATACGGAGTATCCGTCATGCCCTTTGGCGATGTTGTTGATAAATTCCATAATCAGCACGGTCTTTCCCACGCCGGCGCCTCCGAAGAGACCTACTTTTCCACCTTTTGCGTAAGGCTCAAGCAGGTCAATGACCTTAATGCCGGTGTAGAGCACTTCGCTGCTGGTTTTCAAGTCTTCAAACTTGGGAGGTTCGCGATGAATCGGATAGGGGGTAACATTATCCTCCAATGGACGGAGACCATCTATGGTTTCGCCGATTACGTTCATCATACGCCCCTTAATCTGTTTACCGGTCGGGATGGAAATGGGAGCTCCTTTTGCAATGGCCGGCAGACCTCTTCTCAGTCCGTCTGTATTGTCCATAGCCACAGTTCTCACCGTATCTTCACCGATGTGCTGCTGTACTTCTACAATGATTTTACGGCCGTCGGGGTGGGTTACCTCAAGGGCTTCATGAATTTTCGGCAGGACACTGGCTGCATTTTGCCCGCCAGTTTCAAAACACACATCGACAACGGGGCCGATGATTTGTGAGATGTGTCCTATGATTTGTCTGGTGTTATCCATTTCTTATATAGTTTCCTAATTTTGTATTGCAAAAATAGAAAGTATTCTCGTACGAGCGTTGTTTGATTTGTCTCTTTTTTTGTCCCTTTTTTGTTAGGTTTCCCAATTTATACTTTTTTAATTTTGCATTATATGGGAAGCCTCTTGGGGAAAAAGTGATGATGTTACGTTTATCCGCTCTTTGCATTCCATCTTGCTGCCGGGAATGAGATTTCCGGTCTGCATTCCGTTGGCATGAGGAGGATATTATCCCTTTCTTATATGGAAAGTTCGTCGAGTACGCGAATCAGATTTTTGTCGATATCTTTGCGTTTACCTACAGCATCGATAAATGGAACATAAACCACTTCATTATTTCTGATTCCCACCATAACATTGCGCTGTCCTTGCACGAGTGCCTGAATGGCTCCCGTTCCTACGCAACTGGCCAGAATGCGGTCGCGCGCGGAAGGCGAGCCTCCTCTCTGCAGGTGTCCTAAAATAGAAACCCGCACGTCGTAGTTGGGATACTCTCTCTCTACGCGTTCAGCATAATGCATCGCTCCACACGTAGGGCTTTCGCTGACGATGACGATACAGCTTTTCTTGCTTTTCCGGATTCCGCGCTCCATAAATTTGATTAACTGGTCACTTCCTGTGGAATCTTCGGGAATGATGGCTGCTTCGGCTCCTGCTGCAATAGCGCTGTTTTGAGCAAGAAAACCAGCATCACGCCCCATCACTTCAACGAAAAAGATGCGTTCGTGCGAAGTTGCCGTGTCACGGATTTTATCAACGCAATTGGTTATCGTGTTGAGTGTGGTGTCATATCCAATGGTGGAGTCGGTGCCGTAAAGGTCGTTGTCAATGGTTCCAGGCAAGCCTATGCAGGGAAAGTCATATTCTTCCGCAAGCAACATTGCACCCGTAAGGGAACCGTTACCTCCAATGACAATGAGCGCGTCGATAGCTTCTTTTTGTAATGTTTCGTAGGCTTTCTTCCGTCCGGCCGGAGTTTGGAATTCCTTGCACCGTGCAGTACGTAAGATGGTACCTCCCGTTTGGATGATATTGCTGACATCTTCGGTGGTGAATCGTTTCACTTCTCCTTTTATCAGTCCGTCATATCCTCGGTAAATACCTTTTACCGTGAATCCGTTGCAAATGGCACTTCTTGTCACGGCACGAATAGCTGCGTTCATACCTGGAGCATCGCCTCCTGAGGTAAGTACGCCTACACATCTGATTTTTGCCATAATATTATTAGTTTAGTTCGGATTGGTTTTGCTCGTATATTGTTATATAAGATACTCTATGCAGATATAAAATACAAGAAGGCCTGCAATCCATCCGGCGAGTACTTTCCCGGCGAAATGACGTACATACCAGCGTAGGGTAACATCTTCCATCCTCATCAGGGCGTAGCCGGCCAAGCTGCCGATGCTTAACAATGACCCGCCTACAGCCGTAGTATAACTGAGCAATGGCCAAAAAACTCCGTCGCGTGTGAAAATACTTTCCAGTTCCGGATGACTCTGTACGATATCTTGAGAGAACACTGAGATGTTTCCCAATAACATGGTTACGTTGTTTAGCACGGCAGAAAGGAGACCCATGACTACTCCGATCCAATATATATTACCGTCAAGGTGTGTAGTCAGCCATTGGAAGAGGTCTTCCAGATATCCTGTTTCTGTGACGGCACCGAGAGCCATGACAAGTCCAATGAAATACAAGATGTTTTGGAATGTGGCATATTGCAAAGCCACGGGCAGTCTTTTCCTGACCATTTGGTCGCTATGCAGGATGGAACGGTTACAGAGTTCGTTGAACATCCATAAAAGGGCCAGAATACACAATGCTCCGACAAAGGGTGGGAGTAAGGTAATCCGATGAAGAGTTGGTATTGACCACAACCCGCCGATACCTACAAGCAATAGCAGGAAGCGCTGCTTTCTTGTTAATATGGTGTCGTCACCACGATAGGGGGGAGCCGTGTGCACAAGATGAAGCCGGCGAGGTAATTTCCGGCTGACGAGCAATAGCACAATGGTCAGAGCGGTAATACAGGGGAGGAACAGAACCTGAGCATAGGTAGTGGGACTTACCAAGCCGTTCATCCATAATGTCAAACTGGTTATATCACCGATTACTGTAAAGGCTCCTCCGCAATTGGTTGCCAGAATGATGACGGCTCCGAACATCATACGTGTTTTCTCATCGGCAACCATAACATGCATAATGGCCAACATCATACACGCCGTAGTGACGTTGTCTAAATTGGCAGAAAGGATGAAGGTGATGCCGGCCAGTATCCAGACAAAACGTTTGGGATTGATTGTGCGAAGGGATTCCTGTATGAAATCGAAGCAGCCATTGTTGTTCAATACCTCAACAATTGTAATGGTAGACATCAGGAAAATGGATATTTCCAATGCCGCAATAGAATACTTGATGAAGATATGATTGGCTATGAATTCACGTACCGATGACTGGGTAACGTAATTATTCGAAAGATAAGAAAGAAAATCTATCTGATGTTCAGAAATAACAAACGATGTGCCGTATCCAATATAAAGTAACCAGCATACAATTCCCATGAACATCGCAACGGCGGCTTTGTTCATTTTATTAATATTCTCCGTTGCTATTAAGGCAAGCCCTAATATTAAAATTGCTACTATGACAATAGCCATGGCTTATTCTGGTTTCTCTGGAGCGGCAAACGGGGCTCGAACCCGCGACCCTTAGCTTGGGAAGCTAATGCTCTACCAACTGAGCTACTGCCGCATTGTTGATTTAAGACGGTGCAAATATAGTGATTTTGTTTGATTGGAAGCAAAGTGATATGAAAAAAATAATGCAGAAAACTATAATTTGTAGGCGAAAGATTAACTGTCAGGAATAATGTGCTGGTATTTTGCTTATGTCATGGAAATAGGGCCTTGTCGGATGGAAGAGAGTATTTGTACAACGTGAGTTCGGTATAATTGCCCCAACAGAGAGTCTGTAGTGTACTAAAAAAAGTTGACACAAATTTTAGAAGTATGCGTACTTATAAAGGCATGTCAG
>PPYF01670277.1_pt1 | contig 61166 bp, 38 predicted proteins | sample 1559871 | NCBI WGS metagenome assembly PPYF01 (sample SAMN08240021, study PRJNA423297) | Human gut metagenome, whole genome shotgun sequencing project. | reverse complement strand
TACCATTACTTTTCAGATACTCCGTTAAATGTTTATTCATCAAACGGTTAGACGAAACCGTTCAGAATTTAAAATAATAGTAACGCAGGAATATGATAAGAATGGTCCGTAGTTTGATGAAAATATGGCTCGTTACGTATATGGCCTGTGGCTGTGTGGCCTGTCGGAGTAATAAAAAATCGCATCCCTTAGAAGGGGAAGTCGCTGTGTCGGTTCCCTGTTTGCGAGATATGGGTATCGTACGTCCGATTGCCGGATGGAGTCGGGGGGATAGTAATATGACCCGGTTTAAATATCGTGACGGACGGATAGTCGGAGGCTACAGTACGGAATATGGTACTTTTATAGTGGAGACGCATCCATTGGCGTTTCGGGTTTTCACGAAAAAGAAGTCCGTAGCCACCGGTCGTGTCCGCGAGGTTTGTTTCAAGCCCGTTCGTGTCGCTCCGGAAGGCCATGTGGTTTATATGGAATTCAACGGCATGGAGCAAGAGACGGCAAACGGTGGAAAAGCCCGTCCTTTTAGGGGAGAGGTATCGGCTTCTTACGACTCCGAGGGACATATAACCGAGATGAACTACCATCGTGAGAACAGTTCGGGCTACAGGGAAACCGGCGTGGCGCGGTACACTTGGAAGGACGGGAATCTGGAGACGGTGGTTTCCGATGTTTCCCATACGAACAATCTATACGAGAGGCATGAGATTTATACTTTTGGCTATGACATGCAGGATTCCCTGAAGTTAAATCCCGGTATCTACCTCCAAGAGATGAATTGTTTTCCGGGGCTTTATGATTTTATTTGGTATGCCGGACTGTGGGGGAAAACCACCTGTCGCATTCCGCAGACGGTCACATACGAAAAGGTGGGAGACGGAGAAAATCGCAGCGAAACGCAATCTATCACTTTTATCCTCAGGCCGGAAAAGAATGCTGCGATATTGTCTTACGGTGGAGTTCCGCGCTTTTCATTCGATTACTTTCCCGTCAGTTGCCCCTGAGCGGTGGTCCCGTTGTCGGCCTCGGTTGGTGACGGGACCTTTTTAAAGGGATAAAAGAAATACGGGTCGCTTCACAGCGACCCGTATTTCTTTAGTTTTTTAGGTATTAGTTTTGTTTAAGGTAAAAAGATTGTTTTCAGGATAACGCTGCAAAGGTAAGCGCATTTTTAGGTGCGTGCAAGTAAAAAAACATGCTATAAAACATATTTTGCGAAAAACACTGCATTTTCCTTAAAAATCTTTTAATCTGCTTTGTCTTTCAGTTTTTGCCGATGGTAATTTACCATCCGGTCTATCGGTTCTTTGAGGATGTTTCCTATCCGTATGTCGTATATTCCGGCAGCCTCCTCCAGTTCTTGGTGGAAAATGGCGGCTATGCTGCCCACGAAGTGTACGGCAAGCGATCCGGGGTGGTAAGCCATGATGTTCCGTTCAAAGAAGGCTTTGAAGCAGTCTGTGAGTATACGGTGGGCGTCAGGGTGGGTACGGTGGGTTTTCAGGAAAGGTGTGAAAGAAGCTAAGAAACGGTTGGCTTCCGGTTCTCGGTACACTTTCCGGATGATGTCAGCTTCGTCCCATCCGTAGCTTTCCGCCAGCTTACGGCTTAGTTCTTCGTCTAAAAGTCCTTTGAGCCAGTCGCCTATCAGGCGTTTGCCTAAAGCTGTGCCGCTGCCTTCGTCCCCTAAGATGTATCCCAACGGAGACACATGTTGCACAATGTCCTGTCCGTCGTAACGGCAGGAATTGGAACCGGTGCCCAAAATGCAGGCAATGCCGGCTTCGTGTCCGCATAAGGCCCGTGCAGCCCCCAACAGGTCGGAATGGACTTCGGCTGTGGAGCGGGGGAAGAGTCCGGTAAGGGCCTGTCCCATCTTGTCGCAGACGGAAGGCAGGCATCCCGCACCGTAATAATAGATATGGGTTTCCGTTTCCGGTCCTTGGAGATGGGGGGCCAACCGGGGAAGCAGTTCCGTTTGCAGGATTTCCCGGATGGCGGGAGGTTCCAACAGGGCAGGGTTGAGTCCACGCGTACGGAAAAGCTGAGGCTCCCGATGGGGAACTGCCAGGCACCAGTCGGTTTTTGTGGAGCCTCCGTCGGCCACCAACAAGGCTTTCCGTAGGTTATGCTTGGTTTCCATGATGTTCTTTTTTCCCGAATTCCGGGTCTATTTTCAGCAGTGCTGTGACGCCGACCGTCACCAAGCAGCAGGCCATTACGATAAGGAAGAAGTGGAAGTATCCCACGGCTTCCTGCAATTCTCCGGCCACGGCGCCCGGCAGCATCATGGACAGGGCCATGAAAGCCGTGCAGAAGGCATAATGCGAAGTCTGTTGTTCCCCTTGCGAATAATATAGGAGGAACAGCATGTAGGCAGTGAAGCCAAAGCCGTAACCGAATTGCTCAATGAATACCATGGCGTTGATAAGCAAGAAATTCGTAGACTGGAAGTAACTCAGATAGACATATACAAGGTCTGGTAGCGTGATGCTCCATACCATCGGCCACAGCCACTTTTTCAGCCCGTTGCGCGAGGCGGCTATACCGCCTATGATGCCGCCGAGGGTCAGGCCGAGTACGCCTACCGTTCCCTGTACGAACCCTACTTCCTGCGTGGAAAGCCCCAGTCCGCCTTCGCTGACGGGTTTAATCAGGAACAGGTTGGAAATCCGGATGAGCAACGCTTCCGGCAGGCGGTAGAAAAGCATGAAAAGGACGGCGGCCACAGGCTGCGGTTTCCGGAAAAACGATGTGACGGTGAGCCAAATGTCTTTCCACAGGCTGCGGGCCGACACGGCTTTTCGTGTCCGGTCGCAGTCGGGGCGCGGCAAGTGGAAAAAGTGGTAGGCAGTCACGGCAATGAAGAATGCCGCCAGCACGTAGAAAGCGATGCTCCACGAATAGGCGATGCGGCGGGTGAAAGTTTCCAACGTGCCCGCCAACATGATGAGCAGTCCGCTGCCCGCTATGGTGGCGATGCGGTAGAACGTGCTCCTGATGCCCACATACAGGCTTTGCTCGTGCGGGTCGAGCGCCAACATGTAAAAACCGTCGGCTGCGATGTCGTGGGTGGCACTGCTGAAAGCCATCATCCACAGGAACATCAGGGTAAAGACGAGGAAATGGGCGGAGGGAAGCGTGAAGGCCACTCCGGCTATGGCGGCGGCGATGAGGAACTCCATGGCCAATATCCACCATCTTTTGCTTTTGGCAAGGTCGATGAACGGGCTCCATAGGGGTTTGACGACCCACGGGAGGTAGAGTGCGCTAGTGTAGAAAGCGATTTCGGCGTTGGAAAGTCCCATGCGTTCGTACATGACGGTAGAGATGCTCATGACCGTCACGTAAGGCAGTGCCTCGGCAAAGTACAGGGTCGGAATCCATTTCCATGGGTTCCGGCTTGGGGTTTCCGGTGTTTGCCGGTCGTCTATGGCGTAAGGTTTTCTTTTCATAAGGCTGTCAGGAGTAGGCTTTCCGGATGGTGATTCCGTCATAATAATGTTTCAGGATTTCGTCGTAACGGTAACCTTTGGCTCCCATGACCGCCGCCCCGATCTGGCATAAGCCCACGCCGTGCCCCCATCCGGCACCGTGGAGGACGAACCGGCCGGGTATGCCGTCGTGCAAATCCTCCTTGTCGACCACGAATGCCGAACTGAACAAATGGGTGTGGCTTAATACACGGCGTATTTCCAACTCTTTTCCGATGACGAGTGTCTCCTGTGTACCGACGATTCTCAACCGGCTGATATGTCCGCCTCGTCCGCGTTCCACGGGGATGAGGTCGAGGATGCTGCCAAAATCCGTTTTCAGGTTCTCCTCGATGAGCCCGGACAATTCGTCTTGCGTGTATTCCACGCGCCAACGGTAGAAGTCCGTGGTTTCCCGGTCGTAGTCGTTCAGCACTTGGCGGAGTATTTCTTCGTCTTCCGTGTGGCAGAACGAAGGCGGGTTGCTTCGTATCCACTTTTCCGCCTCTTCTTCCCGGGTGAGGTCCGGAAGTGCCGGACGGATGCCCGACAGGTTCTCAGGCGCAATATCTCTGATGCTGGTCAGGTAAGATAGATGCTTGTCTTCCCAACAGTATTCGAACTCTTCGGTCGCTCCGCCGCAGCATTTCGAGAAACGTGCGTCGCAGATGTCATCCCCCGACGTGAGGATTTGTCCGCGTGTGGCTTTGACGGCTTCCACCACGGCCTCGTTGCTGGCTCGCGTGATGCCCTGATAGCGCTGACAATGGTCGTCGGCGCATACGTCGAATATCGTATGGTCTTCGCGGTCGTACCAGCGGATCAGTTCCCCGTCGCTTTTGCTGAACGAGAAGAATCCACGGTCGTGGTTACTCAGTTGTTTGCGTTTTTCTATCTGGGCATAGAGCCAGCTCCGGCTGATGACGGCCGATGCTTTCAGGAACTCGGGAGAGGCGGAGGCATTCATTTCGCTGGAAATGACACTGATGAGGTAATCTTCTACCGGCAACACGTTGATGGCCGTGATTTTTTCTTCTTCCACCACTAATTTCAATGTGCCGCTGAAGATTTGCGTCTCTTGCCGTTCCCAATGGAATTTAATGCCGATCGTCACATCGTAAAGCGAGAAAGAAGCTTTGTTTTCCTGTGGGGTAAAAGTCAGTTCCCGGTACAGGTTTCCGTTCCACAAGATGCCTCCTTCGCTGCATTCCACCGTTTGCTCACCCCTGACGAGGCTGCCTTTAGCCGAATAGGTGGCGTTGAGAGAGAAGCGGATGCGTTGCCGGCTCATGATGCCTACGCTGACCTCGGGTTCCGCGCCTTCATGAAGCCGTTCAGGAGCCGTGCATGGCTCCGTGTTTTCCGTGCCGTCTTTCTTCAGATGACGGGTGAACTGCCCGATGACTGGCTGCAGTTCTTCCTCGCTCAGCGTCACTTCGCGCAGGATGTCCGTAGCCAGTCCGGCCGTGAGGGTCCGGAAATCTTTTTCTCTCGGTGTGATGAGCAGACCGCCCATATCCAAGGCTCCGGGGCTGACGAGCAGTTGATGCTCGCCGGTCTGTCCGTAGCAAGCCGGTCTGTGTTTCTTGCGTGGGAAAATCAAGATGACGATTTCGTCTTCGCGTCCGGCGTTCCAGGATTGCCGCCAGCAAAGGATATTCATACGCGGTTCGCTTTCCCCGTCGCAGAGCGGAAGGGCATAGTAGAGTTTTTCAAAAAGCAGGCAGGGATGTTCCGACGGACGGGTGCGGATGACAAATACCGGACAGATATAACTTTTGAGGATGTAAAGTCCGCAGTTGGCGTTCTGCATCATGATTTCCTCGATGCTTTCTTCTTCGGCCGGTTGCAGAGGATAGAGTTTTTCCATCCCCATTTCGTAACTTTTCCAGTCCCGTTCGATGGGCAGCACGCCCCGTTTCCCGGCCTGGAAGTGCATGTGGTCGGGGGCTGAAGCGCCGCATACGGGGCCGTTATAGAAAAAGACGGCTTCCGGTATGTTCCAGGCCATGTTGCGCAAGGTCTTGAAGTGAGGCAGGATGCTTTGCGGAGTATGTCTCCGTGTCGGGATGGTAAAGTGTTCCGGTAAGATGGGATAAGGGTTCACCAACAGTTGATAATGTCCTTCTATGGGTAGGGCATGTTGTGCCTTTGGGCGGTTCAGGTCGCAAAGAAAACACGGGCGTGCGGCCAAGGCTTCGGCGGAGATGCTGGCTCCGGTCGAGGTCATGCGCGCCGGATTGAACTGGGCGGTCAGCGTATGGTCGCCGATGACCAGTTCCTTGGTCTCCGCTTTTTGCAGGTCTTCGTAACGTTGCCGGGCTTCGTCCCAGTCCTCTAATTGCTTGCGGAAGAAAGCCTGCATTTCTTCGGGGTTCAGCGGATGTGCCCACAGTCGGTTCAACCGGCGGCGAGCTTCTATCTCGATAGTACGTAGCCGGTCCTTATAAAGATTGTGGGCATTGACTTTTTCTATGCTCAGTGCCGCATCGGAATTGCCTTCCCAGCGCCGGCACAAGTAAAGTTCTTCATAAATGCGCCCGATGCGGTAGTAGCGTGAAAAGCATAAGCCGAGCGCATAATCTTCCCCGTAACTGGTGTTCGGAATTTGCAGCTTCCTCAGAATCGGAGTGAAGAAAGCGCGCGGGGCACCCAGTCCGTTGATGCGCAAGGCATTGTTGCGGCCGTTTTCGGGGGTCCATTCCTTGTGGTCTATCAGGCCCGGCGGCAGAGTTTGCAGGGAGAAGTCCGTCATGCGGTAGGCTCCGATGACCATGGCCGCCTTTTCATGATAAAAAGTTTGTATGATGCGTTGCAAAGTCTGTGGAGAGCTGTACAGGTCGTCCGAATCCAACTGGACGACGAAGCGCCCGCAGCGCGGGTGGTGTACGGCCAAGTTCCAACAGCCCCCGATGCCCAAGTCGCTGCGTTCGGGGATAAGGTGGACGACGCGAGGGTCACGGGCGGCATAACGCGCGATGGCTTCCGTCGTTCCGTCTGTGGAATGATTGTCCGCCACGATAAGGTTGAAATCGAAATCTGTTTCTTGGGACAGCACGCTGCGGATGGCATCTTCGATAGTACGGACCCGGTTGCGTACCGGAATGACGACTGTGGCCTCGCAAGGAAAATCTTCGGTATGGAAATCTACTTCGTCGAATTCGTCGGGAGCCAGATAAGCCCCGATTTGTTTCAGGTGCTCCGTGCAGGCTTTTTCCATTTCGATTTGCACGGTGCGGTTTTTCGGGTCTACGTAGTCGAAGTTTTTCTCTCCGCTTTTCCGGGCGTCGGTTTCCGTTTTCGTATAAAGGAGTTCGTTTAAATGGAACAACTCGCCGTGACGGCTCAAATACAGACGTAAGTCATACCATCCTGCGAAATGATAGTCGGGCAGATTCTCTTGTCCGGCGTATGCTTTCAGGGCTTCGGTACGTATCAGGACCAACGGGCCGAAGTCGAAATCGTCGCGCAGGCTGCCCTTTTGGTAGTCTATGAGCGGATGGGGTTGCCGTGCCCCGTCCTGTATGGCGTAGTGGTCGGCATAAAGCAAGTCGGCACGGGTATCGTCGGCCACACGCAACAGTCGGTCGAGGGCATGGAATCCCAGTTCCAGCGGCAAGGCTTTGTGGTAGAACAAGCAGTATTCGGCCTCGCAGAGGCGAGCCATGTCCAGGATAGTCTGTGTGCTGAAAATCCCGTCGGTAGGTAACGGCAGGCAGGTCTCCGGCTGGATGGCCCCGACGCCTGCGGGGCATAGCCCGTAGATACGGCCTGTCCATCCGCTGTCGCGGAGTTCCTGTACGAGTCCGGCGGTTTGATTTTCCGTTCCGCAAGGGAGGAAACAGTCTATTCGTGGAGAATGTGATGACGATTTCATGTGGTAATTTATGTATTATAGCGTGCAAATATACTAATAGAAGTCCAATATAGTGGAAAGTTTTCTCTTTTTTCCGTAACTTTGCCTGTAAAATAAAGGAGAAGAGATAACCGTGGAGGATAAGATAGCATTATTGGGCATGACGCTGGCGGAGTTGAAGGCCGTGGCGGGAGAAATCGGTATGCCGTCCTTTGCCGCCCGTCAGATGGCGGAATGGCTGTATGGGAAGAAGGTGGCTTCCATTGACGAAATGACCAATATTTCGGCGAAGAACCGTCGTTTGTTGAACGAACGTTATACCGTGGGCTGTGCGGCACCGGTGGACGGTCAACGCTCGGCAGACGGGACTGTGAAGTATCTGTACCGTACGGCGGCGGGCGGATATGTGGAGACGGTGTATATCCCCGATGGCGACCGGGCTACGCTTTGCGTGTCTTCTCAGGTGGGGTGCAGGATGAACTGCCGTTTTTGCATGACCGGAAAACAGGGCTTTTCCGGACAATTGACGGCAGCCGATATCCTGAACCAACTGTATTCGTTGCCGGAACGCGAAACCCTGACCAATGTGGTATTTATGGGACAGGGAGAACCGTTGGACAATTTGGATAACGTGTTGCGCGCCACGGAGATTCTGACGGCTGATTATGGCTATGCCTGGAGCCCTAAACGCATCACGGTGTCTACCGTCGGACTGCGCAAGGGGCTGAAACGTTTCTTGGACGAGAGTGAATGTCATCTGGCTGTCAGTCTGCATAATCCTTTTGCCGACCAGCGTGCCCGGTTGATGCCGGCCGAGAACAGTTACGGCCTGCGGGAAATCGTGACGTTGCTCCGGGGGTACGACTTTACGCATCAGCGTCGTCTTTCTTTCGAATATACGATGTTTGAAGGGGTGAACGATACCCCGGCGCATGCCAAGGAACTCTTACGCTTGCTCGACGGATTGGAATGCCGGATGAATCTGATTCGCTTCCATCCTGTTCCCGGTGTGGACTTGAAGGGGACGTCGGAGGAAGGCATGTTACGCTTTCGGGATTATCTGACCGGACACGGACTTTTTTCTACCATCCGGGCATCGCGCGGACAGGATATTTTTGCCGCTTGCGGGTTGTTGAGCACGGCGAAGCAACAAGGTGTGGAACTTTAATAAACAGAATAGGACTATGAAAAGGAAATTGGAATGTCGGTGGGCATTATGGTGCGGAGTGTGGATGGTCATAACGCTTCTGGCGGCTTGCGACCGTTTGACCAAACCTACTTCCAGCGGACGCCCGTACGAGGTACTGGTCGTAGTGGACGACCAGTTGTGGCAACGGCCTGCCGGGAGGGCTTTGTTTGATGTGTTGGATACGGATGTTCCCGGCCTGCCTCAACCGGAGCGTTCTTTCCGTATATCCCAGACCACCCAAAAACGTTTCAGCCAGGTGCTGAACATATTCCGTACGATTATCAAGGTGGATATAGACCCGACGCAATATACGCAAACCAAAATGAAGTTTACGCGCGATGTGTATGCCCGTCCGCAAGTCGTGCTGACTATTCAAAGCCCGAATGAAAAGGACTTTGCCGCTTTTGTGAAGAAGAACTCCCGGTCCATTATCGACTTTCTGGTGAAGGTGGAAATGAACCGCCAGATTAACGAATTGGAAGAGAAACATTCGGAAGCCGTATCGCAGTTGGCGGAGGAGATCTTCAAATGTCAATTATGGGCGCCTGCCGAAATCAAGAGTTACAAGAAAGGAAAGGATTTCTTCTGGGCATCTTCCAACACGGCCTCGGGGTTGGTGAACATCTGCATGTATTCCTATCCCTACGAAGGTCCCCGGACGTTTAATAAACAATATGTGCTGGCCAAGCGCGATTCGGTGATGAAAGCGAACATACCCGGTACGGAGCCACGCATGTATATGGCCACCGATACCCTCTGCACGTCGGTAAAACCCATTACCGTGAAAGGGGAGTATGCCATGGAGACCCGCGGACTGTGGAAGATGGAGCATGATGCCATGGGCGGTCCGTTCGTCAGTCATTCCCGGGTGGACACGTTGAACAACCGTGTGGTGGTGGCGGAAGGCTTTGTCTATGCACCGGAGAAAATGAAGCGCGGATTGATCCGTCGGTTGGAGGCTGCGTTGTACACCCTTTGCTTGCCGGGTGAGCAAGCCCGTGAATTGAAAGCCAGCATACCCGAAGTCAGCGTGGTGGCAGGAAAAGAACAAGAATAAAATCAGAAACGAAAGATATGAAGAATGGTAAGATTTTGGTGGGGATAACCCACGGTGACATAAACGGTGTGGGATATGAGATTATCCTGAAGCTTTTCAGCGAACCGATGATGTTGGAGTTGTGTACACCTATTATATATGGTTCGCCCAAAGTGGCCACTTACCACCGTAAGGCGATGGAACTGACGACAAATTTCGTCACGATACAGAAAGCGGATGAGGCCGTGGAGGGGCGCTTGAATCTGGTGGACTGTTTGACGGACGAGGTGAAGATCGATTTCGGACAGCCTTCGGCCGAGAGCGGCAAGGCGGCTTTGGCGGCTTTGGAAAGGGCTATGGCGGATTACCGCGAGGGGCTGTTCGACGTATTGGTGACGGCGCCCATCAACAAGGCGATGATTCAGGGCGACGGTTTCCATTTCCCCGGACATACGGAATATATACAGGAGCGCGCCGGGGAAGGCCGGGAGGCACTGATGATTTTGATGAATGATGTGCTTCGCGTGGCTTTGGTGACCACACATTTGCCGATCCGCGACGTGGCGCAGGCGATAACCAAGGAAGCCGTAATGCAAAAAATCCGTATCTTCCATGAGGCGCTGCGCAAGGATTTCAATGTGTCGAATCCGCGTATTGCCGTATTGGCGTTGAACCCCCATGCCGGTGACGACGGTCTGTTGGGTACGGAGGAAAAGGATATTATCCGGCCGGCTCTCCAGGAGATGGAGAAAGAAGGCGTCTTCTGTTTCGGTCCTTATGCTGCTGACGGCTTTTTCGGAAACCGTACGTACGAGCATTTCGACGGTGTGCTGGCCATGTACCACGACCAGGGATTAGCGCCGTTCAAGGCGCTGTCTATGACGGACGGGGTGAATTATACGGCCGGGCTACCCATTGTCCGTACCTCTCCCGACCACGGTACGGCTTACGATATCGCCGGACAGGGAAAGGCAGACGAGGCATCTTTCCGCCAGGCGGTCTATGCGGCATTGGATGTGTATCGTAACCGTGTCCGTTACGAAGAGGCGTATGCCCATCCTTTGCGCAAGCAGTATCACGAGCGTCGTGACGACAGCGACAAACTCAAACTGAACGCTCCGGAAGAATAACATGAAGCCTCTCTACCGTAACGTGTTTCTGGCCATCGGCGTGGTGGCCATTATCATTATGCTCTGCACTTCGGACCTGTCCTATTCGGAATTATGGGACAACGTCCGTCGGGCGGGATATTGGTTTCCTGCCGTCATCCTCTTATGGGTCTTTCTTTATCTGGCCAACGCCTGGTCGTGGTCGGTCATCATCCACGACGGGGCGGCACCGAAAGTGCCTTTTCTGAAGATTTATAAGTACACGATCAGCGGTTATGCGCTGAACTACGTCACTCCGGTGGGACTTCTCGGCGGCGAGCCTTACCGTATTATGGAACTGACACCGTACGTAGGGGCGGCCAAGGCGACATCCAGCGTGATTCTGTATGCCATGATGCACATCTTTTCCCATTTCTGTTTCTGGACTTTCTCCATCCTCCTTTACTTGTGGCTCTATGGCCGGGAAATGTCGGCCGGAATGGCGGTGTTCATGGTCGTCTGTTCCGCCTTCTGCGGTACGGGCATTTACTTTTTCCAGAAAGGATATAAAAACGGACTGGCCATGAAAGCCTTGCGCCTGTTGGCCCATATACCCGGATTGAAGTCCCGTCTGCGGCGGTTCATCGACACGCGGGAAGAGTCCATACGGAAGGTGGATAGCCAGATAGCCGCCTTGCACGCACAGCGCAAGTCCACGTTCTATCTGTCGTTGTTCATAGAGTTCGCCGTGCGGGTGGCCGGTTGTCTTGAAATCCAGTTCATCTTGTTGATACTGACCGACCATGTTTCCTTTTGGGATTGCGTGCTGATACAGGCATTCACGTCGCTTTTTGCCAATTTGTTTTTCTTTATTCCGATGGGGATGGGCGCGCGTGAAGGTGGCTTCGCGTTGGCTGTGGGCGGACTTTCCCTGGCCGGCGCCTACGGTGTTTATACCGGTTTGATTGTCCGTCTGCGGGAATTGGTGTGGACGGCTGTCGGTTTGCTGTTGATCAAGTTGGGCAACAAGTCTGCTTAGTTTTTCTTAAATTAATACGGTTAAAGTTGTGTCCCACGGGATTTTTTATGTAATTTTGTCGACAATCGCATTTGGGTAGAAGATATGAATACATCCGACGTTCAGGCACAGAAAAGAAGATATGGTATCGTGGGCAATTCGGAAGGGTTGAACCATGCAGTGGACATTGCTTTGCAAGTGGCCAAGACGGACTTATCCGTATTGATCACCGGAGAGAGCGGTGTGGGAAAGGAAATCATTCCCCGTATTATCCACGACAACAGCCTGAGAAAGACGAAGAAATACTTTGCCGTGAATTGCGGTTCCATTCCTGAGGGAACGATAGATTCCGAATTGTTCGGTCATGAGAAAGGAGCTTTTACCGGGGCGATAGGAGAGCGCGAAGGCTATTTCGGGGCGGCCAACGGAGGTACGCTGTTTCTCGATGAGGTGGGAGAGCTGCCCTTGGCCACGCAGGCACGCTTGTTGCGTGTGCTGGAGACGGGCGAATACATCCGGGTCGGTTCGAGCGACGTGCGCAAGACCGACGTGCGCATCGTGGCGGCTACCAATGTCAACATGGCGCAGGCCATCCGCGACGGCCGTTTCCGCGAGGACCTGTTCTACCGCCTGAACACGATTCCCGTCAAGATGCCGGCTCTTCGCGAACGGGGAGACGACGTGGTGCTGCTCTTCAAGAAGTTTGCGATGGACACGGCGGAAAAGTATAATATGCCGGATCCGGTGGAACTGACGGAAGCAGCCCAGGAAAGGCTGAAAAGATATTCGTGGCCGGGAAACGTCCGCCAACTGAAGAACGTGACGGAACAGATTTCCATCCTCTCCCCGGAGCGGATAATTACTCCTGAAATCTTGTCCGGTTATATCCCCGAAGATCCGGTTACGCACGACATCGTGCCGTTGAACAAACGGAACGAAGGCCACAGTTTTGAAAACGAACGCGAGTTGCTGTACAAGATACTTTTCGATTTGCGCAACGACGTGACGGAGCTGAAAAAGCTGGTGCACGGGCAGCGGGTGGATCATGAGCGGTCTTCCGCCCCCCAGGTTGTCGAACAGCCGATTACCTATTATCAGCCGGATATCACTTATCCTGTGGCTCATGCGGCCAAAGGAGCGGATGAATTCCAGACTCCGGAAGAGTATGTGGAAGAGGCCGTGTCGTTGAACGACGTGGAACGCCAGATGATAGTGAGGGCTTTGGAGAAGAACCGGGGCAAGCGTCGCAAGGCCGCCCTGGAACTGAACATCTCCGAACGGACGCTTTATCGTAAAATAAAGGAATATGGTTTGGATAAAGAGGATCTTTAAAAGCAAAGCGGTCGGGCTTCTGTCTTGTGTCTTTTTTTTGGTGGCCTGTTCCATCTCCTATAAATTCAACGGAGCATCCATCGACTATACGAAAACCAAGACGATACAGATTTCGGCTTTCCCCATCCGTTCTGCATACGTATGGGCGCCCATGCAGTCTATTTTCAGCAACCAACTGACCGATGTCTTTGCCCGCCAGACCAAGTTGAGGCAGGTGAACCGTAACGGGGATTTGCAGCTTTCGGGCGAGATTGTGGAATACAGCCAGTTCAACAAGGCCGTGTCTGCCGACGGGTTTTCGTCGCAGGTGCAGTTGAAGATGACGGTGAATGTCCGTTTTGTGAATAATGCCAACCACAACGAGGATTTCGAACAGAAGTTCAGTGCCACGTCCCAGTATGATTCGTCGCAGCAACTGACGGCCGTACAGGAAGAACTGGTGACCCAGATGGTGAAGGATATTGTAGACCAGATATTTAATGCAACCGTAGCGAATTGGTAAGGATATGGATTTGAACTTATCGGATTATATCAAGCATCCGGAGAGACTGGATAAGGAAACGTTGCCCCGCTTGGAAAAGCTGGTCGGCGACTATCCTTACTTTCAGCCGGCCCGTCTGCTCTATTTGCGCAATCTGTACCTCTTGCACGATGCGGCTTTCGACCGGGAGCTTCGTCGCGCCGCCTTTTTTCTGCCCGACCGTAAGGCCCTGTTCCGTTTGATAGAAGGCGTAAACTATCGGTTCGAACCCGTCAAAAAGTATCAGACGAAAGCCGAGAAGGCGGGAGAGGTGGAAGAGGACCGCACCTATTCGCTCATAGACAATTTTCTGGCCAACTTGCCGGAGGAGAAGCCCCACCGTCCGAAACCGGTGGATGCCTCTACAGACTATATGGCATATCTGATGCAGAGCGAAGACGCTCCCGATACGATTACGGCAGTGCCCCGCATGCAGCATCAGGAACTGATAGACGAATTTATCGGGCAAGGGGATAAACGCATCGTACTGAATCAGGAGGCCGACAGCGAGTTGCAGACTCCTGCTCTTCCCACCGAGGGCGAAAACGAGGAGGACGAGGACTATTTTACCGAAACATTGGCTAAAATTTATATAAAACAAGGCCGATATACCAAAGCGATGGAAATTATAAGGCGGTTAAGTTTGAAATATCCAAAAAAAAACCGTTACTTTGCAGACCAGATTCGTTTCTTGGAGAAATTGATAATAAATAATAAAAATAAAAAATCGTAAACATGTACACAGTATTGGTTGTTCTCATCGTCATTCTTGCCATTCTGATGTGTCTGGTTGTACTCATTCAGGAGTCCAAAGGTGGAGGTCTCGCTTCCAGCTTCTCCGCTTCCAATCAGATTATGGGCGTGCGCAAGACGACGGATGTGATTGAAAAAGTGACTTGGGGATTGGCTGCCGCCATGGTCGTATTGAGCGTGGTTTCGGTATTCTTCATTCCCAAGGTGGCTACGGAAGAGTCTGCCATGATGAAGGCGGCCACCGAGCAAAAGGCCGTAAATTCCAACAACTTGCCGGGATTCGGTGCCAGCCAGCCGCAGCAACAGGCTGCTCCGGCCGGACAAGCTCCGGCACAGCAGGCACCCGCGCAATAAGGCGGAAGCCGGTCGTTTGACGACGGGGGAGGGGCGGAAGCTTTTCTCCGGATAATAAAGACAGAAGTACAAAAGAACATAAGGAGGGTATCGATTTCCGCAAACGGAATTTGAAAAATTAAACCTTATGTTCTTTTGTATTTTTGTCTTTCTTGTTTTTGTTCACCTACTTTCAGGCCTTCCATCCCACACCAGAGTTTTTCAAAAAATATCCTTCATCTTTCAGGTGCTATGGTAAGAATCTCATAATGTTTGTGTTACGGACTGAAGGATGTTTCAGGTATCCTTCAGCCGTACTTCAATTCGTTCTCAGCCGAATGATAAAACGTTTGGCTGAGAACGATAAAAAGTTTGGCGCAGAACGTTTTGTCGTTCTCAGTCATGAAGGAAAGCTGAAAGATGACCCTTTTATCCTTCAGCCCGTAATATGTTGTATGACAATGTTTTATCATATAACCTGAAAGATGAAGGATATTTTTTGGAAAACTCTGGTGTGGGAGTGTGAAGAATAAGAATAATATGATGTTTATAATGTTTTTTAAAAAAAATATCGAGAAAATTTGTTTGTTTTGTTTATAACCTCTATATTTGTCCTGTAATATTATCCAAATGAGATGATGAAAAACGAACTTGCATATAGAAACCGGAAAGGCACCACGCTGTGGAGCCCGTTGTCGGTAGCGGTGTGCAAGGACGAAAAATATCGTTTTTTGGCTATTTTGTGGGGTAAGGTATGTGTTTTTAATTGTATTTTTAACAAATTATATTTGGCTGTTCCAAATATTTGTGTAAACACACACACACACACACACATGTAAATCATGTAATATCTTATTGTATTTTGTGGGTAAGCCCCGTGCCGTTCCGGCATGTGGGGCGAGGGGCATATCGTCCGCTTTCTTCCGGAAGCGGGCTTTTACGTATATTCTATAAACTGAAAACCATGATGAAGAGCAAACGACTTATCTTATGTTTGCTGGGGCTGTGCGGTTGGTTCGTTGCCGTTCAAGCACAGACCGTAGCGTTAAAGACGGATTTGGTGAACTGGGCTACCGCTTCGTTGAATCTGGAGCCGGAGGTAAAGGTGGGGCGCAAGTCTACGATGGCCTTGGGGCTTTCGTGGAATCCCTGGACGTTCTCCGACAACAAGAAGTGGCGTCACCTGCGGGTGCAGCCGGAGTACCGTTACTGGATTTGCCGCCCGTTCGGCGGACACTTCCTGGGGCTTCACGCTTCTTACACGCGGTTTAACGCCGGAGGGGTGAACCTGCCTTTCGGCCTGTGGCCCAAGTTGGAAGACCAGCGCGTGCAGGGTAACGAATGGGCTGTGGGTCTGGGCTACGGTTACCATTGGATTCTGAGCCGTCATTGGAGCCTGGAGGCCGAGTTGGGGTTGGGGTATTCTTTCGCCGACTTCGATGCCTACGAGTGTCGCAAGTGTGGCGACAAGTTGGAAGAGCGCACCACCCACCGTTTCGTGCCCACCAAGTTGTCCGTGTCTTTTATTTATGTGTTTAAGTAAAGCCAACCGAGAAGATGAAGAGAATCAATGACATACAAGCATGGATGGGGGCAGCGGCCTTGTGCCTGTCTTCCTGTCCGTTGTCGGCCCAACAGGTGGTGCCGACGGGAGAACCCGTGTTGTCGTGGCAGGACAGCACGCAGCTCAAAGTGGCCTTTTCCGTGGCTGCCGGCGATGTGGAAATCACGTCGGATGACCGTCTCATCCTTACGCCGCGTCTCACCACGAAGGCAGGCGATACGCTGACGCTGCCTCCTGTGGAACTAGCCGGCAAGCGCAACCGCCGTTATTTCGACCGTCGCGCGGCCTTGCGTGGCGAAGAGCGTGCCGTCGTGGCCGCTGCTACCGACACCTTATATTATAATAAGGTGGTAGGGGTGGAACCGTGGATGCGTGCGTCGGCTCTTTCGCTCACAGTGGACTGTGAGTTTGAGAACTGCTGCGATGTGCGGCCGCTGGCTGCGCTCGATTTGGGCGCTACGCGTTGGTTCACGCCGAAACCCAAGGCGGTCATGCCCGTGCTGAGCGTAGCCGAGCAGATTGCCGTACGCGAACCTGTGCTGAAACCCATCAGCGAATATAAGCCCTATACGCGGGATATCCCTTTGCGTAAGATGAAAGACGCACTTTACGTGCACTTCCCCGTGGGCAAGTGGGACTTGCGCGAAGACTTCCGAGACAACGGAGCCACGCTGGCCCGCATCGTGGACATGATGCGGCGCGTGAAGGACGACAAGACCTCCTCCATCGTGAAAGTGGTGATTGTGGGCTTGGCTTCCATCGAAGGTTCCGTGGCTTTCAACGAACATCTGGCCGGACGGCGTGCCGAAGTCTTGAAAGACTATCTGGATGCACGGGTCGATATGCCGGACGACGTGTATGAAGTGGTGGGCGCGGGAGAAGCCTGGGCCGATTTGCGCGATGTCATCGCCGAGAGCGACCTGGACGAGCGTCAGGAGCTGCTGCAAATCATCGACAATACGCCGGACGAGAACCTGCGCGAGCAGCGTATCCGCAAGCTCAACGGCGGACGGCCTTACCAATACCTGAAACAGTCTGTCTTTGCCGACCAGCGTAATTCGGGATATATCCGTGCCTACTATGAGGCCGTGCCGGACAAGGGGGCGGAGGCCATCAATCGTGCCGTGGCCTTGGTGCGCGAAGGACGAGACGCCGAGGCGGTAACGTTGCTCGAACCGTTGGACGACGAGCGCAAGTGGAACACGTTGGGCGTGGCCTATTTCAAGACAGGACGCCGCACGGAGGCTGTGGAATGCTTCGAACGGGCCGTGAAGGCCGGCGACAGCGAGGCCGCAGGCAACCTGGAGGGTGTACGGGCCGTGGAAGGACGATAATTACGAGATTTTCTAATTATAGAGTTATTAACTTTTTATTTATTCATTAAATTTTAGAATTATGAAAAAAATGAGAAATGGAATGTACTTGTTTGCCACGGCAATCGTGGCCGGTACGGTAGGTTTGTCTTCTTGTTCGAATGACGAGGACGTAGTGGGCGGAGGCGAGGCTTCCGGCGTGGCTCAAAAGGTGACATTGGGCGTGTATGTGAACGGAGTCGGCAAGAAAGCTTCCCAAGCTGACGTGAACTTGGGCGGTCGTGTGGCTGATATTAGCAACGTGCTGATTGTGCCGGTGGCCGGTGGTCAGTATCAGGTGCCCATTTCCTTCGGTGAGATAACAGGGGGAGTAAAACAATCTAAGGTGGTGGAAACTTCATTGCAGACCACTGTCAATGAGTTCTTGGTGTATGGTAATGTGCCAACTGATGTAACGAATGCCGGTAACGGTGCTTTTGGCGGATTTGACTATTCCGTGGAAGCTGCGAATCCTGATAAAACGAATTTTGAAACTCACGGCATCACTGAAGATGTATGCGGTCCTTTGGCTTTGGTGTATGGGGCTGATGCCAAAAAATTTAGCACTTCTATGGATGCTACAACAGAAAACTTTTGGAACGGTGCTAATTGGACAGGGGAGCAAAGCTCCATCGCTTCAACAACCCATGGTATCAAGATTACCGGCGTGAAGTACCAAGTGGGTGTCATGGCCTCCAAAATCTTCGAGAACACTAAGTATGTCCAGGGTGATGTTCCTTTCACGGGGGGTGAGGCACTTACTGCGGAAAATTGGAACGAGCAAATTTGCAAGAATATGAAATTGACCGGAATCTTCGTGGAAGGGCAAAACTCAACGATTAACGACAAGCTTGAGTGGAGCAAACCGACATGGTTGCTTGACACTCCGGTAGACGGTGTGGAAATAGCCACTCGGAATGATGAAGCTTGGGAAGGTAACGTAAGCAAGATCAAGACAGAAGAGGTAGAAGGAACAGGCGTAAAGGTGGACGGTGCTGACTTCTATACGGTCGTAGCTCCCGATGGTGCCGATGGTATCGTGGTTTCGTTCCAGTTCCAGAACAATACCGGTCGCACTTTGACATTGGATGACGGTAATACAGTAGCAAGTGGAGCTTATGCGTATTATTCCGTGAAGTTGAACAAAAAAGAAAGCAAGGATATTTTCGCTGCAGCCACCACTACGGTGTTGAATGCCAGAATTACCGACTGGGGCAAGGGTTCCGTGGTTCCTCCTACCACAACCGACGTGGTGATTGGTGTTGAATTCGACGTGGAGTGGGCAGCCGGCCTGTCTTACGACTTCGAAATCTAAACATGAAAGGGGCATACGCCCTTTCCCAACCTACAGCCGGGGCACGGTCGTAGCCGTGTGCCGGGTCGTGCCCCGGCTGTTTTACCAAACAAAAAAAAGAAAAAACTTAAAGGTGGCTTTTATGAAACCTATGAAGAAGATAGATACATATATATATAAGTTAGGACTATGGGCCGGGGCGGCTTTGTCGTTGACGGCTTGTGTGGACGAGGATTTGTCCGACTGTCCGCCCAATGTAGAGATGAGGGAAATTATGGTGTCCTATCAAATCGACTTGCAACACGGCGTGGATCCCGAGTTCGAGGCCGAACTGCTGTCCCTTCATCTGGGTTTCTGGAATTCGCCGCAAAATCTTTACCGTGACCTTGTGTTCCAGCCCGAAGACATGCCGGAGGAACTGTTTTTCAAGGTGACGCTCCCTGTGGATAACTACGACCACCTGGCCGTGGCCAACCACAACAACGACCGTGTGGGAGGCGGTCTGCACACGTTCGACAACGTGTTGGAAGACGTGGTGGTGGACGAAACGCCCATCTCCCCGGACACCATCAAGGCTTTGGCCTATCCGCCTTTCTCCGGCGTGCTGAGCATGCGGATGGAGGAAGACGAGACCGACCACTATACCGTATTGATGAGCCCGGTGGTGGGCAAGGTGAAACTTCACGTGAACCACCCCGAGACGATGAGAAACATCAAATGCTACCTCTCCCGTACGCAGCAAGGATTCTTGTGCTGGGAGGACGCTTACATCAGCAACGACCGGCTGAGGACGGACGCATCGGACTTCAAAGTGACCGAGGCGGCGCGGCTCACCGAGTTTGAATTCTACAGCTATCCCTGCACCGGCGGAAGCGTGTACCGCAGGGCGGAAGGCGAAGGCCACTGGAAGCTGTATTTCTATTCCGAATGCGAAGACAGAACCATACAACATATATTCACCGTGGAAGACCCGATCCGGGCCGGACGTGTGCTGGACGCCACGTTCAATATCTCGGACGGGAGCGGCGAAGCCGTGGACGTAACGGCCGGTGTGGAAATCAACACCGACTGGAAGCCCGGTAACGATTACGACCAGGAAATGTAAACCTAAGGAAAGAGAGGAGAAACAAGATATGAAAAAACATTGGAATAAAATCTTGGAATGGGGGTTATGGCTTGTGGTGTGCCTTCCTCTTTTTGCGGCGTGCAGCGACAATGATGAAGGTCCGGGAGCGGAGCCGGTTCGTGAGAAGGATTGCGAAGTGTCGGTGGGTATCAGATTGGATATTCCCGTGCTGAAAGATATGGGCGATCCGGGTGAATCGCCGGGTGATGATGTGGCCGATTGGGATAAACTGGACTTATTCTTGGTGTACGACTGGGGACAAGTGTTGCAATATACGCTGACAAAAGAGGAACTGGTGGCCGCTAACCCTCATTCGTTTAATGCCTATGCCGGGACGTTGAAAGGGCTTTATGGGGTGGCTTACAAGACAGTAGCGGGTGCACCGGCTGTGTCGGCCTCGAACGAAGAGGCCATAAAGAACTTGAGAACGGCACAGTTGAGTAATATCACAACTCCTGAGGATAAAAAGGCTTATATGCTCAGCTTGTTCAGTGGGGCCAAGCTTGCGAGTGTGGACGAGCCAATGGAGATTAAGAAAGACGGAAAGACGGAATTGCGCATCATACTGTCTCGTCTGATTACGAAAGTGGACGTGCAATGGGATGTGGAAGACGCTTATGCGAGCGGTGTATATACCAAGGTGAAGATGAACGAGATTGAATTCTTCGGTTTGGACAGCGGGCTTTTTTTCCCGGAAAATGAAACACAGCAATTGCCTTTTCTCGGCGATGGAAATTTGGAACCGGATGGCATCTATAAGTCTGCCTATAAGGCAAACAGCCCTATCAGCGAACGCAACGGTCGAACCTATTTCTATACTTTTCCGGGCGTGGCGAACAAATTCCGTTTTATTGTGGATTACGCTACAAATCTCACTCCGAATGGGAACAAAACCTATATCGCAACTTTCAATGACAAATTGGGACGGGCTACTTGGCATAAGGTGAATTTCACCGTGAAAGGGGAAAGTTTTACCGGGGATGGTAATATCTCTCTTATCCCGTCTACATCGACATCAAAATAAAAACCATAAATATACTATAAGCATGAATATATTGTTAACATATCTGTCAAATCGCAAGAAGGAGGGAACAAGGTTTCTCGGCACGCTTGTGTGTCTGTGTGGGCTGATGTCCACGCAAATGGCCATGGCACAGGATTTTTATGTGACACCGGATGGAAACGCCCCGGTAGATTACAACGGGTCACCCATTGATGGGGCTTGGTCAAGTACGGATAAAGCAAAATTGGTCACCCTCGAAGAAGCTTTGCAGCAAGCGCTGCCCGGCGAAGAAATCTGGGTGCAGGGTTTCGAGGAAATCCGTAAAAATAGTAACGAATACCGACAGGTTTATTTGGCTCCTAAAGAGGGCTGGACATTGAAGGCTGGCGTGAAGCTTTACGGCGGTTTCAAAGGAAATGAGACTTCTTTGGAGCAACGTGCAACTTTGGGTAAAGCCTATAATTTCGCATGTCGCTCTATCCTTTCGGGCGATATTGGTATGAACGACACGATCGACCATGTCAATTTGATTAGCTCTTCCAACGCTCTTCGTACAGACAATGCAGAACATGTGTTGACGATGAACCTCGATAACAGTGCTTCGGACAATAAGAATGAGACGGTTTCCGTTTTGGACGGTTTTACGATTGTGGGCGGTCATGCCCCACAGAATGGTGGCGGTGTATTGGTGAAGGGGCATGGAGAGTTTTCTTGTGCTTATCGTATAGAACGTTGTTTCTTCTTTAACAATTATGCCGTACAGAACGGTGGAGCTATTTATGTTGACGCGGATGCGGGAAAGCATACTGCCAACGAATCTTATATTAACCAATGTGTGGTATATAATAATGAGGCCGGATTGATAGCGGAAGTGGCCAACAAAGGCGGTGGTATTTACATCGCTGGTAAGGGTACTGTGGTCAACACTTCGATCTTCAACAACGAAAACGGCGGAGTGCGTATTTCTCCTGATGCGAGCGTGCTTAACTCTACGATTGCCCGTAATACTGTGGCAGGTGTGGACCTCACAGTTAGTGGTGGTGCAAATGATAATGCCAAGGTCGTCAATACCGTAGTTTGGGGTAATACCACGTTGTTTTCTGAGTTTACTCCCGGATTTAGAAATTCTTCTTATCACGAGGTTGAGGGTGAAGGTCCTAATCGTATGGATAATTTTGGGAATGTATATGTAAGCGACAAGAATAATGACCGTTCGCAGGCATCGCCTTTTTTTGCTTCGCCCTCTTTGAAAACGAGTTTCGACCGCGATTTCAACTGGCTTTATAATGCTTATCCGCTGTGGAACTGGCAGGCACTCGAAGGATCTGCCTTTATCGACAAAGGCCAGGATGATGCCTATGCTTCGGCAACGTATGGAGGCTATGATTTGGGTGGAAGTGCGCGAACAGTGGGCAAAGCGACGGATATCGGTGCATACGAGTTTCAGGCTGTGCCGGCCGACCGTATCTTGCGTGTAGCGCCGGATGGAAATGACGGAAATGACGGCTCTGATTGGGGCAATGCTCTTAGAAGCGTACAGGAAGCCATTAACAGATTGGCGGAAAGAGGCCAAGGTGGAGAAGTATGGGTGAAAACCGGTACTTACCAGCCTTCAGTTTATATGAGCGGTGAAAGTACCGACCGTTCGGCGGCTTTCGTCATGAAAGATGGCGTGAGCGTGTATGGCGGGTTTGAAGGGAATGAGGAAACCAGAGCTGAGCGGGATACTAAAAAAGAAAGCATGCCTTGGCAGTACAAACATTCTACCGTGTTTGTGGGGAATGCCTATGGAGGAGCTGCAACGGGCGGAGGAAAATGTGAATATAATACGGCGGATAATAAATGGAGCGTGACAGGCAGTAATTCCAATCACGTGGTATGGTTCGCCCAACCGGACGGTACGGCGTTCAAGAATGTGACCGTGCTCGACGGAGTGACCATCAAAGGAGGGTCGGCTCAGGAGGCTAAAGGTACGAAAGAAAATTTCTTCGGCGACCGCGGAGCCGGAGTCTATATGGCCGGAAATGCTTATCTTACAAATTGCGTGGTGACAGAGAATGCAGCCACGGGAAAAGGCGGTGGTGTCTACCTTTATGGCGGACGCATCATCGGTTCGTTGCTGTATAATAATGAAGGACAGCAGGGAGGAGCCGTTTATGTGGACAATTCCGGTATCGTGCTGCGTTCCATGCTGACGAATAATTCGGGTTACGACGGGGCTGCCGTCTATATGGTTTCCGATACGGAGTGGACGGACGGTAGCATGCACCCCGAATATCAGATATTGTCTACGTCGGTGGTGAGCAACAACACGAGCCGCCACAACGGTGCGGTCTATTGTAACCAAGGAGGTGTGATGCTGCAAACCACGATGGTCAACAATGTCTCCGTGGGTACGGTGGACCCTGCCGACAACGAATCGGCACAAACGGGCGGACTGTATGTGAAAGGTTACGGCCTTTCGGTTAATTCCGTATTGTGGAACAATCTGATTAAGGAGAGAAACGTGCCGATGTATGCCGTGAATCCTACGGTGAAGACCGTACGTTTCTTCAATACGGCGGTGTCGGGTATGAACAACTCTGTATGGAACAATACGCTCCAACAGGACATGGTGTCTTTGAGTGATGACAACTCTTCTGATGCAGAAGGGGTTATTACGCCTGATTTTGAACAGAGCGGCATGCCCAGTCAGGGAGGAGTGGACCCGAACTTGAAGAACGTGGAGTATTATTGGTTCCCGGAGCAAGGTTCTAACTTGCGTTCTATAGGTTTGGAATTAGGACGTTTCCCCGAGGAAGTGGTATTGGCTCCCGAGTTGGATATCAAAGGGGATCTGTTTGCTCAAAAGCCGAGTGTAGGAGCTGTGATGACGAAAAAAAGAACCCTTGAACATGAACCGGATAATAAGGTATGGCGTCTTTATGTCGATGTAAGTTGTACGGATGCAGAACACAATGGAAGTTCTTGGGCTAAGGCTTACCGTTCGATCAACGAAGCGATAGAATATTTTGCTAATGTGCCAGTGAAGGGTGATGTTGAACGGTTTGAGATTTTGGTACGTGAAGGCGACTGCTATCCGCGTTACAGTTTTACCAACCTCGACCCCAAGACGGCCACTATCAATGTGCTGAAAACGGAACGTCCGTTGGTTATCAAAGGCGGCTATCGCGTAGAGGATGGCAGTGCTGCACGCAAACCTTTGGAGTACCGTTCCGTGATAGACGGTAATCCCGAAGGCAAGGCTTTGGAGGATGGGTTATACCATTGTATCACGGTGGCCGAAGGTGCCAATGTGGAAATCGATGGTTTCCATGTCGTGGGCGGTTATGCCGTGTCGAGCACATACAAGTCCGGAGCCGGTATGCTGGTGGGCAAAGGGGCTACGGTAACGGTACGCAACACGGTTTTCGAAAACAATACGGCCGTGGAGGCTGCGGCTATTTCTGCACAAGACGACAGCAATTTGATGTTGGTGAATTGCGTGGTGAACAATAATACGAATACGACGGAGAGTGCTTCGGTTATTGCTGCAAACAACTTGACGATGCATTATGTTACGGTGGTGAACAATAAGGGTGCCGCACCGACAGGAGATTATTCTACCTCGTTCAGTGCAGGAAATATGTCCGGAAGAGACACGCAAAGTTTGAAGACGTTGTCGTCCGATGGGGCCAAGAACTTTGCCAATCCGACGAATGCGCCGGGAGCTACTTTAGGCTATGACACGTATTTAGGAGGATATTCAGAGTTCCGTCCGCTGACCAGTTCTACGGATGCGGCCGTTTTGATTAATAAAGCCAATGAGGTAGAAGGTGTCACGGAAGATATTTCCGGCAAAGGCCGAAATCTTGGTGGTAAGCCCGACCTTGGTGCATACGAGGCTGATTTGCCGGAGAATGGTCGGGTGATTTATGTGCGTGAAAACGGAACGGGAGACGGACTCTCGTGGGAGGACGCTATGGGCAGCATCAATGGTGCTGTGAATAAGGCGTTGGCATACAATAATAAATTGTCTGAAGAGGATAGAAAGGATGCCGACAAGCGTGCGCAAGTGTGGGTGGCTGCCGGAACCTATGCTGAAAATCCGGTGGATAACTCTCCTGCCTGTTTTATCATAAAAGAGGGTGTGGATGTGCTTGGTGGCTTCCCGGCAAGCGGTTGTCCGGGAGTGGACGACCGTAGACCTTTGGTGTCACAGGAGATATATACCGGAATGCGTGCTGATAGTGTGAAGATGTATGAGACGATATTGTTGCCTCTTTCAATGTTGCCGTCTGTGGATGAACTCGTAAATGTGGGAGAGGGAAATTATTATTATAATTCTACAGGAGAAGTTGTTTATGTTTCGGCTGCTGCAAATTTTGCTGAATATGTTTATTTGGAGACAGGGTATTATAAGTATTTTCAAGAAAGCGATGCTGAGAGCAGCCTTGGTAGTAAATACATTCAAGTTGGAGATATAGATCTTGGGGTACAAAGGTATAAGAAGGGAAGATTTGGGGTTTTTCAAGCGGATGATAATGGTGAATATATCAAATTCAAAAGTGAAGGTAATTACCCGGTGGCAGATGGTGGTGAAGAGCAATCTGCCGGTTATTATCTGGCAACTGAATATCCCCTGAGTACGGCCACCCTTGTTAAGGTGGAATCCCGTGAAAAGGTGGAAGTCGGAGATGGATATGGTAATTGGTTGATACGCGGCGGACTGTCAGGCATGCCTGCTGGTACACGATTACGTGTGTTGTCGCAAGAGGATAATAATAACCCACGTATTTTTGTACATTCGGGTAGCAAGATAAACGAGACGAAGTACGTTAAAGGTAAAGACTTTGATATTCCTACCATGTGGGATGGCTTTACCATCACCAAGGGACGTTTGGATATAGGTAGCAGCCAGTTCGACGGTGGCGCGGGTGCCCGTATTTTCAATAATGTCACCTTGAAGAACTGTATCGTTACAGATAACTGGAATACGCCGGTTGGCAGAGGTGATATAGAAATACGCGGAGGTGGTGTTTATTGTTATGGCGGAACGATGGTGAATTGTTACATCCAGAAAAACAGGATGGGATGTGTAGGTACCGATGGTAACTTCAATGAAAATGGTGTTGCTTATGGCGGTGGTATTTATACGGCTTATTCTACGCTATACAATTGCATTATTGCGGAGAATGAAGCGAATGCCAATTATGCAGACGGTGCCGGTGTTTGTATGGAAGTTGGAGAGTTTTATAACAACACCGTTCTCAAAAATAGAGCAGAAGGACGAAGCCGTGCTTGTGGCGGTATTCGCTTGTGGGTTGGTAAGATAACATCCGTCCCAGGTACGGTGAAAATCTATAATACCATATCTTATGGTAATATTGGTTGGGATGGCAACCATATTGATGGCATGCAAGGCAATGCCAACTTTTCTGAAAGTGGTGTGGATGTAGACTTTGTCAATGGCCTTATAGAAACGGTAAACGGAACAGATTTGGCAAAATTGGACGAGAAGGGAAATCAAATACTGACGCGTGGTGAGCGTACCATAAATATCAGCAACAGTATCGATTTAAGAGATGTTGGAGGAAGTCGGATTTTCCAAGATTATGGAAATGCTAATTATCGTTTGACAGGAAACTACGGATTGAACCGGGGGCTTAACGAGATAAAAATAGAGCGAGTACAAATGCCTAAAGCAAATGAAACGTATGGAGAACACTTAAAGGCTGATGGTGATGGTAAAAATGGTTATGTGTCTGGTACAGAATATGAGGGTTGGCCTTGCGTTTGGTATGTAAGAGGTACTTCTTTAAAACTTGAAAGTTCGCCTACGGATGTAGACCTCTTTGATTACACCGATATGGATTACACCGACCGCGTGAAAGACTGTACGGTGGACGCCGGTGCTTACGAACGCAAGAATGAAGATATGGTTAAGCCTGATGATAAAGGAGTGTATTATGTGACCTTTAACGGTAACGGTACGGCAGACGCTTCTTCTCCGGCTAATGCAGCCTGTGCTATGAAGTTGCAGGAAGTGCTGAATGCGGCAGGACAGCGTGTGACAGAGGGTCGTACGGCGATTGTGAAGATTGCCGGATATGAAAGTTATACTACTGTGTATCATTCCAATACGCTGGCTAATCCGAACGATCCGAAGAGTTACACGTTCGTGATTCCGGAAGGCGTGACCGTGATGGGCGGATATAATGAAGGTTCTTATGTGGGCGGTATATATCAGAATGATGGAAACTGGAATGATGACAATCGCAACGCTGCGCAATATATGACTGTGTTGAGTGCAGTGAGCGATGAGGCCGGAGGCCGTCAGGCGGTGAACGGTTATCATGCCGTACAGTTCGGACAGGATGGAACGGCTGCTTTGGATAAACAGACGGTGCTTGACGGAGTCTATTTGGAAGACGGTCTGGCTACGGCTTCTTCCGGTAGCGGTAGTTTCAACACCCGTGGTGGCGGTGCCGTCGTGCCGAAGGGGGCACACATACGCAACTGTGTGGTTCGTAACAACGAAGCCATCGAAGGCGGCGGATTGTTCGTGTTGCCCGGTGGTATGGTGTCCGGTTGCGGCGTAATGCAGAACAAAGCCGATAAGGGGGCCGGTATGTACTTGTCGGCTGAAGATGGTGTGACGAAAGATAATCGTGCACATGTTATTTCGGGTACAGTAGTAGAAAACGAGGCTGCCGAAGTAGGCGGAGGTTTTTATCTGGAAGACGGTGCTGCTCTGACGGTCAATACCGTAGTGTGGGGGAATACAGCTCCGAGTGACAAGAATATCAGTGGTGTGACGGATGAGAAATTTGAGGATGCTTTGTTTGGAGGCATTGACACGGAGGAAAATGGAAAAGGAGGCTTCTATCCGTTCAATAACTGTTTCGTAGAAACTTATGAGTTGCCGGGTAATTACGGGAACCATAAGATGGAAGCAGATAAAGATCTTTATTTTAAAGGTTATTACATCCCGCGTCCGTTCTCGCTGTTGGTGAAAGGAGGAACCACATCGGTATTGCAACGGGAATTGCAATTGAAAAATGAAGTTGCCGCTTACGATATGCAAGGAATTCTTCGCATACAGCAACAGGGAACACAGGATTTGGAGAAAATAGATGCCGGGGCTTATGCTTATTTAGGTGGTAGTATGAGAATGCCGAGAAATGAAGGTGAAATTATTAAGAGAATCTTTGTGTCGCTAACGGCAAATGTTGAATTGAGCAATGAAGAGGCTGGACGGGAAGATGAATTGAAAGGACGTTCATTCTATACGGGACTTGCTTCTTTGGATGAAGCTTTGGATTATATTAATAAGGTAAGGGCGAAAGACTTTGGCAGGGACATGGATTTTGAGATATGGATGGCTGAAGGGACTTACAAGCCGCGTAATGCACGTAAGGACGCTGACCCTGAAACGGGTGAGCCGAACCAACGCCAGAATTCATTTATAATTCCGCAAGGTGTGCAGATCTTCGGCGGATTCTCGGGAGAGGAAAATTATTCGTATGGGTTGGATAAACTATTTAATAAAGGTGAACTGAAGGACTTAAAAGAAAGTACTGATGCGGACATCTTAAATTTATTGGATGCCCGTGAAAGCGGAGACTTGAACTCGAATGGTATTACCGAACCTTGGGAAATGGCACACCCGACGATTCTTTCGGGACATGTCAATCTTTCGGCCAAGGAAAAGAACGTTTATCATGTGTTGTATAGCAAAGCTGATGCGCAGGCATCTGGTTTGGGAGGTGTGACTCTGGATGGATTGACCATTATGGATGGTGAGACTTACAACGTGATGAAAGGTCGTTCGGAGGTAGGCCGTGGCGCCGGTATTTATACCGTAGGCATAGATTATAAGTTGGTTCGTTGTCGTTTGCTGAATAATAAGGCTGTGCGTGGAGGCGCTGTGTATGCACTGAATGCGAATGTAACGTCCGTAGGGTCAATCTTTGCAGGAAACGGAACGGTAGAAGATGCAGAAGTTGACGATACTGTTACAGCAAGTGAAGAACAGAATATTCGCGGCGGTGCACTCTATTTAGCTGGAGCAGATGGAAGCACGTATTGGTTGAAAGCTGTCAATACGTTATGGGCCAATAATGGTACGGACATGGGAACGGGGGACAACCCGTCGTGGGGCGGTGCTGTTGCTGTGAGCGGTACCGGAGAGGTCGACTTGATGAACAATACTTTTGTACGGAATAAAGCGGGACAGTATGCGGCTGTTTATGTGGAAAATACAGAGACTAATGCAAGTAAAATGACAAACACAGCCGTGTGGGGTAATGAGTGTGAAGGTAGTCCTGTTCATCTTGTGGCTACGGGCATCAGAAATTCGGCCTGTGATGTAGAGTTTGGTAACCTGTCAAGTAATAGTTTTGTTCGTCTTGATTCGGAAAACAACGCTGTCAATGGTCCGCGTTTCGACGACCCGTCTACGGTGGCCGGAACGGAGGGAAATAAGGTTTCTGCGAAATGGGAGCCGGTAGCGATTTCCGTGTTGGTAGATGCCGGTGACGGTCAGTTGGCTGCGGCAGAATCGGATATGACTCAGGCTACTGGGGCATATCAGGAGTGGATGACAGGTGACTTTGCATCATATAATACTTTATATATGAAAAGTACTGCTTCCCGTTATGCCGGTCCGACAGGACCGGACGGTAAGCCAATGGATAAGAAAATAGATATCGGTGTGTTCGAGTATCAGTATCCTGTGACTTTGTCTAACTTGGATATCGTGTATGTGGCTACTACGGAAAGCGGAAAGCGCGACGGATCGAGCTGGGACAATGCTACTTCCGACTTGCGCGGGGCGTTGAACGCCATGGCCAATGCTACCGGTTCGCAGCAAAATCCGGCACAGACGGATAAAGAAGTACGTATCAAATCCGGTACGTACACTATGGGGAATAACTTGATGACCGGAGACGTGTCTTATCAAATCTCTATGAGCGGATCAGATAATACACATGTAAAGTCATTGACCGTGAACGGTTCCTATAATGAATCCGGTATTCAGGATTTCGGTCAGCCTACGGTGCTGACGGGAAGCAACAGTAATAATGGTGGCACCTTGCTGAATGTCTCTACCAACGGCAAACCGGTGAGTGTTTCCGGTCTTTCGTTCCAGAATGCCCGAGTAGGATTAAATGCTACGACTTCGGGGAACGGTAAGCTTACACTGAAAAATTCTGCTTTCCGGAAAACAAGCGAATATGGCATGTTTATATCGGATGCTGCCAACGGGGAAACTTTGATTGCGAATACGCTCTTTGCCGATGGTAAGATAGGATTAAACGTTGTTTCGGGCAGTCAGGTCGAGGTGGTGAATGCCACGTTTGCTAACAATAATGCAGCGGGTATCAGCGGTTCAGCCGAAGTGTATAACTCGGTGGCATGGGAGAGCGGTACAGCCGGATTTAGTGGATCTATTGCTGAGTATGACAATGGCAATAAAGTGTTGGACGCTGAAAATACGGATCTGGAGAACGGACCGAACTTCGTGGATCCGAATAATGATGATATATTGAAGCGTGACTACAACATCCGACCCAGTTTCACGTTGCTGAACCAAGGTCGGAATGAGTCCTATACCTCACATGTGGCATCTGATTTGAGTAGTGAACAGGATTTGGCCGGAAAGCACCGTGTGGTGGGCGAGAGAATCGATGTCGGTGCATACGAATATGCCTCGAAACTGAGTCAATACATCTATGTGAAGCAGGGTGTGGTTGGCAGTGACAATAGCGGAAGCAGTTGGGATAATGCCATGAGCGACTTGCAGGGAGCTGTGGATTTGGCTACGGTTTATGCCAATACTTCTTCTGAAAACAATGGTTATGTGTTTGTGCATCAGAATGTGGAAAGCAACAGGCAGTTGCATTTGACCCGTGGCGGTGTGAAGGTGTACGGAGGCATGAATACCGAGACTGTGGCAGATGGTAATCCCGTGGAAAATGTATTAATGGCTCGTAGCGGATTGCTGGAAACTGCCGACCGCTCTGCACTGAAGGAAGGGGTAACCATTTCGGGTGCAAGCGTGGTGGACGGCTTTGAGGTGTCGGGTGTGTCTACGATAGAGGGCAGCGGTATACTGGCCACTTCCATCCTGACAGACGGAGCAACGGTAAATATGGCTGATGGCACTATCTTGTATAATACCTTGGTTGACGGGGCAGAAGTAAGTGGTGGTGATAGATTCGGAGATGCTGTGAATGTGACGGTTGTGAACGGCGGAAAGCTTACAATAGCTACCAAGCAAAATGTCATCCTGAATGGTTCGGGGAATGACTATGTAACGGACGGTTACTGGAAATACCAGTTAAAGGAAACAGACGAAACGAACATAGACAAGGGTGCTTATAGCATTAAGGAGATAATGGATAAGGTCGGCCACGAGAAAGATATTGCAGGTAACAAGCGTATCCGTAATCAAGTGGATAATGGCTGCTTCGAAACTTGGAATATCGTCGGCGGAGAGGGTGTTAACTTCGCCACGGTGACTGACGATGACTATCCGCACGGTAAGTCTGTGGTTTATGTCCGTGAAGGCCATGAACTTCGATTGGAGCGCGACTATGCGGCTTCCTCACCGTTCGATCCGGGCTTCCTGTTGCTGGAACACGGCGCAGGCCTGTGGGGCAACGGTAAGCAAGTGAGCCTGAAGAACTTTGCTGCCGAACGCAAACTGACGGAAGACAACGGTTACAAGGATTTGGTGGCTATGCCGTTCGACCTGACGGAAATGACCGTGGACGGAAATGAGGAACTCGGGACAAGCAACGTGAAAGCTTACAGGTACAATGGTCTAGAACGTGCGAAGTATGACTACAAGTTCGCTTCGGATAATTCTACCGCTTGGGAAGAAGTTTCCAATGAGTTATTAACCCTGAAGGAAGGCTTGCTCTTCGAAGCACAAGGTAGTCCGGTGCAGGACGTGAAACTCCGTTTCTATGGTACAAGCTATGAGGAAGACGGACAACCGAAGAGAGTCGTGTTGCAGAAGTATAACTTCAACAGTCCTTGGAGTTCGCCAAGCGACACCGGAGACAAGTTCACCCACAAGGAGAATATGAGCTGGAATCTCTTCGGTTCGCCTTACCTCTGTACGATGAACTACGAGGATATGGAATACGGCCGTGTGATTTACGGTTATGCCAATAACGGATATTACACGGATGGTATGGGGGCTGATGGCGAGCGTACACAGGGCAATATCCCGGTGGGCAGCGCAGTATTCACCCAGACGGCGACCCTGAAAGAGACGGAAACATTTACGGTGGGCATGCGTAAGGCAGAGATAGACCACAACACGAGGAGTACGAAGTTGGCCTTGTATGTCGCTTCCGCTGCCGGTAAGCGTGGTCTGGAGGAAAACGACGGCATCTATGACGAGTTGCAGTTGACGGCGGTGCCGTCGGAAGAAGCCTCGACGGAATTCGACTTGGCGCGCGACGGTGTGAAGTGGATGAACGACAACGGCGAACCTGAAATCTTTGCCGTACGCGACGGCGGACGTTATTCGTTGCTTTCGGCCATCGACCGTGAAGGCACGATAGGCGTGGGCGTGAGCCTGCCGGAAGCAGGTATGTACTCCATCGGTATTCCGGAAGATTGCGAGGCCGAAGATTATGAATATGTGATGCTGAAAGATGCAGCGACGGGCAAGGCAGCCGACCTGAAAGAAGGGGCTTACTCGTTCCGGACGGCGGAAGCGGGAGTCGCTGAGGGACGCTTTACTTTGAGTTTCAAACGTATGGATGCAGACCAACGGCATGCGATATATGTGAAGTCCGGCATGGGCAAGGCCACCGTGTTTGGTGTGAACGACGGCGATGTCGTGACCGTGGTGACGGTGGACGGTAAAGCCGTGGCTGTAGAGGAGGCTGTCGGAAGCGAAGTGACTTTCGCACTGGCAAAAGGAGCTTATCTCTTCAAGGTGGCCGGTGCAGACGGACGGACTACAGTGGTAAAAGCCATGGTCCGATAGAGGATAGTGGATTTTAAGGTTGGTGAAGCCCCTCGCACGGTGAATGTGTGAGGGGCTTCTTATTTATCTTATCGGGAGGTTTAGGCCGGACCTCAGAGCTTTTCTTTCAGGTAGCGGCCCGTATAGCTGTCCGGGCAGGCCGCTACTTCGTGCGGTGTGCCGCACACGACCACGTTGCCGCCTTGCGCGCCCCCCTCGGGACCGAGGTCGATGATGTGGTCGGCACATTTGATGACGTCCATATTGTGTTCGATGATGACGAGCGTATGGCCGCGCAGGATGAGGGCGTCGAAAGCCGCCAGCAGGCGTTTGATGTCGTGGAAATGCAGTCCCGTGGTCGGTTCGTCGAAGATGAAAACGGTCGGTTCCGTTTTCTCCATGCCGAGATAGTAGGCCAGTTTCACGCGCTGGTTCTCGCCGCCCGAAAGGGTATTGGACGATTGTCCCAGCTTGATGTAGCCCAGTCCCACGTCTTGCAGCGGTTTGAGCTTTTTGGATATCTTGGATTGCCCGTGCGCGTCGAAGAACTCGATGGCCTGGTTTACCGTCATGTTGAGCACGTCGTAAATGTTCTGCCCGCCGAATTTCACCTCCAACAGGTCGCTTTTGAACCGTTTGCCGTGGCACGACTCGCATTCCAGCACGAGGTCGGCCATGAACTGCATTTCCACCGTGACCGTCCCTTCGCCTTTGCATTCCTCGCAACGTCCGCCTTCGGTGTTGAAAGAGAAGAAGCCGGGCGTGAATCCCATTTGTTGGGACAGCGGTTGTGCGGCGAACAGTTTGCGTATCTCGTCGTAGGCCTTGATGTAGGTGACGGGGTTGCTGCGCGAAGACTTGCCGATGGGATTCTGGTCCACGAACTCGATATTTTTTACCATTTGCAGGTCGCCTTCCAATCCGAGGAACTCGCCCGGACGGTCGGCCACTTCGTCGAACTGCCGTTTCATGGCACGATAGAAGATGTCGCGCACGAGGGTGGACTTACCCGACCCGCTGACTCCCGTGACTACCGTCATGACGTTGAGCGGGAAGCGTACGTCGATTCCGCGCAGGTTGTTGGCCCGTGCGCCTTTCACTTCGATATAGTTTGTCCACGGGCGTACGCTGTCCGGCAAGGCGATGGTTTCCTGTCCCGTCAGGTATTTCACGGTGTAGCTTCGCGTGTCCTGCGGTTTCTCGGCCAGCATCTGTTGCAGGTCGCCTTGGAACACCACTTCGCCGCCCAAGCGTCCGGCTTGCGGCCCGATGTCGATGATATAATCTGCCGCACGGATGATTTCCTCGTCGTGTTCCACCACGATGACCGTGTTGCCTAATTGCTGTAATTGCCGGAGCACGCGGATGAGTTTGTCCGTATCACGGCTGTGCAGTCCGATGCTCGGTTCGTCCAGGATGTAGAGCGACCCCACCAGGCTGCTGCCCAATGACGTGGCCAGGTTGATGCGTTGGCTTTCGCCGCCCGAAAGCGTGTTGCTCAGGCGGTTCAGGGTGAGGTATCCCAGTCCTACGTCGAGCAGGAAACGGATGCGGTTGTTGATTTCGGTGAGCAGGCGTTTGCCCACTTCCGCCTCGTGGGCGGTGAGTGTCAGCGTGTCGAAGAATTTCTTCAGTTCGGTGACGGGCAGGTCTACCAGATCCGAAATGGCCCGTCCGCCCACTTTCACATATCCGGCTTCGGGGCGCAGGCGCGTGCCGTGGCATTGGGGACAGATCGTTTTGCCCCGGTAGCGTGCCAACATGACGCGGTTCTGTATCTTGTATTGGTCTTTCTCCAACATCTTGAAGAAGTTGTCGATGCAGATTTCCTCTTCGGGCGATGAAGCACCGGTCTTTCCGTGCCATAAATAATCCTTTTGTTCCCGTGTCAACTTGTAATAAGGCTCGAAGATGGGAAAGTCGGCCTTCTGTGCCCGGCGGCAGAACTCCGTTTTCCATTCGCCCATCTTTTCTCCGCGCCAGCAGACCACGGCTCCATCGTACACGCTCAGGGCCGAGTTGGGGATGACCAGCTTTTCGTCGATGCCGATGACGCGGCCGAACCCTTCGCATACGGGGCAGGCACCGACCGGCGAGTTGAACGCGAATAAATTGTCCGACGGTTCTTCAAACGTGATACCGTCCGCCTCGAAACGCGTGGAGAAAGTGTGCAGGATGCCCGACGGAACGATGCGCAACATACATTGCCCGTTCCCCTCATAAAAAGCGGTTTCGGCCGAGTCGGTCAGTCGGGAGATGGCATCTTTGCTGTCGTCGCAACTCATACGGTCGATGAGCAGATGGATGGTGCGGTCTTCGCCTTTCGACGGATCCGCGGCCAGTTCCAGCATGAAGTCCTCTATGCGCACGACCTCGCCGTCTATTTCGATGCGCGAGAAACCCTGCTTGAAGTCGCTGTCCAGTTGCTCTTGAAGGGTGCGCCCTTCACGCACCTGCAACGGGGCGAGTACGGTGAAGCGCGTGCCTTTGGAATAGGAGAGCATGCACTGCACTACGTCTTCCGTGGTGTTTTTTTTCACCTCCTGTCCGCTCACGGGGGAGAAAGTGCGCCCGATACGGGCATACAATAGGCGCAGGTATTCGTAAATCTCTGTGGAAGTTCCTACGGTGGAACGGGGATTACGGCTGCTTACCTTCTGCTCGATGGCGATGGCGGGCGGGATGCCTTTGATGTAGTCGCATTCCGGTTTGCTCATTCGTCCGAGAAATTGCCGGGCGTAAGCCGACAGGCTTTCCACGTAGCGTCGCTGTCCTTCGGCGTAGAGCGTGTCGAACGCCAGCGAAGACTTGCCCGAACCGGACAGGCCGGTGATGACAATCAGTTTGTTGCGTGGAATGTTCAGATCGATGTTCTTCAGGTTGTTCACCCTTGCCCCCTTGATATGTATGTAGTCGTTCATCAGTTGTTTTCGTTAATTGTCCTTATGTTTGCAAAGTTAGTCAATGTTTGGCAAACGCATGATGGATTTTTATTGTATTTTTGCACGGAAATAACGTGTATGATGAATAAAAAATCACTTTTGCTTTTGATGATGTGGCTTTGCAGCTTTGCGCTCCAGGCCCAGTTGTCGCCCAAACGGGAGTTTCGCGGCGCATGGATACAGTGTGTGAACTATCAGTTTATGGGATTGGGTACGGCAGAGATGCAGCGTACGCTGACGTACCAGTTGAATGAACTGCAAAAGTGCGGTATCAATGCCATCCTGTTTCAGGTACGTCCCGAGTTCGACGCGCTTTATGCCAGCAGCTTCGAGCCGTGGAGCCGTTATCTGACCGGACGGCAGGGCACGCCGCCTTCTCCCTACTGGGATCCGTTGCAGTGGATGATAGCCCAATGTCATGCACGGGGCATGGAACTGCATGCTTGGATCAATCCCTACCGGGCCAAAACGAAAGGTACGAAGGAACTGGCTGCCACACATGATTACAGAAAGCATCCTGAGCGGTATTTCTGGTATGGCGAACAACTGATTATGGATCCGGGAATGCCCGAGAACCGGGACTATATCTGCAACGTCGTGACGGACATCCTGTTGCGTTATGACGTGGATGGCATTCATATCGACGATTACTTTTATCCTTATCCCGAAAGCGGTTTGCGCATTCCGGACGACCAGACGTATGCGCGTTACGGGAACGGAATGAACCGCGATGACTGGCGACGGGAGAATGTGAACCTTTTCATCCGTCAGTTGCACGACTGCATCCATGCCGTCAAGCCTTGGGTGAAGTTCGGCGTGTCTCCTTTCGGTATCTATCGTAACTTGAAGAGCGACCCGAAGAGGGGAAGCAATACGCGCGGATTGCAGAACTATGACGATCTCTATGCCGATGTGTTGAAATGGGTGAAAGAAGGTTGGGTGGATTATAACATCCCTCAGGTGTATTGGGAAATCGGGCATTCCGCGGCCGATTACGATACGCTGATACGCTGGTGGAGCGAGCATGCCGGACACCGGCCTCTCTACATCGGGCAGGACGTGGACCGTACGGTGGCCAAAGCCGACCCTGTGGACCCGAACAAACACCAGATGGAGCGCAAGATGGCTTTGCAACGTTCGTTGCCTAACATCGAGGGCAGTTGCCAATGGTATGCCAAGGCAGTGGTGGACAACAAAGGAAATTATGGCACGATGTTGCGCAACTATTACCACCGTTATCCGGCCTTGCAGCCCGAGATGCCGTGGATAGACCACAAGCGGCCGAAGAAAGTACGCAAACTGACCACTTTGTGGACGGAAGACGGCTATATGCTGTTTTGGCGTGAGCCGCGCGGAACGAGCGAGATGAACCGTGCGCGTCAATATGTGGTTTATCGCTTTGCCGAGGGCGAGCCTATAGATTTGGAATATGCCGAGAATATCGTGGCGATTACGCCGAACACTTTCTATAAACTGCCGTATGAGGACGGGAGCCGGAAATATACGTATGTGGTGACGGCACTCGACCGTTTGCAAAACGAGTCGAAAAAGGTGAAAAAGAAAGTACGTCTTTAGAATTGTACGCGGACGGCATGAAAATCGTTTGTCTGAAAGGAGGACTGGGGAACCAGATGTTCGAATATTGTCGTTTCCGGGATTTGATGGAGTCCGGAAACGATAAGGTTTATCTGTTTTACGACCGCCGTAGGCTGAAACAGCACAATGGTTTGAGGCTTTCCGATTGTTTTGAACTGGAATTGCCTTCTTGTCCGTGGGGGATAAAACTGGTGGTTTGGGGACTCAAAATCTGTCGTGCCGTGGGAGTTTTGAAAAGATTGTATGATGACGAGAAGCCGGAAGCCGTGTTGATAGACGATTACAGTCAGCACCGGCGTTTTATACCGAATGCTCGTCGTTACTTCTTTTTCCGTCAGTTTTTGGCGGAACTGCAGAGCGGTTTCGTACAGATGATAAGAGCCGTGGATTATCCGGTATCGGTACACGTGAGGCGCGGAGATTATCTGCATCCTTCCAACTCGATTTTCGGTTTATGCGGAGTGGACTATTTCCAGCAAGCCATTGCTTATGTCAGAAAGAAGCGGCCCGATGCGCGTTTCTTTTTCTTTTCCGACGATATGGAATGGGTGAGGGAGAATCTTTGGATGGAGGATGCCGTATATGTGGAACATACGGAACTGATGCCCGACTATGTGGATTTATATTTGATGACGTTGTGCCGCGGGCATATCATTTCCAATTCCACGTTCAGCTTTTGGGGAGCATATTTGGCTGTAGACGGCAACGGTATGAAAATCTATCCTCGTCGGTGGTTCCGCGACCCTACATGGACCAGTCCGCCTATCTTTTCGGACGAGTGGGTCGGGCTATAGGATATAAGATACGTCCCCGGGAGTTTCCGTTTTGGATTTCCCGGGGACGTGTGTATTACGTAGGACGAAGACGTTAACGTTTCCGTCGAGACGAGAACTTTCGTTTGTACCACAAGTAATAGCCGCTGAGCGGGAGAATCCCTCCGATGAAAGCAGCCAGGAAATAAAGAACCTTGGTCCACATGCCGCCCCAGGAGCCGGTGTGGAAGGCATAAAACCAACCTTTCAGCGTTTGTGAGGCCGGGGCATCCTTATAATAGGTTATGGAGCCGAGGCGACCGGTTTGCGGGTCGAATTGTATTTTATCCGTTTGACGGCGGTCGGTCTTCGGGTTGGGGGCCACTTCTATGCCTTCCGTACCCAGCTTGACCGACTTGTAGGTCGGATAGAGCTGGCGGACAGCGTCTGCGGCTTTGTCCCATACGGCATAATTGAAAGTGGTCCCTTTCCGGCCTTTTTCTCCGCCGGCATGCCGCTGTCCGTTCGGACGGGACTGTTTTACGGCATCTTTCCGTTCCTTTTGCCGATATTCCGGTCGAGGCGTATTTTCCACTTTTGGCGCGGTGCCACCGAAAAGAGAATAGGCGGCAGTGCGGTACCAAGTGAACGACCAGGTAAGTCCGGTCAGCGCCATGACGAGTAGGAATAGCGTGGTGTAGAAACCGAGCGAAACGTGACTGTCATACCAGAAACGCCGCCATCCTTTGTTACAGGATACCTGAAGGCGGTTTTTCAAAGCCTTTTTGGTTCGCGGTATCCAAATCACCACACCACTGATGAGTATCGCAACGAAGACCAGCGTAGTGACACCGACAATAGTTTTACCCACGGTCTTGTCTCCTTTCCGAGGCGGAACATCCATCAGCCAGCGATGAAGTTTGCGCATGGTCTGAAAGAAAGGATAGCTTTTGTTCCATCCGTTTATCTCGCCGGTGTAAGGGTTTACGCTTAGCGTTTTGCGGTTTAAGTGCTCAAAGCTGACCATCCAGGCTTCTTCCGGGTCGCCCGACATTTGCAGGCCGGAAATCCGCAATGAGTCCGGGAGTTGCGTGCGGAGCTTCGTGACCAGTTCGGAAGGTGTGAGCGGCTTTGCTCCATCCTCTACTTCGACCCGATAAAAACCGGGATTCAGGGCACGGGTGATATCCTGCTCAAATACCAGCGCCGCCCCCGAAAGGCAGACGACGCTGATAATGATGCCGAATGGAATGGAAAACCAAAGATGAATCTTGGCGAATGCTTTTCTCATATCCCAAAATTAGTTCGTAGCAGACAGTTTGCCGATGGCCGACACGCTGTTGTTGGTAATGATGGTCAACCCTTTGGTAGCTTTAGCCGTAGCCGGGTCTATCTTGTAGAGTGCCGGGGCATCTCCGTCTGTAGTCGTGACCGGAATGTAAGCCACGCCATTGTCGCTGAACGGAATACCGAAAGAAGAAATCTTGTCTTGGGCCGGCAATCCCTCGGTTACTTGGGTCAGCGTGCCGCTTTCGCCCTTGAATACGGCCAATTCTTTGGTCGGTGCATTCTTGCCGCTCATCGTTCCTTCGCTGTACATCTGAAGTAAGAAATAGTCGGCCGTGATATGCCAGCAACGGAACATCGGATGTCCGGTGCCTTGCTCCTCAAGGTTATAATAATAATCCGGGTCGAAAGTGGTCTGGCCGGCCTTGATGCGGACAACGCCCGAAGGCAGTTGGCCTGTGACTTTCTTCAGGTCGGCAGAAGAGGTGGCCGTACGCCCGTAACCCGGAGAGAATACATAGAGGTCACCGTTGTCGGCAGCCCAGATAGTCTGGTAATATTGCGAACGGTTGCGTCCGCAAGCAAAGCCGATCGAATCAGTTTCTACTATAATAGGAGTATCGTTGAAGCTGTCTCCGCTGTAAATAGCTATGAAAGCCTTGTCTGGATATTGGGTAGAAGGGATTTGTCCGGCTGTGTAACTTCCAGAGCCTTGTCCACCGTCTTGGGTTGCTATGAGTGCCTGGTCCGTGACCTTTTCAGGGAAGGTGTTCACACCATAGTGGCTCATGCCCATCGGAACTACGGATGTATAAAGTTTGCCGTTGGCTTCCACGAAACCGGCAAAGCTGACAATCTCGCCGTTGCCGAGGAAGTTCTCTGCAATACGCTTACCGGTTGTCGTGTTGCCGGAATGGACATTCAGGTAGTTGAACTGCAAATATTTGGCATAATTACCTTGGGCATCTTTTTCCTGCGAGCCGTCATTGGTGGAAGAGGTAATGACGTTGTCGCCCCATGTGCCGTATGTCGTTACACGGTTGAACGTATATTCACGTGCTTCTTTTACTTTTCCGGTTGTGGCGTTCAGGACATAAGAGGCTCCGGTGCCCGCATTTCCGTCATTGTATTGCAGTCCGAAAAGATAGTCCTGTCCGTAAAATACCCAGTAGGATGCACCGATAGCTTCCGTACCATTGCCTAATACGCTTACAGTACCTTCGTCGAGTGATTCGCTGGTGACGAGATAAGTGCCTTCGTCGGCCTTGGCTGCAATGACATACTTGCTTGTACTTGTGGTCGTGCCACCGTCATTATCATTGCCTCCGCCGGGAGTCGTGTCGTCTTCGCTGCATGAAGTCAATGCGCCGCCGGCGCAGAGGGCGGCAGCAAGCGCCCAAGTAAAGAATCTTTTTTCCATGTCTTTAATTATTTATTGAGTGAATAATCCTTTTATTTCCCGAAGTAAACCCTTACCTTTCCATAGAAAGCCCGTCCGGCCTTTTGCAGACTGTAATTGTCGTAAAGCTTTTCGTCCGTCAGGTTACGGCATTCGAGCGAAAAGTTGTAACGTCCCTTGGCCACACTGTAATTCAGCGTGAGGTTGTGGGAGAACTGTTCGGGGACGCGTGCTTTGGTGTCCGGGTCTCCGAAGTCTTCCCAGTACAGGGGGAACTCGTGCTGGTAGTAGCTGTCGTAAGTGAGCGAGAGCATGTTACCTTTGCCGAACAAGTCATGCCAATAGAACGACGCGTCGAAATTGGCGTAACGGTAGGGTTGGTTGGGGATGCGCTGTCCGTAGGTCAGCGAAGCCTGTTGTGTGCCTTCGGCCAGTCGTTTCTCACGGTCGATGGCATCCATGCTGTTGAATGTTCCGCCCAGGCTGAACCAGTTCGCATAGCTGTAACGCAAGGAGACGTTGTACCCTTTGGTCTTGACCCGTCCGTGGTTCTCGTAGAATCCGAAGTCCATACCGCCCACGTTGTCCAATCCGCGACGGATGTAATCCTTCGTGTCGCGGTAGATGAGGCTTCCTTCCATGTACAGTCCGTGCTTACCGAATTTCGGGGTGTATCCGAGGTTGAAGTTGACATTGTCGCTTTTTTCGGGACGCAGGTTCGCCCGTCCGGCTTCCAGGTCTTCGTCACCGAAAAGTTCGTCGGTTGAGGGCAGACGGTAAGCTTTCTCGTATGACAGCTTGGCCTGCAGGTTTTTCAGGATGAAGTAAGTTCCTGCCGCACCGTAGCCGAAAGCACTCGTTTTTTGCGACATCTGTATGTAATTGCCGATACCGTCATCGCTTTGGGATACGGGACCCTCGTTGTATTGGTTGTAATACTTGCCGAACACTGTGGCGTTCCATTTCTCTGTAGGCATGAAGCGGTAAGACAGTCCGGTGACGTTCTTGCGGGAACGCTTGGGGATGCTGAAGTCCGAGAGGCGCGAACTTCCTGCGACGTACGAACGGGTGGTACGTTCAAAAGTGCTCAGCACATGGTTGAGCGTGACCAGATGGGCGTGGCCGATGCGATAGTTGGCCGTGAGCGTACCGTTCCAGTTCTTGTTCTTGGCCTCGTTGTTCTGGTTGGATTGCTCCCCGGGCACGCCGGTATATTTCCGTTGTCCCAACCAGTTGTATTTGTAAGATGCCGTATCTATGTTGTGGGTGATGTTGTGGTTGTAGTTGACATTGGCCATGACATCGAGTCCCTCGACCCACAAGTTGCGTTTGCGGTATTCCAAAGAGGGGATGAACGAGAAGCCATGACGGTGTTTTTCTCCGAATACGACTTTCTGCAACACTCCGTTTTGTATTTCCTTATAAAAGTGGGTGTAGGTAAAGCCCAACATCAGGCGGTCGGCTCATTTCTTGTCGGCTACCCCGATTTTGCCGCTCACGGCTTCGTTGTGGAAGCGGTCGTTGAAACGTTTCATGTGGTAAATCTTCGTCTTGTCAGTGTTCTCCGAAATACCGTCGTCACTGAATTCCGTAACGTAGTAGTCAATGTAATAGTTGTTGTCCGAGAAATTCTGGAAGGCGTTGATTTCATACAGCAGACCGTTCTTGAACGACTGTCCGAAGTTGACGAAAGATTTGTGGGTGTTGAACGAGCCGTAAGAATAAGAGGCATCGGCAAACCAACCGAGTTTCCTTTGGTTGGTGACGATATTGATGACCCCGCCCAAGGCATCGGTACCGAAACCGACGGGAACCACTCCGCGGTAGACCTCAATGCGTTCGGCGAAGTTCACCGGCAGGTTGTTCAGATTGAGGGCTGTTCCGGCTCCTTCCTGCGGTACGCCGTCGATAAAGACCTTGACGTGTTTACCCGTAAAACCGTCGAGCATGAGTTGCATGTCCGAACCCATTCCGCCCGTCTCGCGCAGCTTGACGCCCGGAACGGTGGTCAGCACTTCGGCCAGGTTCTTATTCAGTCCGGCCATACCTTTCAAGTCTACGGCCACTGCGTTGAATGCCGATTTGTTGATGCGGCCTACGTGGCTGGCTTCCACTTTCACTTCGGCCAGTTCCATATCTTTCTGGTGCATTTTGACATTCAACTTCTGGCGTTCGCCGTCCTGGAGAGTGACGGTACGTTCCACCGTGGCGTATCCCATAGCCTTAAACACCAATGTATGTTTTCCTGCATCGACTTTCAGATGATAGATCCCTTTTTCGTCGGGGCGTGTTCCGATAGAAGTCCCTTTGACTTGTACGGTAGCAAAGTCCATGATTTCGTTCGAAGTGGAAATCACCTTGCCTGAGACCATGGCCTGTTTCCGGGCTTGTCCTGAAAGGTGGTTTGTTCCTGCAATAAATGCCAATGTAAGGCTTAACAATCTGATTACCGTTTTCAATTTTTATGAGTTTAGGAGGTTTGTTTTGCGAATGCAAAGATACGGCTTGGACAGAGACTTTTGCAATCGTTAAAAATCAGTAATTTGCGGATTGAGTAAATACCTGTTTTTAGGTATTGCATTATTTCTTGATTGTTTTATAAGTTCATACTGGCGGAGAGATGAACGTATGGATACTTGAAAGTAAGGATATTATGAAATACGAACAAAAAGAGCGGGAATGTGAAACCACACATTCCCGCTCTTTGTTTATGCTTAGTTTCTGAACACCAATCCGTTTCCGTCCGCATCCACGATGATGGGTTTCGTCCGGTCGATATGCTGTGCCAGCATGGTCTTCGACAAGTCGTTCAGCAGGTAACGCTGGATGGCCCGTTTGACCGGACGGGCACCGAACTCGGGATCGTAACCCGCATCGGCCAGGAAGTCCAGGGCGGCATCGGTCAGTTGCAAGGTCACGCCGTTGCCCTCCAGCATCTGGGTGATACCGTTGATTTGCAGGCGCACCACCTGTTTGATTTGCTCCTGCGTGAGCGGCAAGAACATGATGGTCTCGTCGATACGGTTCAGGAACTCCGGACGGATGGTCTTCTTCAGCATGCCGAGCACCTCTTTTTTCGTCTCCTCGATGAGGGCTTCACGGGCTTGTATGCCGGTCTGCGGCGTCAGTTTCTCGAACTGGCTCTGGATGTAACCGCTCCCCAGGTTGCTCGTCATGATGATGATGGTGTTCTTGAAGTTCACCACGCGTCCCTTGTTGTCGGTCAGACGGCCGTCGTCGAGCACTTGCAAGAGGATGTTGAATACGTCCGGATGCGCCTTTTCTATTTCATCGAACAGAACTACCGAGTAAGGTTTGCGGCGTACGGCCTCCGTGAGTTGTCCGCCCTCATCGTATCCTACGTATCCCGGAGGCGCACCAATCAACCGGCTTACGCTGAATTTCTCCTGATATTCCGACATGTCGATACGCGTCATCAGCGTCTCGTCGTCGAAGAGGTATTCGGCCAAAGCCTTGGCCAGCTCGGTCTTGCCTACGCCGGTCGTTCCCAAGAAGATGAACGAACCGATGGGACGTTTCGGGTCTTGCAGTCCCGCACGGCTGCGCCGCACGGCATCGCTCACGGCCTGTATGGCCTCGTCCTGCCCGATGACCCGTTTGTGGAGTTCCTCTTCCAGATGGAGCAGTTTCTCGCGTTCGCTTTGCAGCATCTTGCTCACGGGAATGCCCGTCCAACGGCTTACCACATCGGCGATGTCTTCCGAGGTCACTTCCTCTTTAATCATCGCGTCTCCGCCCTGCGTGTCCTTCAACTGGTCTTGTATCCGGTTGATTTCGTCCTCCAAAGCCTTGAGCTTGCCGTAGCGGATTTCGGCCACCTTGCCATAGTCGCCTTCGCGTTCGGCTCGTTCGGCTTCGAACTTCAACTGCTCGATTTGCTGTTTGTTCTGCTGGATTTTGTTCACCAGTCCGCGTTCGGCCTCCCATTTGGCCTTGTAGCTGCTTTCCTGTTCTTTCAGTTCGGCAATCTCCTTGCTCAGTTGTTCCAGTTTGGGTTGGTCGTTTTCCCGTTTGATGGCCTCGCGTTCGATTTCCAACTGTTTCAACCGGCGTTCGATTTCGTCCAGTTCTTCCGGTACGGAGTCACGCTCCATACGCAGTTTGGCTGCCGCCTCGTCCATCAGGTCGATGGCCTTGTCCGGAAGGAAACGGTCGGTGATATAGCGGTTGGAAAGTTCCACGGCGGCGATGATGGCGTCGTCTTGGATACGCACCTTGTGGTGGTTCTCATATCTTTCCTTCAGTCCCCTCAGGATGGAAATGGTGCTGAGCGTGTCCGGCTCGTTGACCATGACCGTCTGGAAACGGCGTTCCAGTGCCTTGTCCTTTTCAAAGTACTTCTGGTATTCGTCCAACGTGGTGGCACCGATGCTTCTCAGCTCGCCCCGTGCCAAGGCAGGCTTCAGGATGTTGGCGGCATCCATGGCACCCTCGCCTTTTCCCGCGCCCACCAACGTGTGGATTTCGTCGATGAAGAGGATGATGCGCCCTTCGCTTTTCGTCACTTCGTTGATGACGGATTTCAGACGTTCCTCGAATTCTCCTTTGTATTTGGCACCGGCGATAAGCGCACCCATGTCGAGAGAGTAGAGCTGTTTGTCTTTCAGGTTCTCCGGTACGTCGCCCCGCAGGATACGATGGGCCAGTCCTTCCACGATGGCCGTCTTACCCGTACCCGGTTCGCCGATTAATATGGGGTTGTTCTTCGTACGTCGGCTCAGGATTTGCAGCACGCGCCGTATCTCTTCATCCCGTCCGATGACCGGGTCGAGCTTTCCGCTCCGCGCTTCCTCGATGAGATTCTTGGCGTACTTGTTGAGCGCCTGATAAGTGTCTTCACTGTTTTGGGAAGTCACTTTTTCTCCTTTACGCAGTTCGTTGACGGCAGATGCCAGTTCCTTTTCAGTGATGCCTGCGTCTTTCAGGATTCTGGAGGCCGTGCTTTTCACGGTCAGCAAAGCCAAAAGCATCGGTTCGAGCGAGACGAACTCGTCGCCGCCCTTGGAAGCGTAATCCTGTGCCCGTGTCAGCACCTCGTTACTTTCGCGGCTCAGGTAGGGTTCGCCCCCCTGTACCTTTGGCAGCGAAGCGATCTGGCTTTCCAGTACCTGTTCGATTTGCCTGCTGTTGACGCCCAGTTTCTGAAAGAGGAAATTCGTGACGTTTTCCCCTACTTTGAGGATACCGGCCAACAAGTGTTCCGGTTCGATGGCTTGCTGTCCCCTTGCCTGTACAAGGTTGACGGCTTCCTGAATGGCCTCTTGGGCCTTGATGGTAAATTTGTCAAAAGTCATGGTTGTTTCCTTTCTATATTTAATTGTTTATTTTTCTGTATTTCAGTGTGGCGTTGCCGAGCCACACTTATCCTGTATCAAAATGTTTGCCATAAGGAGTAGTCTGACAAAATGTCATAAAACATGAAAATATGGCAGGCTGGATGCTTTGCGGACTGACGGCTTTGGCAGGTGGGCTTTCATATAAGGGGCAAGCGTCTTTGTCAAAAAGTCAAATCGGCCTTCATGAGAATCCGTTATTTGCGTCCCCGTGCGGAAGCCTGCGGAAATACGCGATTCTCGCGGGGTGGAGGGAAGACAATCTGTCGTCCATAAGGAGCTTTCCGGCAACATCCGGAAGGCCGGGCTGCGAGGTTCTGCGCAGGAGAGTGGCGGGTGTGATAGTACAAATCGGATAGACATGGCATTTTGACATCAGCCTTTGACAGGCGGAAAGGCTTCAAATAGCAAAAAATCAAGCCGGAAAAGCTTGTCCTTACGTCGTTTTCAGGTACATTTCGCCTCCCGATGCAGACCTTCTCCGGCCGACAAGCGGAGAAAAAAAATGTTTTTTCAGCCGAACGGAAAATCAATCTCTTGAGATTGAAACGCGTTTCGGCTTAAAAAGATTAAAAAACGAGCCTTAAACGTGAAAAATTGTATTTAAGGATGCCTCGAAAACATCTGAAACTACGCTGGAAAAAGGTTTTTCCACTGGCCTATATGACCTTTTTGCTGTCATTTTGAAAGCAAAAAGACGCAGTTGGTGACTACAGATTCTCGTTTCATGCGCTGCTCTGCTTTTGTTTTTTTGTATCTTTGTGAACGGAAAACAGTACTACATAAAATGGAAAAAACGAAATGGAGTGAGAATGTCATACTGGTGGATGCGGATTACGTGGATGCCGTGGCATTCAATTTAATCGTGAATTTCGAGCGGATGCTGAACCGTCCGATTCCTAAGGCCGACCTGGCGCAATGGCTGGTTTGCGCGGCTTTGGACGGGGGAGTCGGAGAGGGAAAGAACGACATACAGGTCGTGTTTATCCACGGCAAGGGACGGAAAGCCTTAGACAACTTCACCCCCTCGGACTTCGAGGCCGAACTTGACGGCAAGGCGTTCTGCGACGGACATTTGGGAGAATTCAAGTTGAGTTCCGTACAAGTGGAGAACTTGGTGGACGGAGACGCCCTCTATTTGCAGTCGCTCGAGGCATTGGCCGACGAGAAAGGCATCAAACGACTGGTCATTGTGCCGGACGTGGAGAAATACGGTCTTCGAGTACGCGAGATTTTGGGCCGGACCGAAGGCAAGGACATCACGTTGCTGGCCATGGAACCTCAGGCGGGGAGAGGATTCCGTCAGGAGATTCTCGGTTACTCGTTGATGAATGCGTTGGGCATCAGAGGAGACGAAATTTGCGATTAAGCGAGAACAGACCGAACTTGTTCGAGTCTGCCGAGCGTGAGCAAATTATCTAATTCAAATAAAAATCAAAAAAACAGGCTTTTTCTTTCCTTCTTGGAAAAAGTCATTAACTTTGCATCCTATACATATTTAATTATAATACCGAATTCAAAAAATGGGAAAAGTTTTAATTATCGGTGCCGGTGGTGTGGCTACGGTAGCAGCGCACAAAGTGGCCCAGCATCCGGAAGTGTTTGACGAAATCATGATTGCCAGCCGTACGAAGGCCAAGTGTGACGCTATCGTGAAGGCCATCGGGAACCCGTCTATCCAAACGGCACAGGTGGACGCCGACAACGTGGAAGAGTTGGTGGAACTGCTGAACGGTTACAAACCGGACATGGTGATGAATCTGGCCTTGCCTTATCAGGACTTGACCATTATGGAAGCTTGCCTGCAAACCGGATGCAATTATCTGGATACGGCAAACTACGAGCCGAAGGACGTGGCTCATTTTGAATACAGTTGGCAGTGGGCCTACAAGAAACGTTTCGAGGAAGCCGGACTGACCGCCATTCTGGGCTGCGGTTTCGACCCGGGCGTTTCCGGTGTGTATACGGCATACGCGGCCAAACATTATTTCGATGAAATCCATTACCTGGACATCGTGGACTGCAATGCGGGAAATCATCATAAGGCTTTTGCCACAAACTTCAATCCGGAAATCAACATCCGCGAAATTACGCAGAACGGACGTTATTACGAGAACGGACAGTGGGTGGAGACGAAGCCTATGGAAATCCATAAGGACCTGACGTATCCGAACATCGGTCCGCGCGACTCTTATCTGTTGTTCCACGAAGAGCTCGAATCGCTGGTGAAGAACTTCCCGACCATCAAGCGTGCCCGCTTCTGGATGACTTTCGGACAGGAATACCTTACGCATCTGCGCGTGATTCAGAATATCGGTATGGCACGCATAGACGAGGTGGATTACAATGGGGTGAAAATCGTTCCGTTGCAGTTCCTCAAGGCCGTGTTGCCCAACCCGCAGGATTTGGGTGAAAACTACGAAGGCGAGACCAGTATCGGCTGTCGTATCCGTGGGGTGAAGGACGGAAAAGAGCTGACTTATTACGTGTACAATAATTGCAGCCATCATGCCGCTTATCTGGAGACCGGCATGCAGGGGGTTAGCTATACGACGGGCGTGCCGGCCATGATAGGAGCCATGATGTTCCTGAAAGGCCTCTGGAAGAAGCCCGGTGTGTGGAATGTGGAAGAGTTCGATCCGGATCCGTTCATGGAGGAGTTGAACAAGGACGGGCTTCCCTGGCACGAAGTGTTCAATGGCGACCTTGAACTTTAATGCAGTATATCCCGGATAGCATCTCTTGTCGGGGTGCTGCCGGGAGCTGAAACATAGATGATTTGATTATAAAAAAGATTATGGCAAAGAAAGAAGAAGAAACCACTGGGGGCGGCGGACCGAATACGGAGAAGCTAAAAGCCCTGCAAGCGGCGATGGACAAGATAGAGAAGAACTTCGGAAAGGGTTCTATCATGAAACTGGGCGACGACCACGTGGAACAGGTGGATGTGATTCCTACGGGTTCCATCGCGTTGAATGCCGCTTTGGGCGTGGGGGGATACCCGCGCGGACGTATCATAGAGATTTACGGTCCGGAGAGTTCCGGTAAAACGACCTTGGCCATCCATGCCATTGCCGAGGCGCAGAAAGCCGGCGGGATAGCCGCGTTTATCGATGCGGAGCACGCTTTCGACCGCTTTTATGCCGCCAAGTTGGGCGTGGACGTGGACAATTTGTGGATTTCCCAACCGGACAACGGGGAGCAGGCATTGGAAATAGCCGACCAGTTGATCCGTTCGTCGGCTATCGACATTATCGTGATAGACTCCGTGGCTGCTTTGACACCGAAAGCCGAGATCGAGGGCGATATGGGGGACAATAAAGTCGGTTTGCAGGCCCGCCTGATGAGTCAGGCTTTGCGTAAACTGACCTCCACGATCAACAAGACGAACACCACTTGTATTTTCATCAACCAGTTGCGTGAGAAAATCGGTGTGATGTTCGGCAATCCGGAGACGACGACCGGTGGTAACGCTTTGAAATTTTACGCCAGCGTGCGTCTGGACATCCGTCGCGTAACGAGTATCAAGGACGGCGACGAGGTGGTCGGTAATCAGGTACGCGTGAAAGTGGTGAAGAACAAGGTGGCGCCTCCTTTCCGTAAGGCTGAATTTGAAATCACCTTTGGAGAAGGTATCTCTAAAATCGGCGAAATCGTAGACTTGGGTACGGAGCTGGGCATTCTGAAGAAGAGCGGTTCCTGGTACAGTTACAACGATACGAAGATAGGACAGGGAAGGGATGCCGTGAAAAATATGTTGAAAGACAACCCCGAACTCTGTGACGAAGTGGAAGGACTGATTGCGGCAGCCTTGCAGGATGCCAATGCCAATCCGTGACAATATCCTTTTTTATGAACGAAAAGAATGGCCGAAGGGCTGTTCTTTTCCGTTTATTTGTAAGACAACCCTAACCAAATTTTTGATAACATGAGAGTATTACGAACTTTATTTTTATTGATGAGTGTGGCTTCGTGTCCTTTTGTCATGTCGGGCAAAGCCGCAAAAACAGCTAAATCCCATGTGGACGAAGTGTGTATGATGATTGGTACGGATGGTAGCCATGAGACGGAATACGGGGGGACGACTCCGGCCGTGGGTTCACCTTTTGCCATGACGCAGTGGTGCGCGGCGACCCGCCTCAACGGTATATCCCGTACGATGTATCGCCGTTGCGATTCGGTCTTAATCGGTTTTATGGGGACGCACCAGCCGGCCATCTGGATGGGAGATTACGGGTTCATGACCCTGATGCCCCAAAGTGGAGAACTGAAAATCAAGGCGACGGACAGACAGGTGCGTCTGGACCATGGGAAAGAAGTGGCTACACCTTATTATTATAAGGTGTCATATGCTTCGGGAAAACACGGCGCTTCGGAGATTACCACGGAAATGACAGCGACTTCACGCGCGTCTTTCTTTCATATCACTTACCCCAAAGGGGAAAAATCCTTGCTTTATTTGGAGGCCGGGAGGGAAAACGAAGGAGGCTTCATACGCATTTATCCCGACAAGCGCGAGGTACATATATATAATAAGGAAAGGCATGATGCCCATTTGGGGCCGGCCTTACCGGGATTCAAAGGATATTATGTGTTGAAGTTCTCCGAAGACTTCGCCGGTTACGGCACATGGCGCGACGGGGCGGTCAGCGGAAAGTCTGTACAGGAGGAAGGTGGTTCGGTAGGCGGATATGTCGAGTTTCCTGCGGGGACGACGTGGGTTGATGTACGTATCGGCAGTTCTTTTATCGACTTCGAGCAAGCTGCGGTGAACCTGTCGAAAGAGATTCCGGCCAGGTCTTCGTTTGCATCCGTGACGAAAAAAGTGAAAAAGGAATGGGAGGAAAAGCTTTCCAAGATAGACCTGGAGGGGGCGAGCGAAGAAGACCGTACGATATTCTATACGGCGTTTTTCCGTACCTTGCAGTATCCTCGGGAGTTTTCGGAATATGGCCGTTATTACAGTCCGTTTGACGATAAGGTGCATCAGGGCGTTTCCTATAATGCTTATTCTTTGTGGGATACTTTCAGGGCTGAACACCCTTGGCTGCAAATCATGGCGCCCGAACGGGTGGATGATATGGTTACGGCATTGGTACAAATGTACGAAGAGGGCGGCTGGATACCCAAATGGCCGAATCCTACCTATACGAATATCATGATCGGCACGCATGCGGACGCTGTAATAGCGGATGCTTACATCAATGGCTTTCGCGATTATGACGTGGAGAAGGCGTATGAAGCGATTCGTAAGGATGCCTACGTGCCTCCTACGGACGACAGTCTCCACCGTTGGGGGGACAGAGAATGGTGGAACGGCGGATATGAAGCACGCGGCGGATTGTCTTATTACCTGAAGAACGGTTACGTGGCGGATGACCGGACGAATGAATCCGTGGCCCGTACGTTGGAATTTGCTTTAAGCGACTATTGCATTGCCCAAATGGCAAAGGCTTTGGGAAAAACGGCCGATTACGAAGATTTAATGAGAAGGGCAAAGAATTACCGCTATTTGTATAATCCGAAAACGAAACTTTTCCAAGCGCGTAATGCCGATGGCAGTTGGGCCGGGGAGCATTCGGGGTTTACCGAAGGGGCCAACTGGACTTATCAATTTTGTGTCATGCAGGATGTGCAGGGGCTGATAGATTTGATGGGAGGTAACGAGTCTTTTGCCGCAGCGCTCGATAACGTGTTCGACAACGGGCATTACCGGCATGACAATGAACCCGGCCACCATTATGTATATTTATATAACTATTGCGGTCGTTTCGACAAGGCGCAAGAACGTATTCCGGAAATCCTGGAAACCCATTACAGGAACGGGGCGGACGGACTGTCGGGAAATGACGACTGCGGACAGATGTCTGCCTGGTATCTGTTCAGTTCGTTGGGCTTTTATCCGGTGACTCCGGCGTCGGGAGAGTATGCGTTGGGGATTCCGCGGTTCCCGTCGGCCCGTGTGGAACTGCCGCATGGCAAGGTGTTGACAGTTCGTGCCGAAGGGCTGAAAGAACATAGGCATCTGCCGGTTATTCTTTTTAACGGAAAGAAACTGGATGCGCCTTTCATTGCCATCCGGGACTTGATGAAAGGCGGAGTTTTGGAGTTTAAAGCCGAGTGAAAAAGCTGTGAAGGACTGAAGGGCGGGTTTCAGAAATTGAATCCCGCCCTTATGTATCCGGCGGTCTTGGCTCGGTCGCTGAAGCAAATCGTAATACCGATAGGACCTATAAAGGTACGGAGGTCATATTTTACGGCTCCACCGAAGATGTGGTATCCCAACAGGTCGTTATCGTTGAAACTGTTTTTGAAAAAATGCATCCAGTCGTCCGATGTGGCGGCGATATTGAATACACCGCTGACGTAATGCTTTCCTCCGATGCGTTGACGGGCCTCTATTCCCGCCACGACCAAAGAACGATGGGACATCTCGAAATGATTGATGCCGTAAAATGGTATTTGTTGGCTGAAGTATTTGCCCCGTTCTTGCCCGCCGAGCGTATTCATCTCGGCCACGGTGTTTTCTGTCGTCAGATAGCGTCCTTCTATCCGGGGCATTAAAGTGAAGCGCGAGTTGAAAGAGAATGCGGCATTCCAGTGTATTCCGGCTGTGTGGAAGGCTTTGTTTCCGTTTAATGGTATGGCATAGTAGTATTCCATATCTAATTCAGCTCCTTTTGTCGGGAAGTAAATATCGTCCAATGTGTTGACGGCGTATTGTGTGCCGAACTTCAGGTAGCTTTCTTTGGTAATATCTGTCGGCGAGCTGTCCTCGAAGCGATAGAGGAAGGAACCGTAGTTGTAGAGTTGGTAAATTCCTCCCAGCTTGAGACGTACGTTTTTCCAGCTTTTGGTGAATCCGACCTCTCCGAAATGATGATTGAAGCTGATGCCGTACGTCCTTTCTCCTTTCTCATAGATATTAAAATCGTTGTAAGTATAACGATAACCGGTGGTAAGGTTCCATTCCCTGCCTAAGTTGAGATTGTAATGCGCGTCGCCATAAGTTTGCTTTCCTAAACGTAAAGTCAGGTTGATGTGGTGATTCCTTTTTTTCCCGAGTTGCATTTGTCCGTTGAACAGCAAGGCTGCCAGTTCTTCGTTGTCGAACCTAAGTCCCAGATTGATGGAATTTCTGGGCGCGTCGCCTATCAGGATTTTCAAGCTTCCTGCATAGCGCGCTTCGATATTTCCCGGGCGGTGCATATAGAAGAAAGGAGGGGTGGGACGGCTCACGATGGAATCGTCGGGAGAGAAACGACCGCCTATGGCCCGTAAGGTGTCAATCTGTGAGCGGGCGGCTTGTGCTCCACGTTCCATCAGGGAGTCTATGGCTGTTGTGTTGAAACTGGCTGTGTTGTATCCTTTTACATCGACCTTGATATAGACGTCCGAAAGCGCGATATTTTGTTCCCAACGGTCTTTTCTTTGCAAGTCGATGAGTTGGTTGAGTTGTGCGAAGATATTGTTTTGAAGTTCTTCTGCATTTTTCATCGGATCCTGTACGTCCACCCCTATGACAATGTCTGCTCCCATTTGCCGTGCCACATCTACCGGGTAATTGTTGATGATACCACCGTCGATGAGTAGTTTGCCGTTCATGGATATCGGGGCAAAAGCACCGGGAATGGACATGCTGGCACGTATGGCGATGGGCAGTACGCCGTTTCGGAATACGATCTCTTCGCCCGTCACCAAATCTTGGGAAATACAGGCAAACGGGATGGGCATTTTTTGAAAATCAATGGAATCGTGGTACCCTTCGGTGAGTTGCCATAACATACGCCCGATGTTTCTTCCTTTAATGACTCCTCCGCTGATTAAGTCTTGCGGTTTTTCAAAGAAGGGGACGGAGAGGATGTATTGTGAATTTTGTTCTCTGGTCTGTAGGTTAAGCGCATTGCGATAAGCTTTGTCGCTAAGCAATATGTTCCAGTCTTGTGCCATGAATATACTGTCGAGCTGTTCGGTTGTATATCCTATGGCATATAACCCGCCGATGATACTACCCATGCTCGTACCTACAATCATGTCGATGGGGACTCCTGCTTCTTCAATTACTTTCAGTGCTCCGATGTGAGCCGTACCTTTTGCACCGCCTCCGCTTAGTACTACGGCTACCCGTGGGCGTGCCATAGAAATATGGAATACCGATAAGGTGCAAAGAAATAATAGAAGTCGTGCTATTTTCGTCATACATTTTATATTTTTTCAGCCATTTTGGCAGTTTTCAGGTCTGACTGTCGCAGATGAGCTAGTCCGAGAACAAAGATAGCAGAAAAACTCTTTCTTGATTCCGATAAATCTTTTTTTATTGTTTTTTCTGCCTCATGAGATAGTTTGGCACGCGGTTTGTTTTTATAACAGTGCGCTGCTTCCGTAAGAGGCGGACGTAAGAAATACATTCAATTTAGATTAATAATAAAAAAGTAGATATATTATGGGAAAGATTATTGGAATTGACTTGGGAACTACAAACTCTTGTGTTTCCGTATTTGAAGGTAACGAACCGGTAGTAATCGCTAACAACGAAGGCAAGCGTACGACTCCTTCTATCGTGGCGTTTAAAAACGGCGAACGCTTGGTGGGTGATCCGGCCAAACGTCAGGCGATTACGAATCCGAAGAATACCATTTTCTCTATCAAACGTTTCATGGGTGAGACCTATGATCAGGTACAGAAAGAAATAGCACGTGTGCCTTATTCAGTAGTAAAAGGAGATAACAACACGCCTCGTGTGGATATCGAGGGGCGTCTCTATACTCCGCAGGAAATCTCTGCCATGATTCTCCAGAAGATGAAGAAGACGGCTGAGGACTATCTGGGTCAGGAGGTGACGGAAGCTGTGATTACCGTGCCGGCTTATTTTTCGGATTCTCAGCGTCAGGCGACGAAAGAGGCCGGACAGATTGCCGGTTTGGAAGTGAAACGTATTGTGAATGAACCGACGGCTGCGGCTTTGGCTTACGGTGTGGATAAGTCCAATAAGGACATGAAGATTGCTGTCTTCGACTTGGGAGGTGGTACATTTGATATTTCCATACTGGAGTTTGGTAGCGGTGTATTCGAGGTGCTTTCTACCAATGGTGATACTCACCTCGGAGGTGATGATTTCGACCAAGTGATTATCGACTGGCTGGCTGCTGACTTCAAGTCGGAAGAAGGAGTTGATTTGAAGCAAGACCCGATGGCATTGCAACGTTTGAAAGAAGCTGCCGAGAAGGCCAAGATTGAATTGTCTTCTTCTACGACTACGGAAATCAATTTGCCTTATATCACGGCTGTAGGCAGTGTGCCCAAGCACTTGGTGAAGACTTTGACGCGTGCTAAGTTCGAGCAGTTGGCCGATAATTTGATTCAGGCTTGTAAGGTGCCGTGCCAGAAGGCAATGCAGGATGCCGGTTTGAGTAATTCAGACATCGACGAAGTGATTCTTGTCGGCGGTTCGAGTCGTATTCCAGCCATCCAGAAGTTAGTAGAAGATTTCTTCGGCAAGGCTCCGTCTAAAGGTGTAAATCCGGATGAGGTCGTAGCTGTAGGCGCTTCTATCCAAGGGGCTATCCTGAATAAGGAAGCCGGAGTGGGCGACATCGTATTGTTGGATGTGACGCCGTTGTCTATGGGTATTGAGACGATGGGTGGCGTAATGACGAAGTTGATTGAAGCCAATACAACCATTCCGTGCAACAAGAGCGAGGTCTTCAGTACGGCTGCCGACAATCAGACGGAAGTGACTATTCACGTATTGCAGGGAGAACGTCCGATGGCCGCTCAGAATAAGTCTATCGGTCAGTTTAATTTGACCGGCATTGCACCTGCTCGTCGTGGAGTTCCTCAAATTGAGGTGACTTTCGACATCGATGCCAATGGTATTTTGAAAGTGTCTGCCAAGGATAAGGCTACCGGTAAGGAACAGGCTATCCGTATCGAAGCTTCTTCAGGTTTGAGCAAAGACGAAATCGACCGTATGAAAGCTGAGGCTGAGGCTAATGCAGATGCCGACAAGAAAGAGCGTGAAAGAGTAGACAAGATGAATCAGGCTGACTCTATGATTTTCCAGACAGAGAACCAGTTAAAAGAGTTGGGTGATAAGATTCCGGCTGACAAGAAACCTGCCATCGAAGGAGCTTTGCAGAAATTGAAAGATGCTCACAAGGCGGGTGATGTTGCCGCTATCGATGCTGCTATTGCCGAAATGAATGGAGCATGGCAGGCAGCCAGTGCACAGATGTATCAGGGTGGTGCACAGCCTGGAGCCGGTGCACAGCAGAATGCCGGAGGACAGAGTAATACCAACGCCGGAAACTCTTCTTCTGATGATAGTATTCAAGATGCAGACTTTGAGGAAGTCAAATGATTCCGATAAGGAAACAGATAATAATTAATAAGCAAAAGCGTGCAGCTCAATGAGTTGCACGCTTTTTGTGTTTATGGGGTTCATGGTTGCTATGCGTTTTCTATGGGCTTTTTTATCTCTTATTTGCGACATGTTTGCGACACGTCTTATTTGGCGATAAGGTACAACTTAGATTGATATAAACCATTTAAAACGAGAAGAATATGCCAAGAGGAAATTACACCATTCAAAGAAGTTGCGAGGAGTGTGGTAAAATCTTTACTCCTCCCACATTAGTGTCGAAGTATTGTTGCCCTGCTTGTTCCAAGAGAGCATATAAGAAAAGACAAATCGCAAAAGAGAAAGAAGCGATACGCCAAGCACTGATTAGACGAATACCATCCTGCAAGGGGTATCTAACCGTAAAAGAGGCTATGTTGATTTACGGCATTAGTAAAGACGTTCTTTATCGTATGATACGGCAAGGCTTGATACCGTCATACAATTTTGGCCAGCGTCTGATACGCCTTAGTCGGCAGTATATGGACGAACACTTCAAAACAAAGGCAGGGAGTAGAAAGAGAAAAAAAAGAAGCATTGTCTTTTGAACCCAAAGACTGTTATACTATCGGAGAGATTGCCAAGAAATTCCATATCAATGACAGCAGTGTATTTAAGCACATACGCCGTCATTCTATTCCTACACGCCAAATCGGTAACTATGTTTATGTTCCCAAATCTGAAATTGATAAATTATACAAGTCGTTATGAAGAAAGCATTACCTAATACCAAAGTGACCGTCAAGCTCAGAAGGTCGAACTACAAAGAAGAGTGGTATTTGATTATAGAATCATATCCAGTTTATAAGCGAGGTTCAACCCGTGCAAGCCGTGTGGTGGAATCCATTAACCGAACTATATCTACACCAGTTTGGGACAAATCGTCCATAGCACGTATCTTACCGGACGGAACATTCAACTATAAGCCTAAGCGTGATTTGAATGGAATTATCCAATGTCGTTCAACGATAGACCAAGAGGCTTGCATCTATGCCGACAATGTTCGTAAGTTACGCCAACACGAATACGATAGTGCCATCCTATACACTGATAAGGAAAACGAAATCGCAGCACAGAATGAGCGGAGCGAACAGGATTTTATCAAGTATTTCAATGGTATTATAAGCACACGTCATCCCAACAGTTCCGATTCGATTATAGTCAACTGGAGGCGTGTAGGCGAATTATTGAAAATGTATTCACAAGGGCAGCCAATTCCATTCAAGGAGATTTCTATCAAACTGCTTGAAGATATTAAGATGTTCCTTCTCCGCGCTCCAATGGGAGGAAATAAGAAAGGTACTATCTCACAGAACACAGCATCAACATATTTTTCCATACTCAAAGCCGGATTGAAACAGGCATTCATTGATGAATATCTGACCGTTGATATAAGTGCGAAAGTAAAGGGAATAACAAACATTGAGAAACCTCGTGTTGCGCTTACTATGAATGAAGTACAGATGTTGGTTGATACACCGTGCAAGGATGATGTTTTGAAACGTGCGTTCTTGTTCTCTATTCTCACTGGATTGCGGCATAGCGATATTCAAACTTTGAAATGGAAACAAATTCAGCAAACAAGCAAAGGTACATGGCAAGCAGTAGTAATTCAGCAAAAGACAAAAAGGCCCGATTACAAGCCTGTCATTCAACAAGCACTTCAACTATGCGGCATACGTCCAAACGATGATGAAGCACTTGTTTTTGAAGGATTGACTGATGCCTCTTGGATTTCTCGTCCGTTGAAAGTCTGGATAGAAGCATCCGGTATCAAGAAGCACATCACCTTTCATTGTGGCCGCCATAGCTATGCTTCGCTGTTGCTGGAAAATGGCGTTGACATATATACCATCAAGTCTTTGATGGGACATACTAACGTAAAAACCACGCAGATTTATACGCATATTGTAAACGAACAAAAAGAGAAAGCCGCCAATACACTGCATATAGACAATTTGGATTTATAGGTTGTGGTGGAGGCTCCCACCTCTGAGCACCAAAAAATGGCTTATAAAGTAAATTCATTGGAGGAAATGCCGAATGCGTTGTCCTACCTGATTGAGTCCGTAGAAGCACTGCAATCTAAAGTAAATGCCTTGCAGCATAAGCAGGCAAGTAGCTCACCTAAGTGGATGGATATAGACGAGCTTTGCGCTTATCTTCCATCACATCCAGCCAAGCAAACGGTTTATGGATGGGTATCAACCAAACAGATTCCCGTACATAAAATAAATAAAGCGTTGGCTTTTCTGCAATCTGAGATTGACGATTGGTTGAAGAACAAATCGCATAAGACACAGGATGACTTAATGGAAGAAGCCAGACGATTTGTCGAATCTAAAAAGATTATCAGATGATGGAAATGACAGACTATTGCTTTTCATTCTTTCGCAAGCCCATTCAAAACATCGAACCGATGAGGGCGGTAGGCATTGTGGATGTGTATCGTTATATCATCGGGCATTATGCCCAACCACAAACCGAAGCCCTGCGTTTGATGCTATCTTCTCCCGAAGCCCAAAGATATAAAATCACTCATTTTGACTATTGTACCTTTTCGGGATTATTCCGAAAACGGAACGAAAAGGAACTGATAATGCACTCCGGATTGATGTGTCTGGATTTCGATCATGTGGAGAACATTGGGGAGTTAAAACAACAATTACTCAACCATGAGTATTTTGATACGGAACTGTTATTTGTCAGTCCATCCGGTAATGGATTGAAGTGGATAATACCTGTTGACTTGAAAGGCTGGGAACATTTCCGATACTTTAAGGCTGTTGCCAACTGCATCAAAGCAACAGGTTTGCCATTAGTGGATATGTCCGGTAGTGATGTGGCTCGTTCATGCTTCTTACCTTACGACCCACAAGCATATATTAACCATAAATACAAAGATGATGTCGAAGAAAATATTTTCCGCCCAAGATTGGGAGAATGTCCCTTCTGAAATACAACAGGCACATACACCAAATATACGCATTGTCTGCACTCCAAAGGGCAAGGCATTACTATCCGTTCTTTCTTCCATTTGGCAAATCAAGCCGGAATCCCATTGGCTCCGTTCAGTAAAGAGCATTTATCCATTTTACCAAATATCCAAAATGGTAAAACGGGTAAATGGATAAAATCAGAAGAAGAACTTCCTGTATTTCCTGAATGTGTGTTTGAGCATCTTCCTCCTTTTCTAAATGAGGTTGTCAATAATTCCATTTCAGTAGATGACCGTGATACGATACTGATTGGGGCTATTGTGTGTTTGTCGGTCTGCTTTCATAATGTTTGTGGTGTTTACGATGAGCGCATTGTTTATCCGAATCTCTATCTGTTCGTTGTGGCAGATGCAGGTATGGGAAAAGGAGCATTGACCTTATGCCGGGAATTGGTAGCTCCCATTAACCGTAATTTGCATGAACTTTCAAAGCGGATGGAGCAGGAATACAAAGAAGCGATGAGCGCTTATATCAAAGGTAAGAAAACTGATGGAATGACTATGCCAACAGAACCGCCCATGCGTATGCTCGTCATTCCTGCCAATAGTAGCGCAAGTTCTTTCTTGAAGATATTGGGGGATAATGACGGAATCGGGCTGTTGTTTGAATCGGAAGGTGACACGTTAAGCCAGACTTTGAAGTCTGACTATGGTAACTATTCCGATGTGTTGCGAAAGGCGTTTCACCACGAGTTGGTAAGTTTGAGTCGGCGCAAGGACAGGGAGTATTGCGAAGTAGCTAATCCGAGAGTTGCGGTAGCTTTGGCTGGACCTCCAGAACAGGTAAGAAGATTGATACCTGATGCAGAGAACGGATTGATGAGTCGCTTTTGTTTCTATATTATCCGCTTCAAACGAGGTATAAGAAATGTGTTTGCCACAAGTGACGTTTCTCAATCCAAGAATGCCATGTTCAAACTGTTGGGAGATAAATTCTGCCATTTACATGAGAATTTTGTACGGCAGGGTAATTATTCCTTTTCTCTTCCCTCTGATTTACAGGAACACTTTATTGAATATCTCAGTCGGGTGAATGAGGAATGTTGTGACGAAGTGGATAACAAGATGCAAGGAGTAGTCAGACGGATGGGACTGATTGCTTATCGTATAATGATGGTGTTGACCGCTGTCCGACATCTGGATAATGCGATTCACAAATCTTCTTCTGACGAGACTATACAATTGGTTTGCCATGAGTTTGACTATTCCATAGCCATGAGTATTTGCGACACCCTGCTTTATCATGCCGTATTCATTTATCAGAATTTGTCAGGAAATCAGTCTAAACGATTCAATACCGTTTCGCAAGAGACAGGCGTTTATGCACGAAGGAACACCCTTTATAATATGTTGCCTGACACTTTCATAAAGAAAGATTATGATGCGGCGGTTTTAACTTTGGGCGAGAATGGAAGTACGGCAAACAAGTGGATAGAAGCCTTTATTAAAGATGGCAAGCTATGCCGAATAGAGCAGGGGAAATATAGGAAGATTTTTTGAGTGGCAAGTTTGTGTTTTAGTGCCACTAAAACCT
>PPYF01544815.1_pt1 | contig 61259 bp, 48 predicted proteins | sample 1559871 | NCBI WGS metagenome assembly PPYF01 (sample SAMN08240021, study PRJNA423297) | Human gut metagenome, whole genome shotgun sequencing project. | reverse complement strand
CGATCCCTCAGTCTTGGCGGCAGACAGAGCAAGTGCTATTTGAATGTCGCAGGTGTCGCCGGATATAACGAGATTTGACAGAAGCGAGCCTTGCCGCAAGCCAGCTCCCTTTGGCAAGGGCGCCAAGTTTAGTGCTTGGCGAAGCGTGTTGCTTCTTATTGAATAATATTGAGTATCGTAATAGTTTTGGACAACACCGCAACAGAAGAGGAGTGTGTATGGACGAAAAAAAGCAATACATTCATAATAAACAACTTGTTCCTAATGCTAAAAAGCTACGTTCTCAGATGACAGATGAAGAAAGGAAATTGTGGTACTGCTATCTTAAAGAGTACCCTGTCAGATTTATACGACAGAAAATTTTGTTTAAGTATATTGCTGATTTTTATTGTCCTAAAGCAAAGCTTGTAATTGAACTTGACGGTTCACAGCATTACGAGGAAAAAGAAATGGAGTATGACAAAGAACGAACAGCTTTTCTGAATTCAAAAGGTATAATGGTATTGCGTTTCACGAATAGCAGTATTCACAATGAGTTTAGAAATGTCTGTGAATATATAGAACAGACAGTAAATAAAAGAATGGAAAATATAAGCTATAAGGCTGAATGAACATTACTTCCTTCCCGAAAGGACTGATGATATGCTCTCACAGGAGCGTGCGCCTATATATGAGGCGTTAAAGGAATACCGGGCAAAGCGCATAGTGCCTTTTGACGTACCCGGTCATAAGATGGGCAGGGGCAACCCCGAGCTGACGGAATTTTTAGGCAGAGAATGTATGACGGTGGACGTGAACTCGTCAAAGCCGCTCGATAACCTTTGTCACCCGGTTTCCGTCATAAAAGAAGCGGAGCAGATAGCCGCAGAGGCTTTCGGCGCAAAGAACGCATTCTTTATAGTAAACGGAACGACCGCCGCAGTGCAGGCTATGGCGCTTGCCGTTGCAAAGCGCGGCGAGAAGATAATAATGCCCCGTAACGTACACCGCAGTGCGATAAATGCGCTTATTCTCGGCGGAGCGGTGCCTGTTTACGTTAATCCCGGAGTAAACAAGGAACTGGGCATACCGCTTGGAATGACGGTCGAGGATGTTGAAAAGGCGATACTCGAAAACCCCGATGCAAAGGCGGTATTTGTAAATAATCCTACCTATTACGGAGTATGCTCGGATATAAAGAAGATAGCCGAGCTTGCACACGCACACGGAATGTATCTTCTTGCGGACGAGGCGCACGGAACTCATTTCTACTTTGGCGACAATATGCCGCTTGCAGGAATGAAGGCAGGTGCGGACTTTGCCGCAGTAAGTATGCACAAGAGCGGCGGCTCGCTGACACAGAGCAGTTTTTTACTTACAGCGGACACGGTGAACGAGGGCTATGTAAGGCAGATAATAAACCTTATGCAGACGACAAGCGGAAGCTATCTTCTGATGTCGAGCCTTGATATATCAAGAAGAAACCTTGCGCTTCACGGCAGGGAGATATTCGCAAAGGTGCAGTCCTATGCGCAGTATATGCGTGACGAGATAAACGAGATAGGCGGATATTACGCATTCTCAAAGGAACTGTGCGACGGCGGTGCGTTCTATGATTTTGACGTGACAAAGCTGTCGATTCACACAAGAGATATAGGGCTTGCCGGTATCGAGGTGTATGATATTCTGCGTGACAGATACGGCATACAGATAGAATTCGGAGATATAGGAAATATACTCGCTTACGTTTCGATAGGCGACAGGGAACTGTATTTAGACAGGCTCATCGGAGCGCTAAACGACATAAAGCGTATCTATTCAAAGGATAAGACGGGTATGCTTGACCACGAGTATATCAATCCTATAGTTAAGCTGTCGCCGCAGGACGCATTCTACGGAAACAAGAAAAGCGTACCGATCGAACAGAGCTCCGGCAAGATAAGCGGTGAATTTGTAATGTGCTATCCGCCCGGAATACCGATACTTGCACCGGGCGAACAGATAACAGACGAAATTCTCGCATATATAAAATATGCAGGGGATAAGGGCTGTTTCCTTACGGGTACACAGGACCTCGAAATAAAGAATATTATGATACTGGACGAATAAATTCGTCCGCCGTACCACATTGACTTATGCGTTTACAGATTGAAAGGACGGTAATACAAATGGATCTTTGGTTTACGGAAAATCACAGCGACAGTGTAAGATTTTCTATAAGAGTTGACAAACAGCTTTACAGCGAACAGAGCGAATATCAGCGCATAGACGTGTTTAAGTCGCTCGAATTCGGCAGACTGCTTGCGCTTGACGGATATGTAATGATAACGCAGAAGGACGAATTCATCTATCACGATATGATAGTTCACGTTCCTATGGCGGTAAAGAAGGATATAAAGAACGTGCTTGTTATCGGCGCAGGCGACGGCGGTACGGTAAGGGAACTGTGCCGTTACAGCACGATAGAGCATATCGACCTTGTCGAGATAGATAAAAAGGTTGTCGAGGTCTGCGAGGAATATTTCCCCGAAATGACCGTTTCGATGCACGATCCCAGACTTGATATACATTTTACCGACGGACTTCGTTTTGTAAGACGCAAGCAGGGCGAATACGACCTGATTATAGTCGATTCTACCGACCCGTTCGGACCGGGCGAGGGACTTTTCACACCTGAGTTTTACGGCAACTGCTACAATGCGCTGACCGATACGGGCGTACTTGTGAATCAGCACGAAAGCCCGTTCTATGTAAATGACGCAAAGGCTATGTGCAGGGCGCACGAGCGTATAAAGTCGGTGTTCCCCGTGTGCGCCGTTTATCAGGCTCATATCCCGACGTATGCCAGCGGACACTGGCTGTTCGGCTTTGCGAGCAAGGGACTTGATCCGATAAAGGATCTTGATGAACAGCACTGGAATTCGCTCGGAATTAAGACAAGATACTATAACACAGAGCTTCACAAGGGCTGTTTTGCTCTGCCGAGCTATGTAAAGGAAATGCTGGAAACGGGAGAAGTTCTCGATGTGCGCCGCTGATTTCAGGACAGCCTGCAAAAAGGCAGGACTGGCTTTAATAGTCATATTTGCGGCACGGTGCGTTGCCGATGCGGTAACTGCGCTCATCGGGGCGCTTATGGCCGACTGCGACGTGCAGATAACGTCTTCGGTGCAGGCGCTTGCCAATATACTTATACTCTATGTGCTGGCGATAGCGGTTACATCGAAGCTTCTGGGATATCGCTTTGACGGCAGTCTTTACAAGAAGCCTAAAAGGCTCGGCAAGGCTATATCGTGGTTCGTACCGATGTACGGAGCGGGTCAGGCGGCAAACATTGCGGTGATGGCAATATCTTTTTTTATAGTACAGAATCGCTCGGCGGTCGAGGATACGTTCGCTCCGATAATATCAAACGGGCTTGGACTTGGCGGCTGGTATCAGGCTTTTCTGTTTGTACAGATGGCAGTGCTGGCACCGGTGTTTGAGGAGTACTGGTTCAGGGGAGTTATACAGTCCTCGCTTGCGCCTTACGGAAACGGCTTTGCGATACTCGTTTCATCGCTGTGCTTCGGTATGGCGCACGGTAATATACATCAGTTCTGCTATACGTTTATAGTGGGTATCTGCCTTGGATATGTGAGATATGCGACCGGCAGTCTTGTGCCTACAATGATAATGCACGCCATATTCAACTCTATTGCGGGAATAGCAATCGTGGCTGTAAGCAGTGAAACCTTTATATCGGCGTTTACGCATATTCAGCAGGGCGAGGGGCTTACAGGCGGCGAACAGGCGTTTATGACAGCGCTGATGATTTACCTTGCTGTTATACTGACAACAGCTGTAGTCGGCATAGCGGCGGCGATAGGAAAGCTTAAGAACAACCGCCTTTATCGACCGGTAAACAACTATCCCGCACTTACCAAAAAGCAGAAATTTACAGCCGTGGCAAAGGAACCTTTGTTTATCGTGGGATTTATTCTGTGTACGGCGTATATAATAACTGTGATGATTATTTAACGAAAGGACTCTGTTAAAATGCAGAAAAGCCTTACCGGTATTATAGCGGACAGATACAGACAGCAGAGCTTTGATATTCTGACCTCGAAAGACGATCTTAAGCCTTCGGATATACGCAGGCTGTATCTTGATGTCGGCATTGCGCTGATCATATCCGTACTGCTCCAGAAAGTCATATTCGTTGCGATGGTAATGCTGTTGCGCTCGTTTGTCGGCGCAGGGTTTGACACAGGCAGTACGCTTTTCACCGTGCTGAATTACACTTTCAGCAATATATCGACATATGTTCCGAAGCTGCTTGCATTTGGGGTGCTGTACAAAAAGTACCGACCACTGAAGCGTCTTGATACGCAGTATGAAAACAAGTCGTACTATCCGCTTATATTCATACCTGCGATGTTTGCCTTTGCAATGTGGGGAAGCAATATCACTGCCTGCATAAACTATATCTTGCAACTTCTGTTCGGCGTGGGAGAGATAGAGAATGTGATGGACGCTATTGCGCCGTCGAGCTTCTCATCGGGCATAGTAACGCTTATATTCACGGCGTTTGCGGCGCCGGTATTTGAGGAGATAATCTACCGTCATCTGCTTCTGCGTTCGCTGAAACCCATAGGCGATACGCCTGCAATTATCCTGTCGGCACTGGTGTTCGGACTGGCGCACGGTAACTTCGATCAGTTCGCATATGCGTTTTTAAGCGGTATAATCTTCGGACTTATGGCGGTAAGATACGATACGATAATCCCCGGAATGGTGCTACATCTGATAAACAACTTCTTTGTGACGGTCATAACGTATCAGAAACAGCTCACGGGCATCGGCGGATTGTGGGACGGGCTTGTAGATGCGGCGGCGGCGCTCGGAAACCTTATCGTGAACATCTCCTACTTTGCGGCGCCGTTTGTGGCGGTACTGCTTGCGTTCTGCGGAGCGGCAAAGCTTACGCCTGTCGGAGGAGAGCATAAGCACAAGAAGCTGCTGGCAGTATTTTCTCCGGTGCTTGTTGTGGCAATGGTTGTTATGCTGTTGCAGTTTTAATAAAGATCATCGGCGGAATGTGGCTCCACATTCCGCTTTGTTATGCCGATTTTCTTGCGTGCAACGCAAAGTAGCACAGGAAAATAACGATTGTAAGCATATGTTTATTGCGGCTACTCGAAAAACAGGGTATGATATAGCTGTTCACAAAAGCCAAACGAAAACAGGAGGAAAACAATATGGATTTCAGCGAAAAGTTAAAGCAGATAAGAAAGAATGAAGGCATTTCTCAGGAACAGCTTGCGGAGCGTATAGGCGTTTCACGTCAGGCGGTGACAAAGTGGGAAACCGGAAAGGGTCTTCCCGATATCGAAAATATGACCATACTTGCGGAGATATTCAAGGTAACGCTCGACGAACTTATAAGCGGAAATTTGCCGGAAAAAGGCGGTGCGGCTCAGTACACGAGCGAAACGGCATATGATATAGATGTCAACACACACTTTGATATAAATGCCGGAAGCGTGCGTGATATCACCGTATCCGGTGGTGACGACGAGAAGCTGCACGTTATATTCTCTTCGGAAACGGCGGAGGATATCGGCTCGGTATTCAAGGTAAGGCTCGACAGCCGTAAAAACAAGCTTGATGTAGAGTGCCTGCGCAAGGATAAGATGAGTCGATACGAGGCACAGGAAAACGTGTCAGTGAAGATAGTCCTGCCAAAACAGCTTACTGACCACTGCGAAATATCGGCACAGGCAAGACTGCTTTGCATAAGCTCCATTGATATAAGACGAATCGAATATGACGGCTCAGCCGACAGCGTTGTTATAGAAGACAGCTCGGGAAGCATAGAACTTACCTCGAAATCCGATATGGACATAACGGCAGATAAGATAAACGGAGTGCTTGATATTAATTTGTGGAGAGCAAGAGCCACAGTTCATATTTCTGAGGGAAATATACCCGCTGTTGAAAACAACGGCAGAAAGTGCAGTATAGCGTATATTAAAGACGGAAAACCGTATGAGCCGCAGTGTGCAAACAACAGCGGTGTGATAAGAGCGGCAGGTATAGGAGCCGATGTTGTTGTTGATGTGAAATAATCGGCTGATATTCCGCTTTATCTCTCACATACCACCCTCTGCACAACCAATTATACAATATGCACAAAAGGAACAATCTTATTTTAGCCATTTTCATAGAAAAAAAGATTGACAAAATGCGCTTCAAATTGATATAATGATATTGTTAAAAAAATAACAAATGGGTAAACCGCCGACCCTGCGGTAAACTATAATAGCAGACCGCAAAAACGGTACAATAAGAAAGAACAGTTTAAAACATTCAGGAGGACAAAATGGCTAAAAAGCAAATCGTAAGCAACAAGACAGCTGAATCTGCTCCCGTAAGCCCGCTGATCGTTGACAATGTTGACGCTCTCAAGGCTCGTATGGCAGAAGTAAGAGCTGCACAGCAGGAATTCGCAACCTTTACACAGGAGCAGGTCGATAAGATCTTCCAGGCAGCAGCAATCGCCGCTAACCAGATGAGAATCCCGCTCGCTAAGATGGCAGTAGAAGAAACAGGCATGGGTGTTGTTGAAGATAAGGTTATCAAGAACAACTACGCAGCCGAGTACATCTACAACGCTTACAAGAACACAAAGACCTGCGACATTATCGAAGAAGACAAGGCTTTCGGTACAATGAAGGTTGCAGAGCCTATCGGTGTTGTTGCCGCAGTTATTCCTACAACAAACCCCACATCAACAGCTATATTCAAGACACTTATCTGTCTTAAGACAAGAAACGGTATCATAATCAGCCCCCACCCCAGAGCTAAGAAGAGCACAATCGCTGCCGCTAAGGTAGTTCTGGACGCTGCAGTTGCTGCAGGCGCACCTAAGGGCATCATCGCCTGGATCGACGTTCCTTCGCTCGACCTCACAAACGAAGTTATGAGAAGCGCTGATATAATCCTCGCTACAGGCGGTCCCGGAATGGTTAAGGCTGCTTACTCATCAGGCAAGCCCGCTCTCGGCGTTGGTGCAGGTAACACACCCGCAATCATTGATACTACAGCAGACCTCAAGCTCGCTGTTGCTTCAATTGTTCACTCCAAGACATTTGATAACGGTATGATCTGTGCTTCTGAGCAGTCAGTAATCGTACTCGACAAGATATATGACAAGGTTAAGAAGGAATTTGCATCACTCGGCTGCTACTTCTTAAATCCCGAAGAAACAGAAAAGGTAAGAAAGACAATCCTTATCAACGGCGCACTCAACGCAAAGATAGTTGGTCAGAAGGCCGCTACAATAGCTGAGCTTGCAGGCGTTAAGGTTGACCCCAAGACTAAGGTTCTTATCGGTGAAGTTGAAAGCGTAGACATCGAAGAAGAGTTTGCACACGAAAAGCTCTCTCCCGTACTCGCTATGTACAAGGCTAAGGACTTTGAAGACGCAGTTGCAAAGGCTGAAAGGCTCATTGCCGACGGCGGTTACGGTCATACATCATCTCTGTACTGCAACGCTGTTACAGAGCGTGAGAAGATCAACGAATTCGCCAACAGAATGAAGACCTGCCGTATCCTCGTTAACACACCTTCTTCACACGGCGGTATCGGTGACCTTTACAACTTCAAGCTTCTCCCCTCATTAACACTGGGCTGCGGCTCATGGGGCGGTAACTCCGTATCCGAAAACGTTGGTGTTAAGCACCTCATCAACATCAAGACAGTCGCTGAGAGGAGAGAGAATATGCTGTGGCTGAGACTTCCTGAGAAGGTTTACTTCAAGAAGGGTTGTATGCCTGTTGCTCTTGATGAGCTGGGCACAATAATGAACAAGAAGAAGGCATTCATCGTAACAGACTCCTTCTTATATCATAACGGCAACACAAAGGCTATCACAGATAAGCTCGATCAGATGGGCATTTCTCATACAGTATTCTTCAACGTTGCTCCCGATCCTACGCTTGCTTGCGCTAAGGAAGGTGCAGAGCTGATGAAGCAGTTCCAGCCCGACGTTATCATCGCACTCGGCGGCGGTTCTGCTATGGACGCAGGTAAGATCATGTGGGTACTTTACGAGCATCCCGATGTTGACTTCCTCGATATGGCTATGAGATATATGGATATCCGTAAGAGAGTTTACACATTCCCCAAGATGGGCGAAAAGGCTTACTTCGTAGCTATCCCCACATCTTCAGGTACAGGTTCAGAGTGTACTCCTTTCGCAGTTATCACTGACGAAAAGACAGGCGTTAAGTATCCTCTTGCTGACTATCAGTTACTGCCCAACATGGCAATCATTGATACAGACAACATGATGACACAGCCTAAGGGTCTGACAAGTGCTTCAGGTGTTGACGCACTCACACACTGCCTCGAGGCTTACGCATCAATCATGGCTACAGACTACACAGACGGTCTTGCTCTCAAGGCTGCAAGGAACATCTTCGAGTATCTGCCCAGAGCTTACGCTGAAGGTCAGACAGATGTTGAAGCAAGAGAGAAGATGGCTAATGCTTCTGCTATGGCAGGTATCGCATTCGCTAACGCATTCCTCGGTGTCTGCCACTCAATGGCTCACAAGCTCGGTGCTTTCCACCACCTGCCTCACGGTATTGCAAACGCTCTGCTTATCACACACGTTATGCGTTTCAACGCAGTTCCCAACCCCACAAAGATGGGTACATTCTCACAGTATGATCACCCCCATACTCTTGAGAGATACGTTGAAGTTGCTGAATTCTGCGGCGTAACAGGCAAGAACAACGAAGAGAAGTTCGAGAAGTTCATCGCTAAGATCGAACAGCTCAAGGAAACTGTAGGCATCAAGAAGACAATCAAGGACTACGGTATTGATGAGAAGGACTTCTTAGACAGACTTGACGCTATGACAGAGCAGGCATTCGACGACCAGTGCACAGGCGCTAACCCCAGATACCCGCTGATGAGCGAGATCAAGCAGATGTACCTCAATGCTTACTACGGCGTTGACGAAACAGTTTAATCGCAAACTCCATAATGTTTTAAACTAATATAGAGAACCCCCGCGGGCGAGAGCCTGCGGGGGTTCTTGCTTAGTCTGTAAGAAATCTTGACAAAGTTGAATTTTTATGATATAATACGAATACAATAAAAGTGCAGTATACTGCATTTTGGCTTGGTCGTTACGATCTGGGCCACCGCAGACGGGGACACTTCCCCGTCATTTTTTTTAGATTTATGATTGCGGGATAACGAAAAATGGAAAAGATATTAAGCGTATTTGTTGATGAATCGGGCGATTTTGGTAAAGTGAACAACGCTTCGCCTTATTACATCGTAACATTGGTGTTGCATAATCAATCGGAAGATTTAAAGCAGGCACTGGAACAACTAGAAAGCAGTCTGTCGTATATGGATCTCGACTTTTCTTATATACATACAGCGCCGATAATAAGAAGAGAGGTTCCGTATCATAATATGGCAATAGACGAACGCAGACAATTGCTTTATAAAATGCGTTGCTTTTTTCTTCACGCTCCGATAAAACATAATTCAATTATAATAGACAGGAAGACTGCGGGAGATAAGTTCGCACTGAGTACACAGCTTTCAAAGCAAATAAAGTCGTTTGTCAGCAAAAATTACGACTACTTTTCGTCTTTCGACAAAGTTAATGTGTATTATGATAACGGACAAACAGAGCTTAATCTTGTGCTTAATACTATCCTGTCTATGCTTTTGAGCAACGTTGAATTCAGGAAAGCTTCACCGGGTGAGTACAGATTGTTGCAGTTAGCGGATTTTATATGTAGTATAGAATTGCTTTCGCTAAAGCAGCAGGAAAACAGACTAAGTAAATCGGAATCTTCGTTCTTCTATAAACCACAGGAATTAAAAAAATCGTTTATAAAGACGATAGCGGGCAAGCGTATGTAACAAATCCTGCCACAACCCCCTCAGGCGATATGCCTGAGGGGGTTCTTGCTTTATAAGAGCGGTTTCACTGAAAACTTGGTCGTTTTTTAGGGTAAGTTTTCAGTGGGATTATTATAAAATGCGACAAAAGATATGCTGTGTGTAACCCGGTTACACAAACATTGTGCAAAATGTACCACAAAAAGAAATCGCTTATATCTAAAATTCACTAAAATTGAAGATTAGCACAAAAATTAGCAATTTGGCTATTGCTTTTTTGAATGGAGTATGATATTCTTAGTGTACAGAAAACACCAAGGGTAACAGAAAAGGTGCTGAGAAGAAATTCTTCGGCATATATTTATTCTGAAGACCCACGGGGGATTTTGGATTTAACGGCGCAGACCGTTAAACATAAAAAAACTTTTACATTTTTCAAGGAGGTAATTTCCCATGATAAAGAAATTACAGAAACTGAAAGCCAAGAAAGGCTTCACACTCGTTGAGCTGATCGTTGTTATCGCTATCATCGGCGTACTCGCAGCTATCCTGATCCCTACAATGATCGGTTACGTTAAGTCTGCTAACATCACATCTGCAGACCAGACAGCAGCTTCTATCAGAAAGACAGTCACAAACACGATTTCTTCTATGGAAACAAAGGGCTGCACACTTAAGGGTTCCGGCGTTGTATATATCACAGGCATTGCAAATACCGACGGTGCTTCCGCAACATTTACAATCAGTACTACACCGGCAGCTGCAGGCGGCGCTGACGCTGACGCAGTAACAGTAAGCGGCAAGAAGTCAAACGGTACTAATTGGGCGATGACTGATATGACGGCTGCTTGGAAGGAAGCTCTTGAGAAGGATCTTAAGGAAATCAAGGCAGGTACAGCAAATATCGTTATCAAGAACGGTGTATGCACTCAGGTAGCTTATTCATCAGCTAATATTAATTCATTAGGCGAAATCAAGCCTGCTAACTTTGCAGCTACAGGTAACGAAGATGGCGTTATCAGCGGCGATATCGTTGGTACAAACCCCAAGGTTACTAAGGATGGAGCTACATCTTCAGCAGCAGCCGGAGCATAATCTGATTTGCCGATTAACAACTGTTAATACATATATCCCCGACGGGTAACTGTCGGGGATATATTTTTAATCCGGAGAATAAAATGAAAAACAAACTGCTCCTTATTATAGGCTGTGCCGTTATAGCTTCGTCGGCGATATTTTTGATATTGTATCTTGTAAACAGCGGACTTTTTGCAAAGCCTTATAATCCGACTGGTGCGCTCACAACAGAAATAAAGCTGAGCGATCTCGGTTCTGCGTCTGAACTTAACGGCAATATTGCTGTGGTTTCGGTATTCGCCGATGATAAGCAAGGCAAATGGTCAAACAGCAAGGAAGACGCAGAAAAAATCAGCAATATATTCGGTTATACAAAGCTTGCGACAGATTGGTTGACCGAAAAAGCAAAGGACTATGGAATTTCGCTTAATTTTGTAACAGCCGGTAATAACGATAGCGATTTATGCTACAGAGCGTCTTTTGACGAGGTGTGCATTGATATTGAAAAATCAAAAAAGAAGTCCATACCTCTACAGTGGGAATATATCAATAATAATATTGACAGCGAAAAGCTGAAAGAAAGGTATAACTGCGAGCAGGTCGCATATCTGTTCTTTTTTGATCCCGAGGAAGAATCGTCATCAACAGCTTACACTGTCAGTTTTTATAACAAGGTTCTTGAGTATCCGTATGAAGTATGTATGATACCGTACATCTATTCGGCTACTCAGGTTTCTCCGGCTGTAATCGCCCATGAAATGCTTCATCTGTTCGGCGCACCGGATTTATACGGTTGCGATTTATATGATATGAATTACGGCACAACCGATGATTATGTTGCTTATTGCGCCGAAAATCACACAGACGAAATTATGTACACTACATTTGCCCGTGACGAGAACGGCAACAAATTTAAGGTTTTTGACCGCATAACAAATGATCTGACCGATATAACGGCATACTATGTCGGCTGGACAGACAAAGTACCGCCTGAGGTGGAAAAGTTCGGGCTTGTGCATTCACAGCATGAATATTACAAGCAAAACAAGCGGCATAACAGTTAAAATCCAAAACAGTGGCATATATCTATTGATTTTCTCTGAAAGGTATGTTATTATTAACTTAATAAACTTATAACGGAGGAAGTATATGCGAAAAACCGGAAATATTCTTAAAAAACGTGGTTTTACCTTAGTGGAACTGATAGTCACAATTGCAATTTTTGCTGTTATAGCGGCGATACTTGTTCCTACATTATTAGGATTTACACAGTCGGCACGGATAACATCGGCAAACCGCACCGCATCGGAACTGAAAAAATCCATTGCGTATTTCCTTACAAAAGCTGACGCTTACAGTAAAAACTATATGCGTATATCGGAAGGAAGCCGTGAGGTATTTACCGTTACGGTTACGGGCGGAGTGTGGACAGTGAACGCAGTAGAACATCCCGATGCATTTTCTCCCGATACGGTTTCGTGGGGAAGCACTGCGATTATAAGACCCGAAACTACTGTATCCTCGACAAGCTACGGCGAAGAACTGCTCGGCATTCATCTGCGTGACACGTTTCCCGAACTTAAAAACGGCATTTTCCGTGCAAACTGCATTCAGGGTATGTGCCTTTCGGTATGGTTTTCACCCGATATGAATGATATAAACGCCTTGGTGAATTTGCCGGAATTCGGAGAAACAAACGCATGGGTAGATGAAAACGGTGTGTACACAGATGCTTATGTGTGGGACGGCAGTACAGCCGGAGTGAACGCTGACGGCTACATACTCGGAACTGCACCTGTGCTTGCTTTGGCAACACAGAGTTAAACCAAGAATATTATAACATTTTACCCGACTGCACTTTGCGGTCGGGTATATCTTACTATGCCGAAAGGAGCGGATATGGCGTACAGCGAGCTTATAAAGAACTTTGAGAAAATACGCTCATATATGCGTGAGTTCTATGTATTCGGCTTCAAGAGCAGAAATGAATACGACAGGAAAAGCGCCCGTTCGTATGACGATGAACGGCGCAGGGTAGAAAGCTGGCTCGGAGATTATATGCGTTTTGCAAAAACCGCCGAGGGTAAGAATGTATTTCTGTCGGTAGACAGCCGTACCGCCTGTAAAAACCCTTTCTATAAGGCGTGGAAAGCAAAGAGCTTTACGGACGGGGATATAACTCTGCACTTCGCCGTGTTCGATATACTTTGCACTCCCGATATAAAGCTGACACTGTCGGAACTTGTAGATGAGATTGATTCATTACTGTCGGGGAATTTTACGTTTGACGAATCGACCCTCAGAAAAAAGCTAAAGGAATACACCGAGGAGGGCATTATCATAACCGAAAAGCAGGGCAGAAAGGTGCTTTACAGCCGTGCGCCCGATATTGACGTGTCACAGCTATGCGACGTTGTCGACTTTTTCGGGGAAACCGCACCGTGCGGTGTTATCGGCTCGTTTATCTCGGACAAATTGCCGCCGCACGATGAACTTTTCACATTCAAGCACCACTATATCACGCAGGCACTTGACAGCGATATAGCGGCTATGCTTTTTGACGCAATGCAGAAGAAAAGCTGTGTCACTGTGGAAAATCTCGGCAGGCACAGCGACAAGCCGATGTCGGTTCGGCTTGTTCCGCTTAGAATTTATATAAGTTCACAAAACGGCAGACAGCACCTTATAGCATATAACGAAAGGCTGAACAGGCTGTTTTCGTATCGGCTTGATTATATATCCGATGTGAAAATCGGCGAACCGTGCGAAAGGTTTGATAAGCTCAGGGAGAAGCTGAATGCGGCTGAAAGCTGTATGTGGGGCGTAAACGGCAGGCTTGATAAACAAGACACTCAGCACGTTGAGTTTGATATAAGAATAGCCGATGATGAGCAGTATATCGTAAACCGCCTTGAGCGTGAAAAGCGGTGCGGCACGGTTGAAAAAATCGACGACAACCATTACAGATACTCCGCCGATGTATTTGACACTACCGAAATGATACCGTGGATACGCACGTTTATCTGCCGTATAACAAGGCTCAATTTTTCGGACAGGACGGCTGAAAACAATTTTAAAGCCGATATAGAGAAAATGTATGAAATGTACGGCATAGAGGATAACACGGCTGAAAGCGGAGGTGAAAGTGATGATATTCAGCGAACTTTACTCAGCGTACTATAACACGGTCGCAAGGATAATCACTGCCGCATTCGACAAGAATACGACAGAGAAGGATCTTGACCGTGTTGTGAGCGAAAACGCATTTTCCGAAAGCGTGCTGACTATAATGCCGTCGCTTAAAAGCGGAAAGTGGAAACTGCTTGACGGCAATTTAAGACCGCTTTTAAAGCACGAGCCGACAATGCCACTGACATTGCTTCAGAAACGCTGGCTGAAAGCCGTATCGCTTGATAAGAGAGTAAGGCTGTTCGATGTACAGTTTCCCGACTTATCCGATGTCGAGCCGCTTTTCACCGAGGACGATTACAGAGTTTACGACAAATACTCTGACGGCGACAATTTTTTCGATGAGGGCTATATCGGTCGGTTCAGGCTGATATATTATGCCATAAAGAACGATCTGCCGATAATCGCAAGGCTGAATAACCGCTATGGCAAGGAAGTAACGCTGAGATTTTTCCCCAAAGGGTTTGAATACTCGGAAAAGGACGATAAGATAAGAGTAATAATGGACGGCTGTAAGTACAGACAGTTAAATCTCGGCAGAATTATAAACTGTCAGCTTTACGCTGGCACAGGTCGGTGGGACGAAAAACCGGAAACAATGCAGATAAGAGAGCTTACCCTGCAGATAAATGACGAGCGGAATGCGCTCGAGCGTGTAATGCTCCACTTTGCACACTTTGAAAAGCAGGCGGAGCGAATAGACGATAATAAGTATCTGCTTCATCTGAAATCGGGCATCCATGCCCGCCCTCGAAAAAGGGTGAGGTTCTGTTGCTCGGTCAAGCCGAGCCAACTATGGTGGGGATTGTGATTGCTCAGAAGTTTTGAGGATAGGAGTGCTATCAATTTCAATCCCTACCGTCTTGACGGCAGATTGATTTGACGATTTCTAAAGTCGGATATATCGCACAAAAACGTTGTAAAAATATAGCTTGCGCCTTGCCGTCAATCCACCTCCCCTTTTTCGAGGGGAGGCAAGGGTGTTGGCGATATGCTGTAGCTTCGATGATAACGGCAAAATTGCAATTTTGGGTAATATAGCAATTTGCCTTTAATAAATCATATTAAAGCTGTGAACAAATAAAGTTCGCAGCTTTTTTTCCGTGAAAAACCAAACCCCATCCTGTATAATAAACTCATGCGATGAAGGAAAGCTTCACCGCAGACAAAAGGCACTGACAGCAGTTTTTATTTAAGGATAAAAACAGTGCCTTGCAGAGTGTTTAAGGCACAGACAGCAGTTCGTATTATTTATATATGGAAAATAAACAGTGCCTTGTAAAGACGCATACAGCAGCATTTTATACCGTGTTTTTTAAACACATTTTGCCGACCTAACGGCACCTGTCTTTGAGCAGGCTACCGTGCGGTGAGAGTCCGTACATTTTTTATTGATTGCGTCTTGTTATGACAGCGTCCCTGCCGATTTCCATCATAGTTTTATAAGGGACGTTGTTCTTATTTTTTGAGAAAGGAGAGCAGAGATATGCTTGAAATCAAAGGAAAAATCAACACAGCAATATGTTACGCAAAAGTAGTCGAGGACGAAGCTATAGAACAGATACGCAGAATGTGCGACTATGAGTTCACCGCAGGCTCAAAAATCAGAATAATGCCCGATGTACACGCAGGCAAGGGTTGCACTATCGGCACGACAATGACGATAACCGATAAGGCAGTACCCAATGTCGTAGGTGTGGATATCGGTTGCGGAATGTACACAGCAGAGCTTGGAAAGGCGGATATCGACCTTAGTAGGATAGATGAAGCCGCACACTACATACCGAGCGGAAGAAATGTATGGGACGGACGTTATGAACGCTTTGACCTTACGGGACTTCGTTGCTACAGACATCTTGAACAGGCAAAACGGCTTGAAAGAAGCCTCGGCACGCTCGGCGGCGGTAATCATTTTATAGAGATAGATGTTTCCTCGGACGGTAACAAGTACCTTGTTATCCACTCCGGCAGCCGTAATTTGGGCAAGCAGGTAGCTGAGTATTATCAGAACCTTGCGATTGAGCTTGCGTCCGGTAAGGGCGAGCTTTTTGAAAAGAAAGCAGAGCTTATAAAGGCATATAAGGAGCAGGGCAGACGCACCGAAATTCAGTCCGCATTAAAGGCGATGGAAAAAGAGTGGCAGGCGAAAGTCCCCGATACGCCCGCAGATCTCTGCTATCTTTATGATAATTACCTTGAGGATTATCTTTATGATGTCGAGATATGTCAGCGTTTTGCAAAGCGTAACCGTGAGCGTATGGCTGAGATAATCCTTGACAGGTGCGGACTTACTGCCGTGTCTGCGTTCCATACGATACACAATTACATTGATACTAAGGAGCGCATACTCCGCAAGGGCGCAATTTCCGCAAAGAGCGGCGAGCTTGTGCTTATCCCGATAAATATGAGGGACGGAAGCGTGCTTGCAAGAGGAAAGGGCAATCCCGACTGGAACTATTCCACACCGCACGGCGCAGGCAGGATCATGTCGAGAACAAAGGCTAAGGAAACGCTCGACATTGAGCAGTATAAGAAGAGCATGGAGGGCATATACACGACCTCGGTCAATAATTCAACGCTTGACGAAGCGCCTATGGCGTATAAGTCGCTGTCGGATATTATTGATGTTATCAGAGAGTCGGTAGATGTTATCGAAGTGCTGAAACCGATATATAATTTCAAGGCGTGTGAGTAACCTGCTCTGCGCCGCAGAGGAGGAAATCACAATGCTTGAACAGTTAAAAGAAGAAGCAAATATGACCCTGACCGAAAACGGCGCAACGACCTACATAAGCACAAAATCACATTGTCTTGATTTATTTTCGACAATAGGCGCTATCCGCAAGTCCCCTGAAAGCGATATAATCGGTCGCTTTATAAAAGCGTATGCCGAGGATAAGAATCTTGCCGTAAAAACGCTTTTCTTCGCCCGTGATGCCCGTGAGGGCCTTGGCGAACGCAGAGTGTTCCGTATAATACTGAACTATCTTGCAAAATGTGAGCCTGAGAGTGTACGCCGAAACATAGAATACATCGCCGAGTACGGCAGATATGACGATCTGCTGTGCCTTATCGGTACGCCCTGCGAAAAGGACGCTTTGCAGATTATAGAAGGTCAGCTCAAAAAGGATATAGCGTCTGACACGGGCGTGTCGCTTCTTGCAAAATGGCTCCCTTCCGTCAACGCATCAAACAAGGAAACGGTACGCACTGCACGCCGTCTTGCACGTCTGCTCGCAATGAGCGAACCGCAGTACCGTAAAACAGTTGTCGCACTGAGAAAAAAGATCGATATAGTTGAAAACCGCCTGCGTGTGCAGGACTATACCTTTGACTATTCAAAACTGCCCGCTCTTGCAATGTTGAAATACCGTGGCGCATTCTATGAAAACGACTATGACCGCTATTGCGAGTATCTTGACAATGTAAAGCACGGCAACGCAAAAATGCACACCGGCGTACTTACTCCGTATGACGTTATCGCTCCGTGCTTCAATTGGCGTTCAGACGGGCTGTCCGCAGAGGAACGCAACGCAATGGACGTGACGTGGAACGCACTCGAAGATTTCGGCAACGATGAAAACGCTCTTGCCGTGATTGACGGTTCTGGTTCGATGTATCCCAGAGCGATCGCTGTTGCGCTGTCGCTCGGAATATATTTCGCCGAAAGAAACAAGGGTAAATTCCGCAACCATTTCATAACGTTCTCAGGAAGACCTCAGCTGGTTGAGATTAAGGGCAGCGACATTGCCGAAAAGGTACGTTACTGCTGTCGGTATGACGAGGTTGCGAACACGAATTTAGCGGCTGTGTTCAATCTTTTGCTGAAAACCGCCGTAAAGTATGATCTTCCGCAGGAAGAACTCCCTAAGAGATTATATATAATATCGGATATGGAGTTTGACGAATGCGTGGAGAACTCAGGTACGACAAATTTCGAAAACGCAAAGAGGAAGTACGCCGAAAAAGGATATACGCTCCCTGAGATAGTGTTCTGGAATGTTGAGAGCAGAAACGTTCAGCAGCCTGTCACAATGAACGAGAACGGTGTTGCGCTCGTTTCGGGCTGTTCGCCAAGACTTTTCTCAATGGTGGCAAGCGGCGAGCTTAATCCTTATAAAACAATGCTTGAAATTCTCACGTCCGAGCGTTACGCTAAAATATCAGCATAAATAAAACCGCTGTCCCACGACAGCGGTTTTATCTTCATATAAACAGACAACGGTATCGGTCAAACCGATACCGTTGTCTGAAGGAAAAGAACTCCGCTACCGTTTGAGCAGCGGCAAGAAAAACAACTGTAAGGAGTTGTTGTTTTGAAATTATTCTTCTACTGCTGTAGATGAGCCTACTTCCATAGTACCCTTCTTCATAACGTAGTCGTACTCTTTGCCGTCAGCACCCTTGAGCTTGAAAGAGAGCTTGTCGTTTTCAAGCTTTACGCTCATCTGGATCTTGTCTGTGCTGCCTACTTCCATTACTTCTGCACCGTTGCTCTTGTACTGAACGTTGTGTTCTTCTGTAGCGGCAACTGACTTTATTATAACCTTATCATCTGTGAATGTCCAAACGGATGCGAATGCTGATTCGTCAACTCCGAGTTTAGCCGCATAGTCTGCTACACTTTCGCCTGCGATAGTTTCGTAGATCCAGTCGCCCTTCATCTTATCCTTTGCCGAGCCTGAGCAAGCTGCGAGTGCCATTACCATTACTGCTGCCATTGCAAGTGCAATAACTGACTTGATTACTTTCTTCATAATTATTCCTTTCTTTGCGGTATGCCCGCCTCTGATTATGTAATATCGGTTGTTTTTCCAACCTTAGCAAATTATACTCATCGATATAGTTCATTTCAATTAACTGGCGTAAATCGGTTGCATTTTGGCATTAATCGGTTCAGCCCTTGAAGAAGCCGGTGATGTTGAAGCCTGTGGGCATAGGCAGGGTGAACATATAGATTGTTGCGATAACAAATGCGACAAGAGCGATAATTACCACAGCGTATTTGTTAGCCTTATGATTGAATGAGCCGGCAATACCGAGTAAGAACAGTACAACGCTGTAGATGACCGTTACAAGCCCGAAAGCGTCACCGTGAGAGTTATCCTTCTGTCCCTGTTCGAGCACTTCCTGCGACTGTGCAAGAAGCTCGTTAGCTTTTGTGAAATAGCTGTTGACATAATTCTCGTCAAAGAAAGGCGAGCTCATACTGTTTTCCTTTTCAAGCCACGCAAGTATCGTTGCCTGAGGATCGCTGCTGCTGTTGTCGGCAGTGTTCCAGTCGATCTTTGCCGCCATTGTTTCACTTACGTTCTCCGCCATCTTGTAGAACAGCTGATTGCACAGCTTTGCAAGCTCAGCTTCGTTATTATTGTTCTGTGCAAAGATGATTTCAATCTGTAACGAGCTTATATCGTTCCAGAGTATCATATCCTGATTCATCTGCTGTACGCCTGCGTTGTATTCCGAATTGCCCTCGGACGCTAAATTGTTACTGGTGGCGTAGTTGGTAGCCTGATTTCCGCCGTGAAGCGAGCCTATCCAGCTTGCCCACGCTGTGAGCAGTGCAGTGACACCGAGCATTATTACTATTATAAGCTCGGTGAGCTTGTCCATATCCGGCTTTTTTTTGACAGCAGTGTCGGCTGTCTTTTTCTCGTTCTCGTTTTCCATAGGAACCTCCTGTTTGATGTTTTGCGATAAATATTATAACAATAACGTTCAGCTGTAACAACAAATTGGCTTTAATCGGCGCAAATCGGGCTTGAAAAGGCAGTAACGGGGCGAAATTTTTATTGCGCAAAAAGCGGAAATATAGTATAATAATAACAGGACATAATTACAGCGATGTAAACCAAGCAAAGCGGAAGGTGCATAACCAATGGATCTCAGAATAGCAATTACGGACGACCTTAACTCAGAGCGTGAAAAGCTATCATCGGCAATAATCGCTCCGTTTGAAAAAGTGGGGCTGAACGTAGGCAATATAGACGAATATACAAGCGGCGAGGAATTGCTCAGGCAGTTTTCCGCCGGCAGATACGATCTGATTTTTCTTGACATATATATGGGCGGAATGAGCGGTGTGGAAACCGCTAAACGGATAAGAGCGATAGACAAGAATGTTATGCTTGTGTTTGTTACCACAAGCAACGAGTTTGCAAGTGAAAGCTATGCACTGAGAGCAAATTTCTATCTGTTGAAACCCATACGTCCCGACAGCGTAAGACAGCTTGCAGAAACGCTTGCACAACAGACGCAGAATATGAGGAGCGTTGCGGCGCTCCCGGACGGAACGGTGATACCGCTGTCATCGCTTGTCTATACCTCGTGTTCAGAACATTATGTGAATGTATATCTTGTCGGAAGCGAGCAGCTGAAGATCCGCACAACTCATAAGATAATGGAAGAAACGCTCGCCGAGTACGATGGCATTATTTCCTGCAACAAGGGCGTGCTTGTGTCGCTTGCGAATGTTGCCCGCCTTGACGGTGAAAATTTTCTGATGATAAACGGTGACACTGTACCGATAAGCCGCCGTAAAATGACGCAGATTAAAAACGACTATACACGTTTCGTCCTGAACCGTATTCACAGCGAATTTGAGAAAGAGCAGGTGACGGTCAGATGAATGAGATGCTGAGTAGATTTATAAACGAGGCATTATCCTGCCTTATAATCGTACCTGCGACGGTGCTTTGCTTACTGCCTATGAAGGACAAGATGAAATATTCCATCAAAAACGTCCTCCCGTTGTTTTTAGGCGTGCTTGTTATGGTGACGGTGATAGTTTCGGGTGCAACGGCATTGTTCCCCGTAGATCCGAAGGTGATTTTTTATATTCTTCTGGTGCCTCTGTTCCTTGCGTACAGGGTCATTGTCGATGCGGATATTGTCAAATGCTTTGCAACGTTTCTGCTGTCGTTTACCATAATGAGCTTCTGCAAGAACTATGCGATAATGTGCGATGCGGTTATACACCCTGAGCTTGGAGTGCCGACATTCAGCACTGACGGCGCATTGATACAGCTTGGAATATCCTGCGCAGTGACTGCCGCTATTGCTTATCCGGTAGCAAAATACGGCTCTCATCTTATAAATGAGCTTCCGTACAGAAGGGTATGGCTGATTTCGATAGTAATGTCGCTTATGTTTATCGGATTCAATTTTACGGTACAGCCCGTGCATTATCAGACGCTTTATTTTAACCGTGTTTTTCTGGTTTATATCCTGATAACAACGCTTATGTTCGTTATGCTCGTGCTGATGTATACCGTGTTTTATTTCATAGCGTCCGCTTTGTTGAAAGCCGGCAAGGACAGAGAACATATGAGAGTGCTTGAAATGCAGAAGAAGCAGTATGATGCCCAGCAGAAATATCTTGAGGACACCTCACGCATACGTCACGATTTCAAGCATTCGATCATTGCAATAAAGACGCTTGCCGATGACGGCGATATAGAGGAGCTGAAAAGCTATCTTGATAATTATATAGATACGTTCCCGAGCAGATCGCCCGTGCGTTACTGCGGAAACTATGCGCTTAACGCTCTGCTGTGTCACTTTGAAGAGCAGGCGCAAGAGTGCGGAATAACGCTCAGACTGCGGATAGATGCAGATGACAAAACCTCACCGCTGTCCGATGATGAGCTTTGCTGCATAGTCGGCAATATACTTGAAAATGCGGTAAACGCAAGCCTTATGCTTCCTGAAAACAACGATCGCAGAATCTCACTTTCGGTAAAGGCGGACGATGCCTCAGGCAACCTTTACATAGTAGCCGAGAACAATTTCAACGGTAAAGTACGTTGTGAGGGCGGACACTATTATTCCACCACCAAAGGCGGTAACGGTATAGGACTTGAATCGGTGCTGTTCACAGCCGAAAAACACGGCGGTACGGCGACCTTCTATCATAAGGGCAAGGTGTTCTGCTCTGATGTGGTCATACCGCTGAAATAAGCTAAAATAAGACAATATAAGAATAAGCACCCCCGTTCAACTGAACGGGGGTGCTGTTATTATTTATTCTGCCGATTAAAGCTCGATAACAATATCATTCTCAGCCTTTAAGATGCTGTCAAGAATGAGCTTGCCTTCAATCTTTTTACCGTTTACCGTTACGCTCTTAACGCCGTGTTCACTGCCGTTCGGGTTCTTAACGGTAACATTCAGCTTTTTGCCTCTGAATGTCTTCTTCATTGTGTATTCCTTCCACTCTGAAGGGATAGAAGGATCGATCACGATACCCTTTGTTTCGGGGTTAAGACCGAGGATACCCTCTGTAGTACCTACCATAACGGTAGAAGCCGTACCTGTCAGCCAGTGTACATGAGCACGTCCTGCGAAGGGGCTGTCCTTACCTTCAACGAACTGACCGTAAACATAGGGCTCAAGAACTCTGTGCTCTGCGTTTTCGTTGTAGGTTGCGGGAGCTGCTTCCTTCCAGTACTTATATGCACGGTTGCCGTGACCGAGCTTTGACTCTGCGAGTATCAGCCAACCCTGAGGCTGTGAGAAGATACCTGCGTTTTCCTTTGTGCACTTGTTGAAGCACTGCATAAGAGCGCCGTCAAAGCCGTGCTTAACATAAGGAGGATACATAACCATAGCGCCGTAAGGAGTGTTAAGCTCTCTTTCTACGCTGTCCATAGCCTTTTCAGCCTGTTCCTTGCTTGCAAAGCCGGAGATAACCGACCATGACTGAGGATTGAGCCACATTGAAGCCTCGGGATCTGTTCTCTGACCGATAACAGTGCCGTCTTCCTTGTAGCCTCTTATCCATCTGTCCTCGTTCCAGCAAGCTGAAAGTATCTCGTCAAGCTTAGCCTTTACTTCGTCAAGGTACTTTGCGTACTCTGCGTCGTTCTTCTCAAGAGCGTATGTCTTTAAAATCTTTACTGCGTAAACAAGCTGGAATGCTACGAATGTAGATTCGCCCTTCTTGCCAAGACGTAAGCAGTCGTTCCAGTCAGCGTGAAGACCTGCGGGCATACCGTGGTTGCCGAGGTGGTTCATCGAGAAGTCGATAGCTCTCTTTAAGTGATCGTATACTGTGCCGGATTCGCCGTCGTTTGCATACGAGATAACTTCGTCAAGGAATGCGTGGTCGCCGCTTTCGGAGATGTACTTGTAAACTGTCGGGAACAGCCACAGAGCGTCATCTGCACGGTATGAGGGGTGACCTGTCTGCTTAGCGTATACGCTGTTTTCATCGTTTTCGTCGGGGTGGTTTTCCTGTCCTGCCTTGTGATCGTACTTAACGAGGGGCAGACCTGCGCCGTTTGTAACCTGAGCAGAGAGCATGAATACGATCTGCTTCTTAGCCATTTCGGGTGCAAGGTGGATAACGCCCTGAATATCCTGTACAGTATCACGGTAGCCGAAGCCGTTTCTCAGACCGCAATACTGGAATGATGCAGCTCTTGACCAGATGAATGTGATGAAGCAGTTGTAAGCGTTCCATACATTTACCATATTGTTGAAGTCTGCATCGGGAGTATTTACCTGCAGATTGTCGAGCTTTGAGTGCCAGTAGTTCTTAAGTTCTGCAAGATCCTTCTCTACAGCGTTCTCATTCTCGTACTTAGCGATGATAGCCTCAATTTCAGCCTCTGTTTTCTGACCGCCGAGAACATAAGTGAGTACCTTTGTTTCGCCGGGCTGTAAAACAATGTCGCTCTGGAGTGCGCCGCAGGAGTTTGTATTGTAGTTTAAGTCGCCCTTTAAGCCTTCTTCGATGCCCTTGGGGTTGTTGTATGTTCTGTAAGAGCCTACGAAAGCGTCACGGTCGCCGCAGTAAGCGTCAACCTTAGCTGAAGCAAGACCTAAGAAACGTCCGCTGTTGGGGTTGTATATCTCATTCTGCATCTGGTGGATATACTTATTTTTGAAGTATGTTCTTGTGATGAACAGAGTGTACTGGAGGTTGACCTGATCCTGCTCATAGTTGGGATCGTTAACGAACTCGCAGTAGCCTGTAACGCTCAGCTTACGGGGCTTTGTATCTGTGTTGGTCACCTTTGCAGCCCATACTTCATAAGTAGCGTCCATAGGAACGTAGTATGTAACCTCAGACTTTATCTTCTTGTACTCCGAGGTGATGACAGTGTAGGCTGTACCGTGACGGCACTCGCTCTTGTAGCTGTCGAGGGGCTTGCATACGGGAGCCCACGAAGCCGACCAGAAATCGCCGTCCTCAGCGTCCTTGATATATACATATCTGCCGGGCTGATCGTTGGGAACAGCATTGAAACGGTAACGGATAACACGTCCGTTTGCACCGGATTTAACGAAGCTGTAGCCGCCTGCGTTGTTTGAAATGATAGCACCGTATTCGGGTGAGCCTAAGTAGTTTGCCCATGCCGACGGAGTATCGGGTCTTGTGATGACATATTCCTTGTTTTCAAGGTCAAAATGTCCGTAATTCATCAGAAAGTCCTCCTTGATATTATATTCCCCGTAAACAAACTGTTTCACGGGTTTTAAATTCCTTTGCGTAACTTCATTATATCAGTAAATCGTTTTCATTTCAAGGGCGGTATTGTGCACAAATTTAGCTGTCTGTTTTTGTGCAGTATTGCCATATCACCGATTGACGTCCGATAGATGAAATTTATCTGTGAAAAATACTGAAAATTCAGTTTGTAGAAAAAGTTTATTTATAAAAAATAGAGCCAATCGTGGTCGTTTGTTGTCGGTGCGTCCTGCACCGACTATGTTCGACCACTTGTATGCATCCTTGCATAGAGCCTTTAGGCATACACGCCCGGCGTCCGTGCCGGGCTGAGTGTGGGGCTGCCGCCCTCACCCTGCTTGGGGCTACGCCCCAAACCCCGTATTAAAAAATATAGTTTATCGGCAGTCTGTATAAAAATTACCGCTCATTCCCCTGTTTACAGTATTTTAACATTGATTTTACCGATTTTAAGTAGTATAATTATTCAAAGAAAAATAAAAAGAACAAAAGACAAGAGGTATACTTATGAACTGGGCAATTATCGAGCAGGTCGTTATAATGGCTCTGCTCGCAGGTGTCGGCATACTCTGCCGTAAGCTGAAGCTGCTTGACGATGCCTGCACCAAAAAGCTTTCAACCGTTGTGCTTAATTTCGCAACACCTATGGTTATTCTGGTATCCTATCAGAAGCCGTTCGACCCCGAAACGCTGAACACACTGCTTTTATCGTTCCTCATAGCGATAATAAGCTACGTCATAGCGTTTGTACTTGTTCCGCTGATAATACGCAGTAAGGACAGAGAGGGCCAGCTGATAGAGCGATTCAGCTGTCTTTACTCCAACTGTGCCTTTATGGGCATACCGCTGATACAGGGTGTGTACGGCGCCGAGGGTGTATTCTGCCTTACGGCATACGTTACTATGTTCAATATCTGCTCGTGGACGCACGGAGTTATTATGATGAAGGGCGGAAAGCCGAACTTCAAGCAGATGATAAAGTCGCTGTTATCTCCGAGCATCATCGTTACAATAATCGGTATTATCCTGTTCCTTTGCAACTTCACTCTGCCAAATGTTATTCTTGAAACGGCACAGCACCTTGCAAACATAAACACACCGCTCGCAATGATAATAGCAGGCTCAACTATAGCTACGGTAAAGCTGATCCCTGCACTGAAAAAGCCAAGACTTTACTACACCTGCTTTGTAAAGCTGTTCCTGCTTCCTGCACTGCTTACGGTTATCTGCCTTGTGTTTAAGATAGATCAGACCGTAGCAGGCGTAAACATACTCGCTACCGCCTGCCCTGCCGCTGCTATGTGTACAATGTTCGCCCTGCTTTATGACAGGGACGCAGGCTACAGTGCGGAGATATTTGCGGTAAGCACCATACTTTCGATGGTCACACTGCCGCTTACACTGATGTACTATACGGCGCTTGCAGGGATATTCATGTAATTTAAGCATTATTAAAAGGAGCATATCTCATGACAGATATCACAACAGAAAACTGTGCCGCATTACTTGATATACTCAGGGAGAAGAATCCCCTTGTGCATTGCATCACAAACTATGTTACCGCAAACACCGTTGCAAACGGACTTCTTGCGGCAGGCGCATCTCCCGTTATGGCGGACAGCCCGCTTGACGCAGAGGATATAACCGCAAAGGCGTCGGCGGTACTGTTCAATATGGGTACGCTCAGCAAGGACAGGCTTCGTGCAATGCTGATTTCCGCACAGAAGGCGGCGGATATGGCAAAGCCGATAGTGCTTGACCCCGTAGGCGCAGGCTCTACAGATAACAGATTACGAAGCACTATGCAGCTTCTGCGTCAGTTCAGATTTGCCGCAGTAAGAGGCAACGCTTCCGAAATATCCGCACTGCTCTCGACAAGCCCCATTACGATGAAGGCGGAAAAGGGTGTGGACAGTGCCGAAACAACGCTTGAGGACAAAATATCGCTTGCAAAAAAAGCGGCAAAGCGTTACAGCTGTACCGTTATGGTAACGGGCAGTACCGATGTCATAGCAAACGGCGGCAGGGTAGCGCTTGTTTCAAACGGCGTGCCTATGATGAGCAAGATTACCGGTACGGGCTGTCTTGCGTCCGGACTTGTAGCGGCGCTGTGCGGCTGTACCGAGGACAGCTTTGAGGCGGCGGTAACAGCGGCGGCGCTTATCGGAACGGTAGGCGAGATTGCAAGCGAAACCGCAAAGGGTACAGGCTCGCTGTATGTCGGTATGCTTGATACGCTGACGAATATTACCCCCGATATTTTCACACAATACGCAAAGATAGAAAATTACACAGGAGAATAATAAGATGGAAGACCTGGATGAGATCCGTGAGTTTTTCGCAAAAGACCGTTTTGCTACGGAAAACGGCGCAGTGATTGAAGCTGTAGGCAAAAACACAGCCACAGTCGGTATGAAGATAGAACCACGTCATCGCAATGCCGCAGGAATAATAATGGGCGGAGCTATTTTCACCCTTGCCGATTTTGCCTTTGCGGTAGCGTCAAACCACGAAAAATTAGGCACTGTATCGCTAAACGCAAACATAACGTTTTTAAGAGCCTCCAAAGGCGATAAACTCATAGCAACGGCTGAATGCGTCCGTGACGGAAGAACGACCTGTTATTATCGTGTTTCGGTTACGGATAACACCGGTGCGCTTATAGCCGAGATTACAACAAGCGGATATAAGACAAGCTGACTTGAGCAAGACCGCAGGGCAGTTTTCACAGTATAATACTTTTTAGCGGAATATGCTTAACTCCTCTTAAACCTTAATTGCCGTCAAGTATAGATTTTATGCCGTTTCACGCCATTTTTCGACCGTTATACGCCACACTATTGACAAAAAAACGTGAGTATGGTAAAATGTGTTTGTATTACAGCGCTGAGAAGTGCTGTAAATACGGTTATATTTTAGGCTGATCGGATATAGGAGGATTTTATTATGAACAAAACTGCGGCAATACTTATTGCATTTTTCCTCGGCGGACTCGGCGTTCATCGCTTTATGGCAGGAAAAATCGGAACAGGCATTATCTGGCTTCTCACAGGCGGATGCTTCGGTATAGGCTGGCTTGTAGACCTGATTCAGGTTTGCACAGGCAAGTTTACAACTAAGGACGGCGCACCCTGGGTAACAGAGCAGTAAACTGAATAAAAAATCCCCGGTTTTCGTTTTGAGAACCGGGGATTTTTCAATTCATTCTTATTCTACCGAATAAGCTATCTCTTTTTCCGTAAGATAGTCCTTTACGGCGTTGAAAGCCTTGAGCGTTGAATTTTCATCGTTGATTTTTATTACGGCTCCCGTTTCAAGTCCGTCGATCTTTGCTTTCAGCTCGTCAAAGCTTATCTCGTGATTATCCACAAAATACTTGTCCTCGGAAACGGTGATTTCCATTGCAAAGCTGTCGGGATTACCGGGGTTTCCGCCCTCGGAAGAAACATCGCTTGTCTGCGCTTGCGATGAATTATCCGCACTGCTTATATCAGATGCCGTATTTGCTTCGGAAGATGTTACCGTCTGCCCGCCGTTTATCATTTTACTGATTTCGGGATATGCAAAATAAATTGCAACGCCGCACACGGCAAGTACCAGTAATACTATAATAAACTTTTTCATATCATACCTCTTTTGATCATTCCGCTTCTATAAAGCTGATATTGTTTTCCGAAAGCTTGGTTTTAAGTTCCTTGTACGCTTTGAGTGAAGAGCCCTCGTCTGCTATCTTTACGGGTAAATTTCTGTCGAGCGACTTTATGCTGTCGACCAGTTCGTCAAGCGTGACCTTTTTGTTGTCGTATATGTATTCGTTGCCCGACACGGTAACATTGATATATTCAAGCTCCTCTACGACCGATACGGCGTTTGAGTTATCCGCAGCATCAGAGCCTGCACCGTCACCGTTTCCGCCGCCAAAGCCGAAGCCCTTGCACGCAAAGAATACCACTGCCGCAACAACCACTGCCACCAGCAATATAATAAGCCCTATAGGTACTGCACCCTTATTTTTACTTTTATTTTTTATCTTTTTCATTTAAGCTCCTTCGTATCAGCCCGCAAAAACCGAAACATCGGTTTCTGAGTAGAATAGATGCGTATATTCGCTTTTCATCGTGTTTATTATTTTCATAGTGTCGAGATATGCCGAGGTTGTACCGTTCTCGGTAGCGTCATACGAAAACTCTATAAGAATAGTATTATCGGCGGTGTAGCCCTGTTCTTTGAACAGCCCCCGCACTTCATCGGTCATTACGCTTATATCGGCTTTTGGTATTTCCTTAACTATTTCTTCGCCTTTGGCAAACTTCAGCGTCCAGCCGTTCTCACCGCTCATATCAAGATGCAGTTTAAGGTTCTTATTCTCGCTGAAATCCATTATCGCGTCTGTGTTTTCGCCGCTTCTGTCAACAGCAGAATCAGCTTCTTCAAGCCGTTTGTCCGCCTGCTCGTTTTTCTCCTGCGCTTCACCGAGAAGCTCGTCTGCCTTGTCGTTTTTCGCTTTTGCTTCTTCCAGCTCGGCGCTTACCTGCTGCTGCTTATCTTCAAGATCTTTCTTCAGGTTGTCCGTTTCCAGATTACTGAAGATTATAAAGAAGAACAGGATAATCATTATAACGTCAAGCAGGGAAGTGAAGTCGAGGTTTATCTGTCGTTTTTTCATTTTTCACTGCTTTCTTTCCCGGTATAATGACTTTTTACGAGCACATCGATTTTTTCAATTGCTGTTTCGATCGTAGTCTGTAAAAATGAGTTTGCTACTTTGAAAGCAATCGAGAACACAAGACCCCATGCGGTAGTGTCAAGCGCTAAGAAGAAGTTTGCTTTCAGTTCCTGTGTTGCTCCGCCCGTAATATCAAGCGACAATAACGCAAGCACCGTTCCGAGCATACCCAGCAGAGGAAATATCGATACAAGCGCAATAAAAGCAGAGTAGCAGAAGTTTATCCAGTTGAACGAGGTGTTCTTATAGTCAATCTCGTTGTTGACGCTCATGCTTTTCAGTATTTTTTTCGACCACACCACCGATATGATAAGAAGGGTAAGACATACCGGGAACAAGGCGAATATAAGCGGTGAAACAAAAGGTCCGAAATTTATTAATGCGTCCGTCAAAGCTCCCATGATTCTACCTCCGTCTTTCGACAAAATCCGTTAAATTTCTACATAATTATATCACCTGTAAGGTTAAAAGTCAATTGACGGATAATTAAGGGAGGAGGATTATTTCTGCGCCGATCTGCCGCAAATCTCATCGTAATGATCCCTTATTGCCTGAAAATTTCACCGGAAACAGCCCTGTGTTTTTTGCCTCTTCCGCCTCTTTTTTACTTATATCCGTAATATTGCTCAGGCAAAAATATTAATATACGGTTTGTGTATATTCCTATTGATTTTTATGAATATCAATGGTATAATTCTTGTAGGAATTTTTGGAAGAAGGTGTTGAAATGCAAAAGAAAGCCGTAAAGGACAACGCCCGTAAAAATGATATACTCAAAGCCGCGTCGAAGTGCTTTATCACCGACGGTTTTGAGGGCACCTCGATCCGCAGGATAATGGATGAAGCAGGTGCCGAGGTCGGTCTGTTCTACTACTATTTCAAGTCAAAGGACGATATATACAGCGCCTTTATAGAATCGCTTTTCACTGACTATAAACAGAAAATAACCGCTATGACCCAAAACGCAGTCAGAGCGCCGTATACCGCACTTACCGACGCATTCGGGCTTTTCACCGCAGAAGCCGACAGGTTCCGTACAGAATATATGAAAAAAATGCATGAGAGCACTCTGAGAGATATACGCGACCGCTCACTTGAGATATCGGTCCCATATATAAAGCACATAATAGAAGTACTGATAAGTTACGGTGCAAAGCCGCTTATAAGCACTGATGAGCTTGCGATAATCATGACGTATGGCATAGGCAATCTGTTTTTGCGTGATGAAAAAAGCTGGCTTGCCGGCACTCATAGCGAGAGCATGAAAGTAACCGCACTTATGTTCGGACTTGATCTTGAAAACGTATCGCTTACGCTCCCTCGCTTACCCTGCGAAGGAGAAACCGACAGCATAGCGGCTCTGGCGGAATTTTGCGGCAATTGCTTTGCAGACTACGACAGCGAACGCATGAAACGTATTATAAAGAAAAAGATACAGCTCGGAGAAATATACATCATATCGCACAAAGATAAAACAGTAGGATTTGTCATTTTTTCAAAGAAAAATAAGACGCTTGACTATATAGCGGTCAGCCCCGATTACAGAAACTCAGGCATAGCCTCAAGACTTATGGTAACCGCTATGGCGCAGTTTGACATCGGCGATGAACTGTCAATAGTCACATTCAGAGATGATCACCCGCAGTCTGACGGAGCAAAACGTCTTTACGGTAAATTCGGATTCGGTAATCCTAAAAACATTGTGGTACAGGGTGTGCCGCTGACTAAGATAACAGCAATTATTCCCGATAAAGCATTGACAACAGAATAAAAAGGTGGCAGCGCCCTGTCAGAAGACAGGGCGCTGCTGTTTTACATTTATAAGGAGAAACGTTTTTGGTTATTCCTTTACAGAACCCGAAACAAGATTGCTGTAAATGAACTTCTGCATTGAAAGGAAGATTACCAACGTCGGTATGATACAGATAATTACACCGGCGAAGATAATTTCCCACTGCGAGCCGTAAGGACCGATGAACTTATACAGTGCCGTAGATACGACCTGAAGTCCGTCACTGGGCATATACAGGTTTGCAGTATAGAAGTCGTTGTATATGCTTACAAACTTGATTACAAGTACAGTCGCTATTGCGGGGCGAAGCATGGGGAGAATAATGCTCAGGTATACTCTCGGATATGAACAGCCGTCAAGTATCGCACTCTCGTCAAGAGATACCGATATATTGTTGAGGAACTGTATAAAGATATAGATTGAAACTATATCCGTACCGATATAAAGTATGATCGGTGCGGCGAGGGTGTCATAAAGACCGAGTGCGTGCACTACCTGGAATACTGTGACCTGCATTGAGATATTGGGCAGGAGTGCGGCAATAAGGAATATATTCTTTACAAGCTTTGTGAACACCATTGTAAAACGCTGTACGACAAAGGCTGTCATTGTACCGGTTATTATCGTACCTGCACATGAGAATACAAGTATTATAGCCGTATTTATAAAGCCTCTCATTACATTACCCTGAATGAAAGCCGTCTTGAAGTTAGAAAGCTCCACTACTTTAGGAAGCTCGAAAGCCCCGCTTTTAAGGAAGTCCTGGTGGCTTTTCAGCGAACCCAGCAGTACAACTACCAGCGGCACAAGAACCATAAGGCACGCTACAACCAGAACAACATATTTCAGTACGTTTATAAAAATTCTGACGCCGTGCGGTGTTTCCTTGAAACGGTACTTTTCCATATTGAACGAGGTCTGCTCTGCGACTTCGTTTGTTTTGATATTGTCAGTCATGAGTTCACCTACTTTTCTTCTTTGAAGAATATCTTCTGGATTATCGTGATAATTATTATGATAAACAGAAGCACGATAGCCATTGCGGACGCAAGTCCGATCTTCTGATACTGGAAGCCGGTTTCGATAGTCTTGATAACAAATGTTGTAGTTCCCATCTTACCGCCTGTGATGATATACGGAATCTCAAATACGGAAGCCGCACCCTTGATGGCAAGGATAAGCTGTAATGCGATAATCGTTCTGATACTCGGGAAAATTATGTGCCAGAACTTCTGCCATGCGTTAGCGCCGTCAAGGTCTGCCGCCTCATAGATATCGGGAGAGATCGACTGGATAGCGCCGATGAACATCAGAATATCAAAGCCGATATAACGCCATATCGACGCAAAAACCAGACACCAGTTGTTGATAGCACCGTTTGACAGCCACTTTACGGGATCTGCTCCGAAAAGTGAAATTATGGTGTTGAGCGTACCGCCGTCATCGCCTCTGAAAAATCTCTGGAAGATAAGCGCAACAGCAACGCCGTTCATAAGATACGGGAAGAAGATAACCCCCTTGAACAGTCCTGCGAGCTTTATCTTTGAACAAAGCAGTGTCGCTATAAAAAGCGCAAGTCCCAGCTGTATGAACGATCCGACAAAGTAGTATAAGCTGTTGATCAGCGTTGATAAGTACGACATATCGGTAAACAGCGTCTTATAGTTGTTAAATCCTACCCACTGTACATTTACGCCGAGCTGGTCACGCTGTTGAAAACTGAATATTACCATATTCACTGCGGGAATGATAGTGAAAAGTATCAGCAGTGCAACGGGTATTGCCAGAAACAGTACAGTTGTCATATATTTCTGACCGGTGTAGCCTTTCAGCCACTGTCCGAGTGTACGCCGTTTCTGAACTGCGGTAACGCCTGTAGAAGCCATAATTCTGTCCTTTCAAAAAAGTAATTTCTAAATTTGTTAAATTTTAATCACTCCCATATAAACCTATACGGAAAGACTTTCGCCTTTCCGTACAGGTTTGTGTGTTTGGAGTATCTATGAAGAAAATACGATAGCGATAATTAGCCGTTAGCCTTGAGGTAAGCTGCAAGATCTTCATTTGCATCTCTTGTAGCCGCCCATTTCTGATTAACGGAGTCTGCGATAGCCTTGAAGCCGTCATCGCCCTTGCCTGCGAATGCTGCTTCTGCAAGCTGGAGCTTGAAGTTAGCTGAGTCGCCGTCCCAGATACCTACTTCTGAATCCTTGTCGATTGCGTTGAATACGCCTGTCAGACCATCAGGAGCTGCATTTGCCGTGAAGAATTCGCAACCGTCAAATGCTGAGAGGTAGTCGGGGAGCTTACTGCCTTCAAGTGTATTGATACCGCCTTCAGCCTCTGAGAAGCCTGATTCAGCGATGAACCATTCGATATACTTCTTGCCGAGTTCCTTCTTGTCGTCGGAAGAGTTCTTGTTTACGCCCATGCAGTAGTCAGCCGCATACTGTGCGTACTGCTTGCCGTCCTTAGAGAAGGGAGCGGGCATATAACCGATGTTTTCAGGATCAAGACCGTTGTCCTTAGCAATCTGCTGGAACTGTGAAACTGCCCATGAACCCATTGTCATTGTAGCAACTTCGCCGTTAGCGAGCATAAGCTTTGAGCCTTCCCAGTCAGAACTCATCGGGTCGCCCTCGATAAGAGAAGAATCTGAATATATATCATACATCAGCTTGAATACGTTGTAGTAAGGCTGACCCTCCTTGAAGAAGTCTTCCTTGTTTACGATGAGGTTTGTTTCAAAGTCAGGATCGCCTGATGAAGGAACAACAAGGCTTGACCACTGTGCAGCCGTCCAGCTTGCTTCCTTGAAGTTTGTATAATAAGGAATAACCTCGGGGAACTTTTCCTTGATCTTCTTTAAGTCAGCGATAAATTCATCGGCTGTCTTGGGCATTTCTGTAATGCCTGCTTCTGTCCATACCTTCTTGTTGTAGCAGATACCGCCGCTTACTGTGCCTAAGTGTGCAAGTCCGTATACTGTACCCTCGTACATCTTCTGGTTAGCCCACTTGTACTTATCCTTGAGCTCGTCGTACTTACCGAGAGGTTCAAAGAAGTTTGAAAGATCTGCGAGCTTTACTGTATCGGGGATCATCAGAACATCTCCGTACTCCTTAGTGCTCATCATTGTTGAAACGTCACCGGAATAATCCTTGAATGACTGATATTCGATAGTGCAGTTGTACTTCTCTTCAAAAGCGTCTGTCATCTTATCGAGTGAACCGTCGTCCTTACGGTCTGTACGGTGTGTCAGAACCTTAAGAGTGATCTTGTCACCGGAGGGAGCTGTTGAAGAAGCGTTGTCTGCTGTTGTAGAATCGTTCTTGTTGTCCTCTGCTTTTGATGTAGATGTGTCGCCTGTTGATGATGTTGCATTGTTATTGCTGCACGCTGCCAGCGATACTACTGTGCTTGCCGCAAGAATACCTGCGAGTATCTTCTTTGCTTTCATGTGATAATTTCCTTTCTGGTCGGACAGTGCTTAGCCACCGTTCCTTAGTTGATAGTTGATAAATTTAGCTTATGTTAATTAAGCTGTTTTCGCTTGCTTAATTCACTTAAGATTATACGCTATTTTAACTAAAAGTCAATAAGGTTATAGGAAATTCAGCTAAAACACATAAATCTTATTTGCTTATTATGTGCATTAAAAACAAAATTCACACTAACTTAACTGTGTTACACAATTTTATTAAGCAAGTATCGGTGTAATCCGTTTTCACACTTACAATTTCGTTTAGCTAAAATTAGTTTACGTTAAGTTACATATATTTCACCTGTTTTTAGTTGTTTTTAATGTGCCGTTAAATTCACTCGTAAATATGATAACTCAAAAATTTTCGGCTGTTCATTAAAAATAAAGGAGATAAAGTTGCGGGTGTGGAGGAAGTGTGGTATAATTAATTTATAATTTTCGTAAAAAGTCTGTTCTCTCCCTTACCCCAAAATCCCATTAAAAAAATCATATAGGTTTTTAGCAGACCGGCAAGCACAGCCTGTCATTATTTCACTGCTCGTTTCATATAATGTACAAAAATTTACCGAAAGGTCGGACGATATGAAACTGAACATGAAACGATTTGAATTCAAACGGCTTAAAACAAGAGTGCCTGCGCTTATAGTTTTGCTCGGCTGTTTCACTGTTATAGCGGCAACTGCCGACTACTCGCAGATGAGTGTGAGAGCCTCAACATCCCACGTTACAAACAAGAAAACCATCGTACTTGACGCAGGGCACGGCGGAACAGACAGCGGCGCAGTCGGCATAAACGGAGAGCTTGAAAAGAATATCAACCTTGCCATAGTGCGTGACCTTGACGATATGCTGACGCTGTCGGGCTTCAATGTAGTGCTTACCCGTGACAGCGATATTTCGATACACGATGAAGGTATAAAAGGCACACGGGAACAGAAGGTTTCCGATATGAAGAACCGTCTTGATATTATAAACAAGTACGGCGACTGCCTGTTCCTGTCTATCCATCAGAACAAGTTCACCGAGCCTGAATATTTCGGTGCACAGATCTTCTACACGGCGAACAACCCCGACAACCGTATGATAGCGCAGATAATGCAGGATAATTTCAAGACGATACAGCCGGGCAATGACAGGCAGATAAAGCAGGAGGGCGATGAGCTGTACCTTTTCAAGAACACAAAGATACCTGCCGTGCTGATAGAATGTGGATTTCTCTCAAATCCCGATGATGCGGCAAATCTGTCGGACGCCGACTATCAGCGCAAGGTAGCCTATACTATATACAACGGGATACTTACATATCTTACCTCAAAGCCTGCGGACAATGCAGATCGGACGGAAATTTCAACGACCGGTAATCCCGAAAACAGCGGTGATATTACAAGCTCCGGACAGTAATTCATTGGAAAGGACGTAAAAATGGCAAAATCAAAATCAGTATATATATGCAGTGAGTGCGGTCAGGAATATCCGAAATGGAGCGGACGCTGTAACGCCTGCGGCGCATGGAACACGCTTGAAGAAACGCTTATACAGCCAAAATCCCACGGTCTTTCAAAAAGCACGGGCGGCGGCAGACTTCCGCTTTCGAGTATAAACAACCTTTCGTTCAGCGATGAAACAAGATATGAAACAGGAATGTCGGAGCTTGACAGAGTTCTCGGCGGAGGTCTTGTCAAAGGCTCGCTTGTTCTGCTCGGCGGCGATCCCGGTATCGGCAAATCGACGCTTCTTTTGCAGATATGCGGCTGTCTTGCACAGGATAAGACAGTGCTGTACATATCCGGCGAGGAGAGCGAACGTCAGATAAAACTCCGTGCAGACAGGCTGGGCGTTGCAAGCGACGGGCTTTATATCAGTGCCTGCACCGACTGCGATACTATAATAGAGGGCGTGCGTGAGAACAAGCCCGATGTTGTGATAATCGACTCGATACAGACAATGCAGTTGACAGAGCTTCAGTCCGTACCCGGCAGTCTTGTGCAGGTAAGAGAATGTACCTCGGCATTTATGCAGATGGCAAAGAGCCTTGAGGTAGCCGTGTTTCTTGTAGGTCATGTAAACAAGGACGGCGGTATAGCAGGACCTAAGGTGCTTGAGCATATTGTGGACACGGTACTGTACTTTGAGGGCGACAAACAGCTAAGCTACAGGATATTAAGAGCCGCAAAGAACCGTTTCGGCTCGACCAACGAAATAGGCGTATTTGAAATGCAGGACAAAGGGCTTGAGCAGGTCGAAAATCCGTCTGCAATGCTTCTGCTCGGCAGACCGGCAGGGGTAAGCGGTATAACCGTGCTTTGTACGGTCGAGGGTACACGGCCTATACTGGCAGAGGTGCAGGCGCTTGTCAGCAAGACCTCGTTCTCCGCTCCACGCAGGATGACGACAGGCTTTGACTACAGCAGGCTGTGCGTTCTGCTCGCCGTGCTTGAAAAGCGGACAGGCTACAACTTCGGCGGTTATGATGTATATATAAATGTTATAGGCGGACTTAAAATAGACGAGCCTGCAAGCGACCTTGCGATTGCTCTTGCTCTTTATTCGGGACTTCGTGATATTCCGATAGGCGATGATGTAGCGATGTTCGGCGAGGTCGGTCTCGGAGGAGAGATAAGAGCGGTATCGCATATTAGAGAACGTGTGCGTGAGGCGGCACGAATGGGATTTTCAAAGTGCATTGTGCCGAAATCCTCGCTTAAAAATCTCGACAAGAGCGAAAACTACGGAATAAGCATATACGGCGTGGCAAATCTTCAGCAGTCATTCAAGGTGCTTGAGATGTTCACAAAAGAAAGCGAAGGAAACAAAGAATGAAACTTACCGACATTTCAACAATAAGACAGCTTTTTGAAAAGCACGGCTTTTCTTTTACAAAGTCGCTCGGACAGAACTTTCTGATAAATCCGACCGTCTGCCCGAAAATCGCCGAAATGGGCGGTGCAGGGAAAAATGTCGGCGCTATAGAAATAGGCACGGGTATCGGTGTTCTGACAAGGGAGCTTGCCGAGCGTTGCGAAAAGGTCGTAGCTATTGAAATAGACACGGGTCTGAAGCCCATTCTTGACGAAACGCTCGAAGAATACGACAACGTTGAGGTAATTTTCGCCGATGTTATGGAAACCGATCTTAATAAGCTTATAGCCGAGAAGTTTTCCGGTATGGACGTGATAGTTTGTGCGAATCTGCCCTACTATATAACCTCGCCCGTAATAATGAAGCTGCTTGAGGAAAAGCTGCCCATAAAAGCGATAACCGTAATGGTACAGCTTGAGGCGGCAGACAGGATATGCGCCGCAGTAGGAAGCCGTGAGTGCGGCGCTATCACAGCGTCTATAAACTATTACGCAAAGCCGAAGAAGCTGTTTCGGGTAAACAGGGGATCGTTCATGCCTGCCCCCAATGTTGACAGTGCGGTCATAAGTCTTGAACGCTATGAAGAACCGCCGTACAAGGTCGATAACGAGCCGCTTTTCTTCGAGGTAATAAAGCAGGCTTTCGCTCAGCGCAGATGGGGTCGCAGGGGCGTAGCCCCCGACAGGGTCTAGGGGCGGTAGCCCCAGCAAAATAGCCCCTTCCCACGGGGAAGGGGTTTGGGGTTAGGGATAGAGAATTCGCACTATCTTATAAAAAACAGACTTTTTCTACAATCTGAAACGGCAGAGCATAAGCTCTGCCGTTTTGTGTTTAAATACTATGTACCTTTTACTGCTGAACGCCGTTATTGTTATTATTATTGAAGTTATTGTTATCAGGCGTAGCGTAGTTATTGTTGTTGTAGTTGTTGGGAGCGGCGTAATTTGCATTGTTGTAGCCGCCGTTGTTCATATTGGGGTTGTAACCGTTGTTCACGTTGGGGTTGTAACCGTTGCTCACATTGGGGTTGTAACCGTTGTTCACATTGGGGTTGTAACCGTTGTTCACATTGGGGTTGTAACCGTTGTTCATATTGGGGTTATAACCGTTCATGTTGTTCATATTGGGGTTGTAGAAATCTTCGTCTTTTGCGCAAAGCAGGAGAATACCGCCTATCATATTGCAGAATAAAAGAACGCATACGCTCATACCTGTTGAAGGTCTCTGACCCTTGCTCATCTGGCTTAATGCAATACCGCCGAAAATAAGCGGAAGTATCATCCAGCATCCAAAAATCATACCGATGATTATAAATACCTGTGCTGCTGTTTTCATAATAACATACCTCTTTTTTCAATAAGTGACACACTTTCCTTACTTGTGTATCTTTTGTCAGTATACCACATCAGTACACCTGTGTCAATATTTTCTGTTAACAGTTCTTAATTTTCCGTCACGGATTTTTTATCCCTGCGGTTGTTGTATATGAACATTGCAACGCCTACGCCGCATATTATCACATATCCGATAAAGCTCCATATATCCGGCAATTGCGAGAACATTATAAATCCGAGCAGTGCCGAAAAGATTATCTGCGAATAATCGTATACCGATATTTCCTTTGCAGGAGCGAATTTATATGCCGCCGTGATGCTGAACTGACCGCCTGCCGCCGCAAGTCCTGCACCGAGCAGTATAAGCCACTGCTGCCAGGTCATAGCGTGAAAATCGAACAGCAGGAACGGCAGTGTTACAAGGCAGGAGAAGCCCGAGAAGAAGAACACGATATACGGTCCTTTCTCACCCCTTATTCCTAGCCACCTTACAGCCGTATAAGCTGCACCTGCGCCCATACCGCCGAGAAAACCCAGCAGTGACGGCACAAGTTCCAGGTTTGCAAAGCTCGGCTTTATTATAAGCAGACTTCCCGCAAACGCTATTATTACACCGAGCGTCTGCACTAAATTTGTCCGTTCCCGAAGGAACAGCGCCGAAAATACGATAACGAAGAACGGCGACATTTTGTTCAGCATAGATGCGTCCGATAACGCTAAATGATCCACCGCATAGAAGTTGCAGAGTATTCCGATTGTTCCGCATACCGAGCGTATCAGCAGTGCGCCGATGTTGCTTTTGCTATGCGGCAGAAAAGAGCCTTTCTGCCTTATCAGTATCACTGCCGCAAATATAAAAGCGACAAGATTTCTGAAAAAGCTCTTTTGCACTGACGGCAGATCGCCTGCCAGTCTTACAAATGCACCCATAAACGCAAAGCAAAAGGCGGAACTGATAATACACAGCACGCCTTTCTGCTTCTGCGGTATTCTGTTTAAAATTCCCGCCATTTTATTCACCTGTTGTAACGCCGTCAAACGGCAGTATTACTGTTTCAGGCAGTGTGATCTCCCCGCCCGATGAGAAAAGCTCGGGGCGGTCAAACTTATAGCTGATTTTAAGTGAGCTTACAGCCTTTGTTATCTCTTCATCGGTAAGTTCCGATCTGTCTATAACGAACACGAGCGAAACCTTACTGCTGTTGAAACGGTCTATTGACGAAATGTTTGTTTCCTTCAGTACAAAAGCCTGTTTGTCATACGGTATATCGTCAATTGAAAACTGTATGTTGCTTATCTTGTACATACCTATGTTCGTAAAATCAAACACCATTTCAAACCGCAGATAGTTTTCGGGCTTTGTCATATCAAAATCCGTGTCGCTGAGCAGCTTGCTTGTAGACCCGCTGTCAATGTGAGTGCCGTCCTTCAGCTTATCGTATACGTTTTTTATCATATTGTCAAAGCTTTGTCCGCTGTAGCTGTACAGCCGTGTGTACGCATATTGCGCTTTTACGGGAAAAGCAAACTGCGTAACCACGACTATAACCGCAACAGCCACGACCAGCACCCATATCAGTGCCTTTTTAACGGCATTATGTCCGAAAAGATTTGTCAGTGTCTGCTTGAAACTCATACTTTCTTTACACCGAGAGTTACATTCTCGCCGTTTATATCCTGTTCCTTTGTAAATCCGTCCGTCTTGCCGGTAACTATATCGTCTGCAAGAGTATCCTCTGAGATGCTGTCCTTGTTGCGTGTCAGTATCTCGGCTACCTTGTCACTGCCGTCGCAGTAGATAACGATATGATCCATAACCTCAAAGCCTGCGTCCTTACGCATTGTCTGGATCTTGCTTACGATCTCTCTTACGTTGCCTTCTTCTATAAGTTCGGGCGTAAGAGTTGTATCAAGAACTACAGTGTAACCTCTGTCGGTTACTACCGCATAGCCTTCCTTCTGATGCTCGTCTATAAGCAGGTCGTCCTTTGCGATCTGAACATCGCCTGTTGAAAGTGTAAGCGTCATAGCGCCTGTTTCACGGATCTCATTCATAGCCTTCTGACCGTCAACCTCAGCGAGCTTTGTTCTGACCTCGCCTATCTGCTTGCCGAAACGAGCGCCGAGCGTCTTGAGCTGGGGCTTGAAGGTGTAGCTTGTGAAGTGGTCGGTGTTATCTATAAAGCTGATTTCCTTGATGTTAAGCTCGTCCTTTACGATATCCGCATACATAGGTTCAAGCGTCTTGTCGCCCTTTACCATTATCTTTGATATAGGCTGTCTGTTCTTGATGTTAGCGGCATTTCTTGCGGCACGTCCGAGCGTTACAACGGTCAGAACGGTGTCCATTTCTTCCTCAAGGTGCTTGTCGATAAGCTTTTCATCTACTGTGGGGAAGTCGCACAGATGTACGCTTACAGGAGCGTTCTTGTCGAGCGAGCAAACAAGGTTTCTGTAAATATCGTCGCATACGAAAGGTGTCATAGGAGCGGATGTCTTTGCAATGGTTACAAGCGCTGTGTACAGCGTCATATATGCGTTTATCTTATCCTGTGTAAGCTCCTTTGACCAGAAGCGCTCTCTGCTGCGGCGGACATACCAGTTACTCATTTCGTCTACGAAATCCTGTAATGCTCTTGCGGCTTCGGGGATTCGGTAGTTTGCAAGGTTATCGTCAACCGCACCTACAACGGTGTTAAGTCTTGATAACAGCCACTTGTCCATAACGCCGAGCTTGTCAACATCAAGCGTATACTTAGTAGCGTCGAAATTGTCTATATTAGCGTACAGAACGTAGAATGCGTATGTGTTCCACAGAGTAGAGATGTACTTTCTCTGACCCTCGTTTACTGCTTTTGCGTGGAATCTGTTGGGAAGCCACGGAGCAGAGTTCGTGTAGAAGTACCAGCGTATAGCGTCTGCGCCGTGTTCAGCCAGTGACTCGAACGGGTCAACTGCGTTGCCCTTTGACTTTGACATTTTCTGACCGTCTTTATCGAGTACAAGACCGAGAACTATAACGTTCTTGTAAGGAGCCTTGTTGAATAAAAGCGTTGAGATAGCGAGCAGTGAGTAGAACCAGCCTCTTGTCTGGTCAACTGCCTCGGAGATAAAGTCTGCGGGGAACTGCTGTTCAAACTTTTCCTTATTCTCGAAGGGATAGTGATGCTGTGCAAAGGGCATAGAACCGCTGTCGAACCAGCAGTCGATAACCTCAGGAACACGCTTCATCTGCTTGCCGCAGTGAGGGCACTTTATTGTAACAGCGTCGATATAAGGACGGTGAAGCTCTATATCGTCGGGGCAGTTGTCAGACATTGACTTAAGCTCCTCGATACTGCCTATAGCGTGCTTGTGACCGCACTCGCACTCCCAGATATTAAGAGGAGTACCCCAGTATCTGTTTCTTGAAAGACCCCAGTCCTGAACGTTTTCGAGCCAGTCGCCGAAACGGTTCTTGCCGACGCTTTCGGGTATCCAGTTTATCGTTTCGTTGTTTCTGATAAGGTCGTCCTTGACAGCGGTCATCTTGATGAACCACGATTCTCTTGCATAGTACAGCAGAGGAGTGTCGCATCTCCAGCAGTGCGGATAGCTATGCTCAAACTTGGGTGCGTCAAACAGCAAGCCCTTTTCGTCAAGATCCTTAAGCACCATAGGATCGGCTTTCTTTACGAATACGCCTGCGTAAGGTGTTTCGGCGGTCATATTACCTTTGCCGTCAACAAGCTGTACGAAAGGCAGGTCATACTTTCTGCCGACCTTAGCGTCGTCTTCACCGAATGCAGGAGCGATATGAACGACACCTGTACCGTCTGTCAGCGTTACATAGTTGTCGCATACTACATAGTAGCCCTTCTTGTGCTGTTTTTCACATATCTCAACGGCGCAGTCGAATAAAGGCTCGTACTCCTTGCCCTCAAGATCCTTACCTATATACTTTTCAACTACCTCATAGGGGGCTGTGGGCTTGTCGCCGCCGAGCACCTTATCGCACAGAGCCTCTGCAAGATAATATGTGTAGCCGTCTGCTGTCTTTACCTTTACATAGGTTTCATCGGGGTTTACGCAGAGCGCAACGTTTGAGGGAAGCGTCCAGGGAGTTGTCGTCCATGCGAGGATATAAGCGTCCTCGTCCTTTACCTTGAAGCGTACGACCGCAGAACGTTCCTTAACGTCCTTATAGCCCTGAGCCACCTCGTGGCTTGAAAGCGGAGTTCCGCAACGGGGGCAGTAGGGAACTATCTTGAAGCCCTTGTATAAAAGACCCTTTTCCCATATCTGCTTTAATGCCCACCACTCGGACTCGATGAAGTTGTTGTCGTATGTTACATACGGATCGTCCATATCAGCCCAGAAGCCGACAGTGCGTGAGAAATTCTCCCACATACCCTTGTACTTCCATACGCTTTCCTTACACTTTGTAATGAACGGGTCAAGTCCGTACTTTTCAATCTGATCCTTGCCGTCAAGGCCGAGCATCTTCTCAACTTCAAGCTCAACAGGCAGTCCGTGTGTGTCCCAGCCTGCCTTACGGGGAACGTCATAACCCTTCATTGTGCGGTATCTCGGGATCATATCCTTGATAACACGGGTAAGAACGTGACCGATATGCGGCTTACCGTTAGCCGTAGGCGGACCGTCATAGAATGTGTAGGTCTTGTCGCCCTTTCTCTGCTCCATGCTCTTGCGGAATATGTCGTTGTCGTGCCAGAACTTCTCTGTCTGCTTTTCTCTCTCGACAAAATTTACCGAGGTCGGTACTTTTTCGTAAAGTGACATCTTTTCTCCTCCTGTTTTTGCAATTCACTCTGCCATATAGATCTCTTCGACAAAAGCCTGAAGTTATATGGGGTTTGGGGCGAAGCCCCAAGTAGGGTGAGGGCGACAGCCTCACATTCACCCCCTCCCGTGGGGAGGGGGCAGGGGGTGGGGATCAGCCCATTGCATATTATTTTTATTCTTTGCGTTTGCGGAAAATAAAAAAGTCCTTATCCTCCGAAAAGGATAAGGACTATAATTTCATAACAGTCTTTATAACCACCGTTTCGTCATTCCGTCAAATGCGTTCCGTATAACGGCGGAAAACCGTCCCGTTCTACTCTCGCCTTAAACGGCAATTTCGGCGGGCAGCTTGGAGGTGATATTCATACGGTAACTCTGCACCGACCTCTCACCGTCGTCGGCTCGCTTTGGCTTTATATCCGCACTACTGTCCTCGTCACAGCCTTTAAATATCATACACACTGATTATACAATCAAATTTTCCCTTTGTCAAGCGTTTTTATGTTAAAATCGCATTTTATTTGCATTACCGCCGGAATAAATTTACTGTATCACCTCTTCGTTTTCTGTCCGCGCATACAGCGCGCATCACTGCCATAACCACAAATGTATATCGCCCACGGATAATACTTAACTATTTTAAGCGTATCACAACGCCTATATCCGGCGAGCGGTTTTCATCGCATAGTATGCATAGAAATCAGTCGCCGCTCATTTCTATGCATAAACATAATCGCCTATTTCGACCTGCTTTGTACTGATAAATTCAGCTTTCGATACGGAGTATATTCTCTCCTCATACTTTTCATCTTCCGTCCGGCAGACAAAGCGTATCTCGTCCTTGTTTCCCTCAACAGCGCCGGTAGCAAGCCGCGAAGCGTTTTCACACTGTGCAATAAGTTTCCCGTCAGAAGAATACGCGTCTGCAACAAGGTTATTGTACTCCTTGGGCGGAAGCTCCGTATCGGGATCATAACGATATCTGAATGCGAATACATACCCGCCGTCTTCCTTTGCGCTGGCATAATGGTAATACTCCGGCGCAGTCACATTGAACTTTTCACTGCCGTCGGTATCATAGATATACAGCTTTTTCCTGCCTGTTTCTTCATCCTGAATCTCCTGCCAGAAATATCCGTCAAGGAAAATATCGCTGTCACCGTATCTGTCAAACGTTATCTCTTTTCCGTCCAGTCCGTAATATGAACTCGTCACTTCATTATTCGTCCTTGAGCGGTAAATATAAAAGACCGGCGTTCCGTCATACATTTTGTCCATATCGGCGGAATATTGTGACTTCTTATTCATTATCACAAATTGATACGGCTCATTATCCGCATAGTCGGTAATACTGCCGTCGATTTTCAGATGACTATACTGCAGTATGTCGCTATAGCTGTTTAGCTTAAGCTGTTCTTTGTTCTCCCTGCAGTAGTTAATAAAATACTCATAACCTCCGGCAAACGAATATAATGTCTTGAAGTACTCGCCGTCATAAACAAAGCCGTTAGCACCGACCGCTGTATTTTTGCTTTCATAAGCTGTTTTGCCGCTTGTGTCTATCAGCACTTCATCAGTAAACCATCCTGCCTCTTCCGACTCGTCCGGTGTCCTGTATTCTGCGACCCTTGCATATCCGTCAGCCGAAAAGTCCGCCGCAAGCTCCGTAAACGCAGGTATTGCTACCTCGCCTGTCATACCCAGGTATCCTATCTTACCGCTTTTGATATCCGCATAAGCCGCATATCCGTTCACAGGCGGATTAAACGGATACTCACAGTCAAATACCTCGTTCATTCTCCTGTCAAGACAGATATACTTTCCGTCCCGCTCTACGACAATATACTGTGACTCTTCGTTCATGCACGCATAGCTGTATTCTCCGAGCAGTTCGCCGTATCTGCTGTACACTCTGAAATTTCCGTTGTCTGTTACAGCCAGCAGCTTATCATCACAGGCAGAAGCCGAAACAAATGTACCTATTCTTTTTCCGTACACCGTATAATACTCATTTCCGCTCTTTTCGAGATATGAATTGCCGTCAGCGTCACTGTAGTCCGACATACCGTCACGGCTGATACAGATAAAATATTCATTCATATATTCGAGCGAGCCGCCGTCCTGCTTATAGCTGAGCAGACATTCTCCGGTTTCGCTGTCAATAATGCGGCGGAAATCAACGCTCATATCAACAGTGCCGTAATATGTGCATGACAGCATTGTAGTATGCTCCGTATTTCCGTTAAATCCAAGATAGTTGTTTGTTTCTATTGTCAGCGGTCGATAAAGCCTGCCGTTATACACCTTGTATCGGTTGTGATACAGGTTTTCATTGTTGCTGTTGCTTAAGAACAGGCAGTCATTGCCGCTGTACAGTCCGTCATAATCTGAAAGCGTTATCGTGTTCCTGTTGACATCGGTCATAGCGAGCGGGGTTTTACTGCCGCTGCCCACAACGCCGTAGAAATACTCGTCTGCATATTTTGTAGTATAGAGCTTATCCATTCCGTCCGACGGTATCGGTATCACATTTACCTTGCTGTCGACAAGATAATATCCGTTCTTATCCAATATGGCATATCCGTCCTCAAACTCGCCGTAGCCTTTCAGCAATTCGGCTTTTTCCTTTACCTCGGTTCCGTCAGCCGCATATACAAGCTTATTAACATAATCTTTGTAAAAGTATTCGGGATCACCGCTGTCCATCTTTACAGCCAATGTGCCGTAATTTATTGCATTTTTATAATACTCAGCCCCGTCAAAATCTTTCGGCGTATACCAACCGTGGTTTATACCGCTATTTACAAGCTTTGTCGGAGCAAAGCTGAGATTTTCCGCTACAGCCTTACCGGCAGTGTCGATAATGCTGTATCCGCCGTTTGCAAACACATACGCATATCCGTCCGCATAGAACTCCGATGCCGCATCATACTGCGCATTTATCACAACCTCGCCGCCTGCGTTTATATATCCGATCTTTCCGTTGTCATAATACGGCGCCAGCCCGCTGTTGAACGCCTTAAACGCATAGTCGCACTCAAAGGTCTTGCCGCCGACCGTATACCCGCAGTACTTGCCCTTTTCATATACGCAGGCAATGCCGCTCCTGTCGAACGCACTTATCACGTCCGTGCCGTCCGCCGCAGTGTAAACCTCGTCGAGTTTAGCGCCGTTTCTGTTCACGAGCACTTTCCTGAAGCGCTCTCCGTCACGCTTTATCAGCACAAGTCCGCTGTCGGCAAATTCAGGATTTCTGTCGCAGTAATATTCATCGCTTAACTTATTCAGCTCTCTGTCGTATACTGCCGCCTTATATATCCGTGTTTCATTGTCCGTTTTGCACATCAGCACAAACTCATCCGTTACAAATATCCTGTCATACCATTCGCTCTTCTGCTCACCGTCTGCCGAGAAAACAGCATAGCTTCTTTTGGTAAAGTCGTTGCTGCCCTCGTTGACATTCTTTGTAAACCCGACATAATATTCTCCGAACACGCAGTCTATACCCATTCTGTCGGGAAGCACGGTCGCCGTCTTTCCGTCCGCAGACAGAAGATAATATTCATCTGTGGTATCGCCGACCGTTTCGCCCTTATCGTTTTTAGTATCCTGCGTCATAACGGTATACGCAAAGGTATACGGCGCTCCGCTTTCAAAGGGGTGAGCATATGTGAAATGCTTGTTATCATATGCCGTTCTGCCCTTGGCGTCAACATACAGCGTATATCCGTCCCCGGCGGTAACGACCGAAAATCCGTTATCGCTGTAATATGACGCAAGCTTAAATTGCGGCTCGACTGTAAACTCGCCCTTGTTGTTTATAAAGCCGTATCCGCTTTCGTTGCTGACTGCGGCGCTTCCGTTTACGTTTTCATCAAACGGATATGCACAGTCAAACTGCGGCTCTATCTTAAACTTTCCGTCCTCGCCGATATATCCCCACTTATCTCCGCTCTTAGCAGGCGACAGCGACATATTGAACAGCTTCTCGCCGCTTCCGTGAAGCGCCTCCGGCTCATTTTTTGATAACCCTAAAACATCAAACGCAAACACAGCGACCGCCGCGCCGCCTATCACGGCCGCCCCGGCGATACCGCCGATTATCGCTCCGATACGGCTTTTCTTCTTCTGATCGTTTTTATCTCCGGTAAACGCCGCACAGAACGGGCAGAATTTCACATTCTCGTCTATTTCTCGTTTACATTTCGGACACGTTCTACTCATATTACTGTTCTCCCGAATTTTCTTCCGTAAGTACCATATCGTCTGTTCCAAGTCGGTATCTTACTATCTTATGCTCGGCGTTCCATGCGGATATCGACATCTTGTTTTCACGCAAGCGTTCTATTTCAATTACATTATCCACTGTTACGCTTTTATCGTTCTTTACGTTGAAAACCGTCCAGGTCGCAGTTTCATTCTCTTCATCATAGTTACTTCTCAGCCCGTACACTTCTGTAACATTTTCGTCGTAAAGCTTAAAGATACACTCGCCCTCACCCGCAGTATAGGTATGCGCAAGGCTCTCTTCCATATTTTCATCTATCTGATACACGCTTATAGAATCATAACCTGTTTCATAAGCGGTAGCTCCGCCGTATACGATCTCTCCGTGCTTTACATATTTCAACGGAAATTCTATTCTTTCCTGCGGCTTTTCATAATCAACACCGATAAAATCTATTGAATACATATCAGTGTGATACTCCTTGCCGTTGTCAAGATTTCTGTAAACCGTTTCATTCGTATACTCGTCATTTATTATATAACAAATAAGATTTCCCGCTATCAGATAAACATCTCTGTACGGATCTTCAAACAGCAGTTCCTGCGTTGTCAGGTCAAACACCCTTGTTCCGCTTGCATCTTGGAAAAGCATACTGTTGCCTGCTTTTTTAATATATATTTCATTTTGCCAATAATCAGTATATTTGCTTTTCTCTATTTTTATATTGTTGAGCAGCGCTTTTGCACGCTCGCCGTAAATATTATAACTGCCGTCTGCGTTTTCTCCTGCGATAAAGCCGGATATACGGGTAAGCGTTCTGTCGCCCTTTATAAACGGCGTGCCGTCAAGGTTAAGATAATAGCTTACCGACCGTGAGTTTCTGCCCGTTTCATCATACATAAGCACACTCAGCGTCGCAGATGTATCGTCAACTGTATCTGCACTCATATAAGAATCGCCGATATCGCTTACTGCGTACTCCTCATAGTGATAATTTCCGTATATATCTATATAGCGGTCTTCTTTGCCGCTTCGGTCAACTGCTATGTAATACTGTATATTATCCCGTATATCCGGCGTATTCTCATAGTACGTTGCTCCCGCATAGAAATCAAGCGGTGCATATCCGTCCGTTGCACTGTTTCCTGCATTGTACATTCCGCCCATATTTTCCGTTACCGCATTGCCGTTTCGGTCATATATCATTACATCAATAAGACCGCTTGCGTATGCTTCCGATAATATTTCACCAAAATCCCTGCGGATCTTTGTCACAAAATATCCGTCCGGCGACATTGCACTGACAAATTCGTACTTTGCCTCAATTGCAACATCTCCGTTTTTATCGATAAAGCCGATCTTGCCGCTCTGAGCATTGCAGTAAGCCATATATCCGTTTTCAAGCGGCTGTATGTCGTACTTTGTTTTGAGAATAACATTAAAATCCCTGTCATAGCAGGTGAAGCTTTCGTCTGCGTTTCTCGCAACCACACTTCCGCTGTTTTCGCTTATTTTGGGCTTGTTTTCATACTGTGCAAGGAGCTGACCGTACTTGTCGTAGATATAATATTTGTCATAGTCAAAGCACATCAGTCTGTCGCCGTATGCCCTTGCATATATAAATTCGCCGATCTTCTTTCCGTAAGCCGTAAAGTAGTCTGACAGAATGCCCGAAGACTTTACACTGTAAAAATCATTGCCGACCATAGTCAGTGCCTTGTTATCAGACATAAAAACGTGTCCGTTGTTCTTGTCGGTAAGCGCATAGTATTTAATTTTTCGGCCTGTCTGCATTTCCGATTTATATGATGAAATATACAGCATATCACCGTATTCGCTTACGCCGAAATTTTCCGGTGAAGAAACCGTAAGCGCAGGTCTTAGCCTGTTGTCATATATCATCACCTGGTTTTGCCATTCTTTTCCCGTCAGACTACAGGATGTATATTCCGACATACCGACTTTTTCGAACGAACCGCCCAGTATAAAACGGTTGCCGAATATATCCTCTGCCACGGTGTTGTTTTCATCCGAATATCTTACAAGCCTTGCACAATCGGTATCGATCACCGATGCATTTGTTATTTCGTCTTTTACTTCCGTATATTCCGAATAATCACTGCCGGGTATAACTATTCTGCGTCCGTAACCTGAACAGTTATAGACAAGAAAACGTCCGTCGTCTATGTAGTAATTTTCGTTCAGCTTACGATATGTGTTGCCGAATATCTTTTTATCCTTTTTTGCAATTATCATATCGGTGTACAGTTCGTTGATACTGCCGTTTTCCATAATACTGTTGACAGTTTCGGCGAAATAGTACTCACCTACGAACATATTCTCCCCGTCAAACCCCTCAAAGTCCTCAGGGTCGTACCAGCTATGCACGGTATCCGCAAACATCAGCTTGTCGGACGCATAACCGAGCTTTCCTATAACGGCATTTCCGCCCATATCTATGACAGAATACTCAGTACCGCTCGTTACATAAGCATAACCGTCCGCATAATATCCGCTTGCACCGTCAAACCGGGCGTCCGTTACCTTTTCGCCCGCAGTGTTGATATATCCGATTTTCGCATTGTCATAATACGGCGCAAGTCCGCAGTTGAATTCACCAAACTGAAAGTCGCTTTCAAACTGCTTTCCGCTTGCGGTATATCCGCAGTATTTTCCCTTTTCGTAAACACACGCATAACCGCTTATATCAAATCCGCTTACGATATGCGAACCGTCATATGACACGAAAATTTCATTGCCGTTATCATCAAGCAGGACTTCTCTGAAAAAGCTGTTATTGTCCTTTTTAAGCAGTACCGCACCGCTGTCATACGCTTTCACACCTGCACCGCAGAGGTATTCACCGCCGACAGGTTCAAGCGTATCGGCTTTCAGTAGCTTTGCCTTATACAGTCCGCTTTCATTGTCCGTACCGTCACAGACGATGAGCAGCTTTCCGCTTTTTACTATGCGGCCGTAATAGTCGGTAAGCTGTGTACCGTCCGCTGAGAACGCAGCATACTCTCTTGTAAAATCAAGCGTTGTTTCGTCTTTGCTTTGTGCCTGTCGGAAACCTATATATTTATCATCACACAAAGCCGATATTCCCGTGCCGTTTTCAAGCTCGGTCACTTTTCCGTCAGAACTTAGCAGGCTGTATATGATCTCGTTGTAGTTTCTGCTTTCCGTTCCGGTCGTGATTTCAGGCATGAGCAGAGAGTACGCAAAGGCATAACCGCTGTCGTTCATATCCGAAGCATAGTCGAACATCTGACTGTCAAACGCTTTTCGTCCTCTGCTGTCTACAAATCCGACCCTGCCGTTTTCGTCAACGACTTTAGCCAGACCCTTGTCCGAAAAGCTCCCTGCAAAGCTGTACTGCGGCTGTGCTACAAACTCGCCGTCCTTTTTGATATATCCGAACTTTCCGTCAACCGCAACGGGCGCAACGTCGTTAGTATCTTCGTTAAAAGCATAAGCGGCTGTATACTGCGGTTTCAGCGTGGTGCTTCCGCTTTTGTCCGCATATCCCCACTTTCCGTCAATGCACACGGGCGTCACCGATTGGATGAACAGCTTGTCGCCTGTGCCGTAAAAAGTTTCTGCTTTGTCACCATACATTCCGAACACATCAAACACAAATACAGCAAGGCTCGCCGCACCAAGCGCCAGCACACCTGCCGCACCGCCTATTATCGCACCGACAGGGCTTTTCTTCTTTTCCTCGGGTGTTTCACCTGCGAAAGACGCACAGAACGGGCAGAATTTTACTTTTTCGTCTATTTCTCGTTTGCAGTTGGGACATATTTTGCTCATATATTTTCTCCGTTATATCTGCTTCAATTTATAATCTCAGCACACTCTTTGATTTACATATCGTGCAATCGCTTTTCCTTAAGGCTGAAGTACATTACGCACATACGAAAGACTGTCGCAGTCCTTTTCGATGAATGAATCTGTTTTAGAAACGTATTTCATACGCTTTGGATAAGCATTTGTCTGTTCGATTTTCACGGTGTAAATCATATTTCCCTCCAAATTACAACATCAACAGCCGTTTTTTATATTTGCGTTCATCATTCAACGTTCATTAATTCATTAAACTCTCTGACCACTCTTCTCAGCCCGCTGTCAATGAGCGGATTTCCCCTTGTCGCAATCTCTTTAGGCATCTCTCTGTAGTACGCTTCGGCGATTCCGCCCGTTATGCACGCAATGGTATCGCTGTCGCCGCCTATAGAAATTGCCTTTCTTATCGCACTCTCGTAAGAGTCTGATTCAAAGAATGCTTCAAGTGCAGGCGGAACAGAATATGACGCTCTGCTGTCAAAGACATAATCTCTGCGGATTTCGTCAAGCGGTTGAAATCTGTAACCGTACATTTTCTCTATTGTCCGCTTGATGCTGTCCTTGTCCTCTTGCTTTCGTGCAAGGAATACGCAGGTTGCCACTGCCTTTGCACCCTTTATCGCCTCACTGTTATGGTGCGTGTAGTAACAGCTTGACTTTACTTCATTTAAAAGCGGTTTTAAGTCGTCAAACGCATAACCTATAGCCGTCACCCTCATCGCCGCTCCGTTTCCATAGCTTCTTTGAATTCGGAACGTATCACTTTCCGCCCACTTTGAAAACATCTGTCCGAATCCTGCGTTACGATAGCGGTTATAATACTGCTTATAGCGAGCGGCATAAGCTTTCCGGCTGTTACAGCCCGAATTAGCGTTCAGCAGCTTTTCTGCGACCGCTACCGTCATGACTGTATCATCGGTGAAATGACTTCCCGGCGGAAACAGCTCAAACTCTTCTGTTTTCACGTTATGCAGTTCTCTTGTCGAACCGATTATATCACCGAAAATTGCTCCGAGCATATGCCCTCCGATGTCACGTTAATAATAGACTTTCAGCGGTAATTGTAAAAACAGTCGCTTCCCGCTTACCCAAAATATCTTATATAAATATTCTATCACAAACAAAATTTCTTCACAATAGAAATTCTGAAACTGTAACTAATTTGTAACTATTTGTTACCGTTTTGTAACTTCTCGCACGTTGATCTCATTGTAATGAATAAATCAACTTTTTACAGTCTGTTGAAAAACCTATATGACTTTTTAAAACGTGTGTTTAGTGTTGTTTGCACTGCTGACCTTGCAGAGATGAGCATACACAGCCTTTCGCCGTGAGAAAGGGGTTTTCGGCAAGAAAAGCGAAATAAGGACACGCTAAGCTTTGCAGGACGAAAGCCGGCAGAGCGTCCGGGGTTAAGAATAGCAACAAGCTTTTTTCCTTTAAGCTGATTTTTAACTGTTTTTGCGGCATTTTGTTGCCACCCTGTTTCAAAATCAAATTCCACCGCATCTTAACTTGACAGAACCGCTGTAATTGTATTATAATAAAGGTTGAAATTGAATTATACCGCCATTTCGGGCGTATGAAAGGACAACTCGCAAAATGGAAGAGAAAAAATATGACTTTACTGCCATAGAGAGCAAATGGCAGAAATACTGGGACGAGCATCAGACATTCAAGGCTGAAAACGGCAGTACCAAGCCGAAATTCTACGCTCTTGTGGAGTTTCCCTACCCCTCCGGCGCAGGTATGCACGTAGGTCATATCAAGGCTTATTCGGGTCTTGAGGTAGTCAGCCGCAAGAGAAGACTTCAGGGCTACAACGTACTGTTCCCGATAGGCTTTGACGCATACGGTCTGCCCACCGAGAACACAGCTATCAAGACAGGAGTTCATCCCCGTAAGGTAACAGATAATAACATAGTAAAGTTCACAAACCAGTTAAAACGTGTAGGCTTTTCATTCGACTGGTCAAGAGTAATCGACACCACAGAAGAAAAGTATTACAAGTGGACGCAGTGGATATTCCTCAAGATGTTCGAGCACGGACTTGTATTCAGGGATAAGACGCTCGTAAACTACTGCCCCAGCTGTAAGGTTGTCCTTTCAAATGAGGACTCACAGGGCGGTCACTGCGATATCTGCCACAGCGAGATAGTGCAGAAGACCAAGGAAGTATGGTACCTGCGTATCACAGAATATGCCGACAAGCTGTTACAGGGACTTGAAACGGTCGACTATCTGCCTAACGTAAAGCTCCAGCAGCAGAACTGGATAGGCAAGTCTACAGGCGCTTTCGTCAACTTCTCTATCAAGGAGAATGACGAGAAGCTCCGCATCTACACGACCCGTCCCGACACGCTCTACGGCGTAACATTTATGGTTATCGCTCCCGAGCATCCCATAATAGAAAAGTACAGGGATTCCATAAAGAACATTGCCGACCTTGACGCTTACAAGGCGGAGTGCAGCAAGAAGAGCGAATTCGAAAGAACACAGCTTGTCAAGGACAAGACAGGTGTAAAGATAGACGGTCTTACCGGCGTAAACCCCGTTACAGGCAAGGAAATCCCGATATACATTTCAGACTATGTAATGATGGGATACGGCACGGGCGCTATAATGGCGGTTCCTGCTCACGATACCCGTGACTATGAATTCGCAAAGAAGTTCGGCATTGATATAATCGAGGTTATCAAGGGCGGCGACATCTCGAAGGAAGCCTACACGGGCGACGGCGAGATGGTGAATTCGGGCGAACTGAACGGCATCACTAACAAGAAGGACGCTATCGAAAAGATGCTCGGTGTACTTGCAAAGCTCGGCTGCGGCGAAAAGGGTGTACAGTACAAGATGAAGGATTGGGCGTTCAACCGTCAGAGATACTGGGGCGAGCCTATCCCGATAGTACACTGCCCCGACTGCGGAATTGTTCCCGTACCTTATGAGGAATTGCCTCTGGAGCTTCCTCCCGTTGAGAACTTCCAGCCCGGTCAGGACGGCGAAAGCCCGCTTGCAAAGATAGATTCATTCGTACACTGCAAATGCCCCAAGTGCGGCAAGGATGCACGCAGAGAAACAGATACAATGCCTCAGTGGGCAGGCTCAAGCTGGTACTTCCTGCGTTACTGCGACCCCAACAACGACAAGGAATTTGCTTCACAGGAAGCGCTCAAATACTGGCTTCCTGTTGACTGGTACAACGGCGGTATGGAGCACGTTACCCGTCATATGATCTACTCACGTTTCTGGCACAAGTTCCTTTACGATATAGGCGAAGTTCCCACTCCCGAGCCTTATGCAAAGCGTACCGCACAGGGTCTTATCTTAGGTCCGGACGGCGAGAAGATGAGCAAGTCAAGAGGCAACGTAATCGACCCGAATGACGTTGTTGACGTATACGGCGCAGACGTTCTTCGTGTTTATGTTCTGTTTATGGGCGACTATGAGCAGGCTGCTCCGTGGAACGACAGCAGTATGAAGGGCTGTAAGCGTTTCCTTGACCGTGTATGGAATCTTCAGAATATGCTTGTCCGCGGCGATGAATACTCAGACGAACTGAGAACATCAATGCACAAGACAATAAAGAAGGTCAGCGAAGATATTGAGAAGATGAGATTCAACACGGCTATCGCCGCTATGATGTCGCTTATCAACGAGATCACCGCAAACGGCAAGATAAACGACGCCGAGATGAAATCGCTGCTGATACTCTTAAATCCCTTTGCTCCCCACATCACCGAGGAAATGTACAATTCGCTCGGCTACGGCATACTGAACGAGGCAAAGTGGGTAACATACGATGAGGCACTCTGCGTTGACAGCACCGTTGAGATAGTAGTTCAGCTGTGCGGTAAGATAAAGGCTCGTATAAACGTGCCTACAGCCGCCGACAAGGACGAACTGCTGAAGATGGCAAAGGAAGCTATCGCACAGTCGCTTGAGGGCAAGACGATCCGCAAGGAGATAGTTGTTCCCGGCAAGCTCGTAAACATTGTTGCAAACTGATAATATAAGGATATTACAAAACCGCTCCCGGAGTGTTACGGGAGCGGTTTTTAGTTTAGCCTATATACTTTCAAGCGCGTAACCCTTACCTCTTTCATAGGTGATAGTCACATCGGCTTTGTTATCATCAAGCTTTTTATTGAGCCGTGAAACCGCCGTGAACAGTGCATTTGCGTTGTCGGAATACGGCAGACCCCACACATTTTCATAAAGCTCGGCTTTCGGCATGGTACTGCCGATATTACGGGCAAGCATAAGCAGGATCGAGAACTCTTTCTGGGTGGTGAGCAGATCGTTGTCGGCAAAATATGCCGCCATTGAAAACGTATCAAGTCTGAGCCTTCCGAACGAGATATAACGCTTGTCTTTCCGCACGGAGCGAAGCCTTGCCTCTACCCTTGCTATCAGCACCTGTATATCGTATGGCTTCGGCAGATAGTCATCGCCGCCTGCTCTCAGTGCCGTTATAATATCATCGTTTTCGCTGAGTGCGGACAGGAACAGTATCGGAATATCGTATTTTGCCTTTATCTCACGGCAGAGCGATATTCCGTCACCGTCAGGGAGCATTATATCAAGTATCACAAGGTCGATATCGTTATTCGACAGCATATAACGGCACTGCGCCGCATCTGCCGCTTCAAATACACGGTAATCCTCCATAGAAAGATACGAGCTGTTGATCTTCATTATATGCGGGTTATCCTCTACAAGCAGAATCGTACTCACTTTTCATCTTCCTTTCCGCAAGGTACGGTAAAGCGGAATACCGCCCCGTTTTCGCTGCTTTCTGCGTTTATTTCTCCGCCCATTGATTCTATTATTTCACGGCAGATATATAGCCCCAGACCGTTTCCGCCGTCTGTGCTGTAGCCTTTGTCAAACAGATGTGAAAGTGCTTCACGGGATATTCCCGTCCCTGTATCGGACACGGTGAACATTACAAAGTTATCAGTCGTTTCCGATTTTTTTACAGAGAATGTCACCGTGCCGTTTTCGGTATGCCTGCCTGAATTTACAGCAAGGTTTATGAGCACCTGTAACAGTGTTTCGTGGTTTGCTATTATATCGGGACAATCATTTGCTTCTGTTATCAGCCTGTTTCCTCGCTTTGCAAGTATAGGACGGCAGACCGCCGCCGCATCGGCTAAAATATCCTCTGCTCCGAACCTGCCGAGTTTCATCGCCGAAACCTCGTTTTGCGATACCGAAAGCAGTTTTGTCACCATATCCGACAGGCGCTGAGCCTCGCTCGAAATCGTTTCAAGATTTGACAATGTTTCATCGTTTACGACATTCTTTTCTATCTGTTTTTCGGTAAGCTGTGCGTATCCGCTCATAACTGTGAGCGGTGTTTTCATCTCATGGGCGATATTGTGCATAAAGTCGGTCTTAAGCCTGTCGAGCTTTTCAAGCGTTTCATTCATCCGTGTGACTTCCGATTCACGCTGTTTTGACTGGTCGAGATAACGTTCCGTTCTGGAAAGGCTTACAGTGAGCATTACCGCATTGCAGAACACGAACAGGATAGTAGCATAGGAACGGATATAGAAAACCCTAGTAAAATACGTCATACCCTCTATTATGTTAACTGCGGCGGTCACAGCAACCGTAATGCATACTATTATGCTATCGGCACGGCGGACAGACTTGCGTTTTATTGCCATAACACAGGTATATACTGACGCAAAGACAAGATATAGCGTCATAACAGCTCCGAGAGCAACGGTAAACCGGGTATAAAGCGTTGACGGCGTTATAATATAGAACAGCAATATTGCGCCTGCAACGCCAGCCGATGAGATAACAAACTGTTTATGCGGTCTTAATCCGAGCGCGGCAAAGGCATAGAGCAGCATAAACACAAAATAGAGGATATTTGTGATGTATTCAAGCTTATGCTCAGTGTACCAGTCAAGATAGGGAAACAGTACGCCTATCTGCTTGCTTTCGTATATCAGGTAGTGCAGAGCAGCCGCAAGGCACGACAGCGAAAACCACAGCATACTGTACCGACTGTTACCGAGCAGAAACATTCCGAAAAAGAATATTGCCATAGCAAGAAGAGTGCCGGCTATAAGTCCCTCACAGATAGTCTGCGCTCTGTCGTTAGCGGCGATAATAGGCGCTGTGGCAAGGCTGAGCTTATGCACGGCGCCGGTTCTGTGATTGAACCATGCGTGCTGAATTATTATCTCTGTGGTGTCGGTCTGCGGTGTGAAATACACGGTGTATTTGTCCGCTGTCGGAATAAAATCCCGTGCGTTGTCGCACACTGTGCCGATTTCGTTCACAAGAACGCCGTTTATATATACCCGCTGTGCATAGGTTGCGCTTTCACCCGACATACCATAAGTCACGCCTTTATCAAGCGGCAGTACTATGCGAAATGTGGCGTATTTATCGTCATTGTTTCCTTGCGAAATATCACCGGTTACAAAATCAGCGGGAGTATAAAGCCGCCCCTTATAGTATTCGCCCGATGATGTGCCGATGCAGGCGCATTCTTTTGAAAGATCTGTAGCGGCTATTTCTTCCGCCGACATTATATCAACATATTTCGGCATTGTGCCTGCGGTAAGAAGATAGAAAAACAAAGAAACTATTATTATAAACAACACGCAGACAAAAGCTGTTTTGGCATTTCTCCGCATATTTACGTTCATACTCTCACCCCTTTGTATTTTACTCCGCTTTTTAGGCAGATGCGGCTTTCTTGCCGAATTGTAAGAAAATTCTTATTCTATTTTAACACAAAAAAGGAAAGCCGACAAGGAGAATACGCAAAATAAAATATTAACAATTAAAAAAGTCTATTTTTATAAAAATAGAGCAAACTCTCTATCCCTTTAAGAACGCTTTGTTGGCTTTGCGTCCTGCAAAGCCTTTGGGCGTTCTATCTCGGCATCCTTGCCGAAACCCCAAACCCCTTCCCCCGTGGTGAAGGGCTGTGTATGCTTTGTTGGCTTTGCATCGTGCAAAGCCCTTGTGCATACACGCCCGGCATCCGTGCCGGGGCTGAGTGTGGGGCTGTTGCCCTCACCCCGCTTGGGGCTACGCCCCAAACCCCAGTTTCAAAAATTATATAGGTTTTTCAACAGACTGTCAAAAAAGTCTTTTCTTTTTCGGCGATATGTGATACAATAATAAGGAACATATTTAAAAATCTCCGATGAAAAGGAACGGAATAAATTATGAAAAAACTTTTACGCTTTGCATCCGCCTTACTTTGCGGAGCAATGTTACTTTGCTCGCTGTCTGTTACCGCTTTTGCCGAAGACAGCGGCGACGACGAGGTATATGATTTCGACCCGAATACCGACAAGATATACAGCGAGGCTGTATATATGGTAAATACCGATACGGGTGATGTGGTTTACAAGAAGAACGAGAACAAGAAGATGTATCCTGCGTCGACTACAAAGATAATGACCTGCATAATTGCGCTTGAGCATCTGTCGGAGGGCACTCTTAAAAAGAAGGTTGAAGTACCTTACGACTGCTTCAACGATTTCTACGAGGATCCGAATTACAGCGACCCGTCAAATGCGGCGATAGAGCCATTGCAGGACAATCTGACATACAAGGACTGTCTGTATGCGCTTATGCTCCCGTCTGCCTGTGAAGCGGCAAACATTCTTGCCTATAATATAGGCGGAGGAAGCATATCAAAGTTTATCGGGATGATGAATGAAAAAGCAAAAGAGCTTGGCTGTACCGGCACAAACTTTGTAAACGCTCACGGTCTGCATAACGACAACAACTACACAACGGCGGAAGACCTTTACAAGATGACAAAGTACGCTTACGACAAGTTCCCGCTGTTCAAGGAAATAACAAGCACATATGAATATGAAATGCCGAAAAACGAGGCGAATCCGGACGGCTACTCCATTTACAGCACTATTTCGCTTCTGCGCCCCGGCAGTGTTTATGAGTACGAATACGCATACGGCACAAAGACGGGTACTACCGATGAAGCCGGAAGATGCCTTGTTTCAGCCGCAAAAAATCAATACAATTATATACTTGTAACACTCGGCGCACCGGTAAAGGACAAGAACGGAGAATACTATGACGACTGGTATTCGATGATTGACGCACTCAACCTCTACAAGTGGGCATTCACAAACTTTGAAATGGCTACTGTAGTAAACAAGGACGAGCAGATAACTGAAGTCAAGGTCGAAATGGGAGAGAGCGCAACGCACGTTATACTGACACCCGAAAGCGACTACACGGCGCTTATGCCGAAATCGGTAAAGGAATCGGGTGTGCAGAAGGTATTCAAGGCTTATGAAAGCGTGCAGGCTCCCGTGAAAAAGGGCGATATACTCGGCGTAATGGACGTTAAATTCAAGGGCGAAACTATCGCCACAATGAACCTTGTAGCAAACAACAACGTTGCAAGATCGGACGTAGAGTATTATATAGAAAAAGCAAAGGACGAGTTTGACAAGCCGTGGTTCAAGGTTTCGCTTGTCGGAATAATTGTACTGCTTATCTGCTTTATAGTTACAAGAACGATAGAAAACTCAAAGCGCAGAAAGCTGGCATCAAAGGAGAAGCGCCGCTTTGAAAGCTACGCTAAAAGACGCTGATGCAAGGTGTTAATATAATCTGCCTCGGCAGACTGAAGGAAAGCTATCTGAGGGATGCCTGCAAGGAATATGAAAAGAGGCTCGGCGGCTCCTGTGTGCTGAAAATATATGAACTTGAGCCTGTCGCACTTCCGAATGAGCCGTCTGACAGGCAGATAGAGGACGCACTCGAAAAAGAAGCTGAAATGATAGAAAAGAAGCTGGCAAAGAACGCTTTGACGGTTGCTATGTGCATTGAGGGAAAGCAGCTTTCAAGCGAGGAGCTTGCCGCAAAGCTGAGCGATACGGCGGTGCAGGGAAAGTCGGCGGTGAACTTCATAATCGGAAGCTCGTTCGGGCTTGCGCCAAAGATAAAGGCGATGGCTGATGTAAAGCTGTCGATGTCGAAGATGACTTTTCCGCATCAGCTTGCAAGGGTGATGCTCCTGGAGCAGATCTACAGGGCGTATAGTATTATTGCGGGGAAAAGGTATCACAAATAAATACCATAACAGCTTCAATGCGATTTCCATAAATGGGGGTGTACCATGTTCGCAAACGACAAGTCGGCACTTTTGCAATCATTGCTTTTTCCTGTGTTAATTATTATATGGGGCATTGCACGCACTGTTACCGACTTTCTTTATGCGGGCGGAATTTCAGCGTTTACACGGCTTGACGCTTTGTGGCGGTATGTTTGCTTCGGAGCTATAATATGCAGTGTAATTGCAATAATTATAACACTCTGTGGAAAGGTCGATACGTCACGTTACTTTTTAAAAAGGCTTATAGGCACATGCGGACTGGTTGTTTTATACGGCGTTGCAATGAGCTTCGCCACAAGGATATTCGTATGAAAGCCAATGGAAGACTGATAAACGTTGAAATGCAGATAAAGGACGAGGGCGATTACAAGGACCGTTCGCTCTACTACCTGTCTAAGCTGTACAGCGGACAGCTTAAAAGCGGAGAGGTGT
>PPYF01157678.1_pt1 | contig 61281 bp, 54 predicted proteins | sample 1559871 | NCBI WGS metagenome assembly PPYF01 (sample SAMN08240021, study PRJNA423297) | Human gut metagenome, whole genome shotgun sequencing project. | reverse complement strand
TGGATTATATCGAGCTGCAGGACGACCACGCCATCATGGAAGTGACCATTCCGCCGGAATGGATGGATCGCACGATCGGCGAGATCAATATCCGAAAAAAGTACAACATCAACATTCTTGCACTGAAAAAAGACGGAAAGCTCGATATGAGCATTACGCCGGATACGCAGCTGTGCCGGGATGAAAGTATGCTGGTTTTGGGAAAATACGCATCGATCCAGAAGTGTTTCCGGCTCTAAAAAGATAGGACGGATCATATGGATGTCGTTTTGTTGTTGATGGTTCTTGGAGTCATGTTGAGTGGCTTTTGGGCAGCAGATGCGCTGGATCACATACGAAAGGAGATCATTCGCCAAGAAGGAAAAAGACGCGGCTGGTGGTCGTGACCATCAAATTGTGCTATACTGTGGGCAAGGCAGGTGATCTTCATGAATCGGAACAACCCACCCACCGAACACATTCTGGCGTGTCTGTCATCTTCTCCCTCCAATGCAAAGATCGTGCGGACGGCGGCAACAATGGCAAAGGCTTTCGGCGGCTCTTTTACTGCGTTGTATGTCAAAACACCGGATGCCGACTGGATGAGTGCGCAGGACAAACAGCGCTTGCAGCAGCATATCCACATGGCGGAACAGGCGGGCGCAGATATTACGACCCTCTACGGCGATGACATTTCGCAGCAGATCGCAGAGTTTGCCCGGATCTCCGGCATTACAAAAATCGTACTGGGGCGCTCCAGTGTACATCGCCGCCATTTCTGGAGTGGACCGTCACTGACTGAAAAATTGACGCTGACTGCGCCCAATCTGGATATTTATATCATCCCGGATGCAGCAGTTGAGCAGGATTACGGCTCTGGCAGAAGGCTGTTTGCCCGTTCCATCGTCCCATCGTTCCGTGATCTGCTGATTACGGCAGGGATTCTAGCCTGCATCACGGTGATTGGATTTTTGTTCCTGCAACTGGACTTTGCGCGCTACAATATCATTATGTTCTATATGTTGGGTGTTTTGCTCACGGCTCTTACAACATCTGGCTATTCCTGCGGCGTTTTGGGTTCGATCGCCAGCGTTGCGCTCTATAACTTCTTCCTGACGGAGCCAAGACTGACATTCCATGCCTATGATCCGGGGTATCAAATCACCTTTGTGCTGATGCTGACTTCTGCCATCGTCACCTGTACGCTGACGACCCGGTTGAAAGATCAGGCAAAAATGTCTGCACAGGCGGCGTTTCGGACGAAGGTGCTGTTTGATACCAGCCGGCTTTTGCAGAAAGCGACCAACGAAGACGAAATTTTATCCCTGACGGCAGCGCAGCTTACCAAACTGCTAAACCGGAACCTGATCGTGTATCCAGAGCAGGATGGTTCTCTTGGACAGGGGCAAATTTTTAACACAGTGGAAGAAAGCAGCCGACTCCGTTTTGATTCTGCGCCGGAACGCAGTGCCGCGGAGTGGTGCTTTGCAAATAAGAAGCGTTCGGGTGCATCGACGGATTACTGCACCGATGCAAAAGGACTGTACCTTGCGATTCGTACAGGCAGCGGTGTGTTTGGTGTTATCGGCATCGACCTGTCGGAACGCTCCATGGATGCGTTTGAAAACAGCGTCCTGCTGTCGATCCTTGGTGAATGCGCATTGGCAGTGGAAAACCGTCGCATTGCGCTGGAAAAGGAGCAAGCCACTGTTCATGCACAGAATGAACAGCTCCGGGCAAATTTGCTGCGAACCATTTCCCATGATCTTCGGACGCCGCTGACCTCCATCTCAGGCAATGCAAGTAATCTGCTCTCCAATGCGGAAACGCTGGATGCAGAAACACGGACAAAGATCTGTACGGATATTTTTGATGATGCACAGTGGTTGATCGGTCTGGTGGAAAATTTGCTTTCTATCACCCGCATTGAGGATGGGCGGATGAATCTTCAAATCTCTCCGCAGCTCATGGATGAGGTGGTCGAGGAAACGCTGCGGCATATCAGCCGAAAAAGCAAGGAGCATATCATCACAACGACTTATTCGGATGAAATTCTTCTTGCCGACATGGACGCACGGCTTATCATGCAGGTCATTATCAATCTGGTGGACAACGCCATCAAATACACGCAGAAAGGCTCCCGGATCAATATTTCTGCGTATGCAAAAAACAGTAATATCGTGGTAGATGTATCCGATGATGGCCCCGGTATCCCGGAGCAGAATAAAGCGCAGGTCTTTGAAATGTTCTTTACCGGGCAGAATCAGATTGCAGACAGCCACCGCAGTCTGGGGCTGGGACTTGCGCTCTGCCGGACGATCCTTGCAGCTCATAAAGGTACCCTGACTCTCCGGGATAACGAACCGCACGGCTGCATATTCTCTTTTGAACTTCCCAAAAGCGAGGTAAGTATTCATGAATAAACCAACGATTCTGGTTGTTGAGGACGATTCATCGGTACGGAGTCTGATCACAACCACCCTGAAAGCACACGGGTATAAATTCCTGACAGCGGCCAACGGAGAGATGGCTGTGATGATGGCGTCCAGCCATAACCCGGATATTATGCTGCTGGATCTCGGACTGCCGGATATTGATGGCGTTGAGGTGATCCGCCGCATCCGGGAGTGGTCGAATCTGCCCATCATCGTTTTGAGTGCCCGCAGTGAGGATTCCGATAAGATCGAAGCACTGGATCAGGGCGCAGACGATTATCTGACGAAGCCTTTCTCAGTGGATGAGCTTCTGGCTCGCCTGCGCGTGACGCAAAGGCGGCTGAATTTGCAGGCATCCGGTGAGGTCAGCAGCTCCGTTTTTGTAAATGGCCCGCTGAAAATTGATTTTGCTGCCGGCTGTGTCTGGCTGAACGATGAAGAACTGCATCTGACCCCAATTGAATATAAGCTGCTTTGTGTCCTTGCGCACAATGTAGGAAAGGTTCTGACCCATACGGCGATTACGCAAAAAGTCTGGGGAAGCTCGCAAGAAAACGATATTGCATCCCTGCGTGTCTACATGGCATCTTTGCGCAAAAAGCTGGAATCAGGCGCACATTCTCTGCATCTGGTTCAGACCCATGTGGGGGTCGGCTACCGGATGCTGCGTGTTGAAGCGGATGATTCGCCAGAAGAATAGTCCGCAGGCAGATTCGGATAAAACAAGAACAGGGTGCGCCCTGCCGGACGCACCCTGCAAAAATCCACAGACGATAAGGTTGACAGGGCGTTCCCCATCGGGAACGCTCTGTTTTTCTTTGTTTGCATGATGAGCTTGTTCCGCCTGCGCAAACGCGGACTTGTCGGGGCAAGGCTCCTCCATCTTGCGGGTGCCAGCCCTCTTGACAAGGAAAAACACAAGGCTCTTTATGATGATAAAGCTATAAGAACAGGAGAAAGACGATTATTTGAGATTTTTGAAAAAACGGAAATCATTTTGATGATATGGGACGTTTTAATAGACAGGAAGGGGGTGAACCGTATCCAGACAGAATTATTGCTGCGGAAAGCGCAGAGCGGAGATACGGGTGCGCTGGACACGCTGATTACATCGTACTATCCACAAATTCTGAACTATTGCCGTTGGCATACAGCGGACGAACAGCAGGCGCAGGATGCAGCACAGGAAACCTTTTTGAAAGCGATGCGCTGGCTGGATTCCTGTGGTGGATTTCAGGGGGCATTCCGTCCCTTTCTGTACAAAATCGCAAAAAACATTTGCATCGATCTGAACCGTACGATGGAGCGGACGGAGGTATCGCTGGAGAGCTTGCCGGGCGAACCCGCCTATCAGGAAAGCGGCTTTGCTGCGGCAGAGGAGAAAGCAAACCTGCGAGCGCTGACGGCCCAGCTGGAGCCGGAACAGCGGGAACTGGTATTGCTGCGGTTCGCACAACAGCTTAAATTGCGGGAGATCGCGCAGATCACAGGTCTGCCCCTGCGCACGGTGCAGTCCCGCCTGCGTGCCGCATTGAAAACCTTGAAAATGCAATGGGAAAAGGAGGAATGGAGATGAATCGAGCCTTTGAAAAAGAACTGTCCAGAGCACTGGCGACAGAGTTTGACACAGCCGCACCGAAAACGCTGCTGCGCCGCTGCCGGGCGGAACATGTCGTAAAACAACGGAGTGATTGGCGCGATTTGCTGCACTGCCAGTTCAAATTGCTGGGCTGGAAGGTCTGGGCGCTGGAAGCAATGGCGGCACTGGCGTTGTACAGTGTGGGTCGGGAATTTGCCCTGTGGGAGAAGGCATGGACATTACGCAATGCACTGTTTGGTCTGAGCACACTTGCCATGCTGACAGCCCTGCTCGGTCTGCCGTTTTTATACCGGGCAAGTCAATATAAGATGCTTGAACTGGAACATGCCACATATGCAGGAATCGGTCGTCCGCTGGTGATGCGTTTTTTGCTGCTGCTGGCGGGGGAAACGATCCTGCTGGGAGTGCTGGTACTCAATGTGCGGGCAGCTGTGCCATGGAGCATCGGGCAACTGCTGGCGGTGTTGACCGTGCCATTTCTGACCGCAAACAATGAGCTGCTTCTGCTGCTGCGCTGGGTGCGCCCGGAATGGATGATGACCGGGGCTGTACCGCTGTTTGCAGGGCAGCTGTGTTTGCTGCGGTTCGTGCAATTATCGGAACTGCCGAAAGGTCTGCCACTGGCGGCGGGTGTGCTGGTGCTCTGCATGGTGTTGCAGTGCATCCGGCTTGCCGCCCGGTCAGAATATATTGCAGAAGGCTGAAAGGAACAAGTCATGGAACTGAAAATTCAGAATGTTACAAAGCGATACCGGGATAAAACGGCGGTGGATGATGTGTCCATCACGCTCACGCCGGGTGTGTGGGGACTGCTGGGGGCGAATGGCGCAGGCAAAACAACCTTAATGCGGATGCTGGCGGGCATTCTGCGGCCCAGCAGTGGCCGGATTTTGTGCGATGGGGTGGAGATTGGGACGCTTGGTGCGGCCTACCGGGAAAAGCTGGGGTATCTGCCGCAGGAATTCGGGTTTTACCCGGAATTCACGGTGCAGGACTATTTGGAATATATGGCGGCGCTCAAGGGTCTGCCGCGCACAGAGGCTGCCCGGCAGATCGACGCACTGCTGGAGCGGGTAAGTCTGACTGAGGTGCGCCGCAAAAAGATCATAAAGCTCTCCGGCGGTATGAAGCGCCGGGTAGGCATCGCACAGGCACTGCTCAACGACCCGGAAATTTTAATTCTAGATGAGCCCACGGCAGGGCTGGACCCCGGAGAACGGGTGCGCTTCCGCAATCTGCTGTCGGAGTTTGCACAGGGACGGATCGTTCTTATTTCAACGCATATCGTTTCGGATGTGGAATACATTGCAGCTGAAAATGCCGTGATGAAGGCTGGCAAAATCATTGCACAGGACACCACCGAAGGGCTGGTAAAGCAGATCGAAGCCAAAGTCTGGCAGGGGAACATCCCGATGGAACAGCTTGCCCGGTGGGAACACCGGCTGCGGGTAGTGAACCTGCGCAACGAGCCGGACGGAACGGTAACATTGCGGTATCTGGCGGATGCACCGCAGCTGCCGGACAGCATCCCGGCACAGCCCAGACTGGAAGATCTGTATCTGTGGCTGTTCCCGGAGGAAATGGAGGAAGCAAAATGAACCTGTATCGTTTGGAATTGAAACGTGTGTGCAAAACCCGTATGACAGCTATTCTGCTGGCCATTGCACTGGTGCTGGCCGTGGTCATGGCATATCTGCCGGTGACCTTTATCGGCTGGACGGAACTGGATGCCAGCGGAAACGAAGTGCGTTACACAGGTCTGAAAGCAATTCGGAAACGGCAGGAGCAGCAGGTATCCGGTACCATCACGCCGGATGTCATGCAGGAAGCACTGGAAACCTATCAGCGGGTGTACCGGCAGTATGGTGCAAGCTCCATCAACGATATCCCGGACGAGGTATTTTATAAAGAACTTGCCCGGTATCGGCCTTTTGTGAACAACGCAAAGGAAGCCTTTGCCTACCCGAAAACCGGCATGGCACCGGGCGTGATGGGGCTGACCACAGAGGATATGCAGAACTTTTACAGCCAGCTCCCCAAACGGCTGGAATCGGTGATCTGGCTGGAACAAAGCGGAAAGCCCGGCTATGAGCAGGCGCAGGCCATTGCACAGAAAAAGTTCGATGCTGTACAAAAACCGTTCACCTATTCATTTGGGGTCAGTTCAGACGCAATGGATTACCAGACCCTGTTGAGCTTGCTGCTCACCCTGCTGTGTGCGGTGATTGCGGCCCCGGTGTTTGCATCGGATGCACAGACCGGGGCGCAGGACATCCAACTGTGCACAAAAAACGGCGGTCTGCGGCTAGCAGCGGCAAAGCTGGCGGCGGCGTTCAGTATCACAGGGGCGGCGTATCTGCTCTGCGGCGTGGTGTGGATCCTGGTCACGAATGCTCTGTTTGGCTGGGAAAGTACCCAAACTTCCGTGCAATGGCTGTTTTCTGTGACCAGCCTGCTGCCGTATACCGTTGGCCAGATGGAGTGGGTCATGCTGGTGGCAAACTTCCTGATCTTCTTTGCGGAGGTGGCCTTTGTGCTGATGGCATCCGTATGGGCCAAGAACAACCTGACCGCTTTGTCTGTGGCGCTGATCAGTGTGGTGGCACCGCTGATCGTTTATATGGTCGTGCCGGGCTCCTTTGGAGAATGGCTGTCCACCCTGCTTCCGGCAGGAGGCATCGGGCTTTCCAACGCATTGATGTATAAAATGATCAGTTTTGATTTTCTCTATGCAGGCGGGCATGCCTTCTTTCAGGCAGATGTACTGCTGGCATCGGCACCGATCAAGATCGTTCTGCTCGTTGGACTGGCAGCATGGGGGTATCTGCGAAAGACCAGGGTGGCTTAAACGGAAACGCTGCCCCAAAAGGTCGTCCGATGCATAGAAAACGGCATCGGATGACCTTTTGCGGTTTGAACTCCCTGCCAGGAATCAAAGTTGATGCACAGTGATGTGCAGGAGGACTGGACAACAAAAGAGCGTTGAGTCGTTGGACTTGATGCTCTTTTTTGTTTGTGTACCCCGAAAAATTGATGAACAAAAAGAAAAATTAAAAAAATTCTCTTGAAAGCTGTAACAAAAGGGTGGGAATTGCGTTAATTGGATAGAAACAGTTGATCAGAATGAAAAGCGGAGGTGAAGGTATTTTATGAAAGTCAAAGAAAACCCATCTCTTATTTTGGCGTTCCATGGGATGCTTGGGCGGAAAAAGCAGACCAGCCTGTTGCTGATCCTGCTGACGATGGTTTTTTCGTTCCTGACAGCAGCCACGATTTATTCTGGCAGCTCTGCCCAGGCGTTGCAGGATACCCGATGCGAACTGTACGGCGAGTGGCAATACCTGAGATTATCGGATACGGACACGGATGCTGCACAGGTGCGGGAGAATCTGCCTGCGTCCGCAAAAGCCAGCACGGCAATTCAGGATGGAATCGTTCTTGGTGCAGACAATGGGCTGGCGGGCGGTATCGGAACCGTAGACAGCGCCTTTGCACAACTGGGGCGTATCGTGCCGATCAGCGGAAACTTTCCTGCACAACCGGATGAGATCGCTATGACGACAACGTTGTTGGATGCGTTGGGCTGTTCCTATGATCTGGGGCAGACGATCACGCTGAAGGTCGCAGACAATGATTATGACCCGTTATCCGGTTCCGGTAAGATCGTGGAACAGACCTATACCCTGTGTGGTGTTCTTCCGGCCTATGACGTCTATTGGAATCTTGGCAGCAACCTGACGGTCAGTGCGGTTGTCGTTGAGCCGCTTGCGCTGGCGGGGCAAAAATTCCAGACCTTCTACGATTTGAATGCGGACACCGTAAGTACTGCATCGGATGACCCGGATTTCATTGCAAATGAATATGCCTATCCGCAGGAAGATACGGTGTCTTCTTCGTTGACGTTCCTGCTGATGATCGCGATCCTGGTCAGCTTCTTTGCCGTTGCGCAGTATTTTGTGATCGTGCTTCATAAACGAGTGCAGACACTGCATACATTTCAAATCCTTGGCGCAAGAAAACAGGACTTACACCGGATGTGCCTGTGGGAAGCTCTTTTTGCAGGTCTTGCGGCAGTTTTCCTTGGTTTTGCTCTTGGGTGTGGTGCTGCCGCCATAGGGCTTGGACTGCAAAAACAGCTTTCGTTCTTTGCGATTCCTTTTGCATCGTTGATCCTGCTTGCCGTACTATTTTTGGTTGCTGTGCTGTTGGGTGCATTCCTGCCGGCTGTTCTGACCCGCCCAAAGGCAGCACAGAAGAAGGAAAGCAAGGCCAAAAAGTTCCGTTTGGCGCAGCTTCCGCTTGCACCGCAGGTCGGCGTTGGCTGTGCGGTCTTGCTGATCGCAGTCAGCTGCCTTTATGTCGGATGGCGTGTCATGCTGCCGTATAATCTGGATGCGCCGTATGCTTGTCTGTCCATCAAGATGAACGGAAGAACGTCCGGGATGCCATTTTCTTTGAAGGAAGATCTTGCAGCATTGCCCGGTGTGGAAGATGTTTCGGCTGCGATCAACCTGACCGACATCTACAGTATTACTTCGGACAAGATCCGGAGCAGCCAGATGATCTCCGAGATCCGGGTCAAGGACAACGGATTTTATACGGGCGTTCCGAATCTCATGCATAATGCCTCGAATGGGACGCTGAATACGTTCGTTTGCGCCCTGCCGGATGATGAACTGGAACGCATTGCCGAGGATGCAGACGTTCCGGAAAACAGTATGGAGGCGCTGCTGTCCGGAGATTCTGTTCTGATCCGGTGGGGAGATTGCTATTATGATCCCGCTGCGGATGAATATTATCAGGGCTTCCAACCGGATGGCAGTACGCCGGTTGAACCGGTCTTCTCGGCCGGTGATAAGCTGAGCATCCAATACCAGCGTTATACCGGGCAGGATGAAGCCGGGAAGGATGTTTATCAGACGTATGCCGCCGAGCTGCCCATTGCCGGCATTGTAAAATCTACGGCAGATTACACACTGCTGACAACAGATCGGATCTTCTACAATGGCATGGTCTTTGTCAGCACGGCTCTTTATCATAAAATGTTTGAAGGCGCAGGAAGCTACCATATGGAAAAAGAAGGATACAGCAGCCTGAATGTAAAGCTGGCTGCCGACAATAACTTCTCGCTGCGGCGTTCCATTGCATCCATTGCCACACGCAGAAATGGGATTCTGAGCGCAGACAACTACGATCTGCTCAGCCAAAGCTATACGGAAGGAACGCAAAGTGCATTTCTGGTCGGAATTCTGGCGGTACTTGGTGTTCTTCTGGGCTGCGCTTTGCTGGTCGTCCTGAACCTTTCTGCCTATGAAGTCCAGCAGCAGCGGTTGTCCCTTCTCCTGACGCTGGGCGTTTCCCCGAAAAAACTGGTGTGTTCTTATGCAAAACGGGTGATTCCGGTGATCGTTGGAACTACGCTGATCGTCAATATCCTTGTATCGGTGGCAGTTTCACACATTGTCCCGATTCAAAGCATTCTGGATCTGATCCGGATCCCTACAGATGGACGTGTATTTGAATTTCACAGACCTGTGGGAAGTCAGATCCTGGTCAGCATTCTGCTGATGGGATTCTGGCTGGGCGCGGCTTTGCTGCCGGTTTTCTCCTTTATTCGGAAAAAAGCATCGAAGGGGGACATCTTATGAAAGACAAAATTCTGGAAGCTGTGCAAATTTCCAAAACCTATGGCGAGGGCGAAAGTGCGGTTCAGGCATTAAAAGCCAGCGACCTGACGATCTGGAAGGGGGAATTTGCGTCCATCATTGGTTCCAGTGGCAGCGGGAAATCCACTCTTCTGAAGATCCTGGGAGGACTGCTGCCGCCCACGACCGGAAACGTTCTGCTGGATGGGCAGGACATCTATGCAATGAATGCAGAGCAGCTTGCACAGGTGCGGCGGCAAAAAATTGGCTTTATTTTTCAGGACTTCCGGCTGTTCCCGGAGTATACGGTGCGGGACAACATTTTGATTCCATTTTATCTCGACCATCGGACACCGGACGAGCAGATGCTCCGTAAACTGACGGAAATTCTTGGAATCGCAGAGAAACTCGATGCTCGTCCTTCTCAGATTTCGGGTGGACAACAGCAGCGTGTGGCAATCGCCCGCGCACTGATCGGGAAACCGCGCATTGTCTTTGCAGACGAACCGACCGGAAATCTGGACACCAGAACGGGAGAGGACACCATGAAGCTCCTGACAGAATGTGCAGCAGAATTCGGACAGACCCTGATCGTTGTCACCCACAACCCGGAGATCGCGAAGAAAGCGCAGCAGATCATCCGAATCGAGGATGGGTGCATCATAAAAGGACTTTAAAATCAAGACCCCGCGTGAAAACGCGGGGTCTTGATTTTCTGAACAGGAGATTTTTTATTGTGGCAGAACGCTTCTTTTTACAGGAGCAACGTCACGCTTTTACATCCCGTTTCCGCAGCAGGCACCATGCCAGCAAAAACATTGCCGCCAGCCAGAATGCGCAGCTGAGAAAGAACATTCCATAGCTTCCGGCCAGTGCGTCCTCGCTTTTGTTGGCATTCATGCCCGCCTGCATCAGGGCGTAGGGCCAGAGCAGGGAAAAGCCTTTGGACCCGGCAAAAATGCCAAGGATGCCGCCCAGCAGCCCCAGGAAGATGGGCACGGCAAAGCTGCGGATGACCATGGCCAGCACCAGCTGTGCAGCAATGACAGCCAACGCACCCAGCAGTCCCCGCAGTAAAAACAGCGGTAAGGTGACCGGCGGCAGCCCGGGCAGATGGGCAAATACCTTGCCGCAGAACACGAACAGCGCAAACACAAAACCGTGGGTCAGCAGTGCCAGCTTTGTCACCACCACAAACTTTGCGGCAAACAGGTCCATCGGGCGCACGGGGCTTGCCATGATAAGGTTCCAGTTGTGCCCCAGATGTTCCAGCCGCCACAGGTAGGCGGCATAGGTGGCGACCATGGCAGGGAAGAAGAGCATGGAATAAAACAGGGTGTGCTGGGTCCACAGGCTATACCAGCCGTCGGTGAGGATCTCAAGATTTTGCAGATAATTGAAGGTGCCGTAGGTGGCGGAAAGAATGGGCAGCAGAAAGAACATCGCCCAGATGGGCGAGGCGTGGAGTTTGCGGTTCTCCGCAAGAATACAGCGTTTCAGCATGGTTTTATACCTCCTCGTCCTGTACCTTGCGCCACGCAAGGGCAAACAGCACAGCGCCCAGCGCAAGGGTAAAGGACAGCAGCCCCCAGTTGAAGGGGCGGGTGCCGTAGGTGACGGTGTGGGTGGCCTCGTCCCAGTTCGCCACTTCGTAGGCGCTCAGCGGGATGTAGTACCCAAAGGGCACAAAATAACTGGCAAGCGGCGGCATAAAAGCAGAGAACAGCCCCACCAGTGCCCCTACAATGCCCACGCAGAGCGCCGGCAGGGGATTGCCCACCCACAGCATCAGCAGAAATTCGCCAAAGAAGAGCATTGCATCCACAGCCAGTGTGCAAACGAACAGATAGACCAGCTGCCCAGTGGGAAAGGCTTCCGTGTAGCCGTGCACGATGCCCAGCAGGACGGCGGCACCCGTTTCCAGCAGAGTCACCAGCAGAATTTCCAGCAGGCCAAAGGCGGCTTTGCCCGCAAACAGGCTGCGGCGCTCCTGCAGGGTGTAGAGGAACTTTGGCATACTGCCTTTGACCTCGATCTCCCACAGGCGGCTGGCAAGCACGGCCATCAGCACCGGCATCAGAATGGCCTCGATGACCGGGATGCTGTAAAGCAGGGCACTATAACCGTTGGCCAGTTCTTCGGGGTCAGAGGGAGCAAGCCCGCCCACCCATAAGATCATGATGAGGGGCACCAGCAGGCAGAGCAGCAGATCGTGCCGCCGGTGCGCCTTCTGAAGTTCAGCATGAAAGGAACGCAGCATCTCAGGCCACCTCCCCGTTGTTCTGGGTCAGGCTGAGGAAGATCTCTTCCAGATTCTTTGTCTGGGCGGTCAGCCCGACCACGCCGACACCGTTTTCGGCCAGCGTGCTCACCAGTGCCGCCAGTGCTTCGTCCGGCAGGGCGGGCAGTTCCAGCACATCCGGGTGCTGTGCCTGTGTCACCGCCCGGATGCCCTGTCGGTTCAGCACCGCAATGCTTTTGGGAACATCCAGCACCCGCAGCAGGATCCCGCCGCGGCTGTGCTTCTGCAAGGCCTGCAAAGAGCCCTCAAACAGCATCTTTCCGTGGTTCAGGATGCCCACCTGCGTGACCATCTGCTCGATCTCGCCCAATAGGTGGCTGGAGATCAGCACGGTTGCCCCGGTGGTTTCCGGCATGGAGGAGATCAGACTGCGCATTTCCTGAATGCCGGCCGGGTCCAGACCATTGGTCGGCTCGTCCAGGATCAGAAGCTTGGGGCTGCCCAGCAGCGCCATGGCAATGCCGAGCCGCTGCTTCATGCCCAGCGAATACTGCCCCACCTTCCGGTTGGCATCGGCAGTCAGGTGGACGATCTCCAGCACCCGGTCAATGTCCTTGTGGGCAACGCCTTTCAGGTCGGCCACGATGGCCAGATTTTCCCGGGCCGTCAGATGCAGATAGCCGGAGGGGGATTCGATCAGGCTTCCGGTCTGCCGCAGCAGGGGGATGCGGTTTGTTTCGTTCATGGTATGGCCCAGCAGTTCCACGCTGCCGCCGGTGGGGTGCACCAGCCCCAGCAGCATCTTCATGCTGGTGGATTTGCCCGCACCGTTCGGGCCTAAAAAGCCGTAGACGCACCCTTGCGGGACGGTCAGGTTCAGATGATCGACCACGGTGCGGCCGTTGTAGCTTTTGCACAGGTCGTGTGTTTCAATGACAGGTTTCATAGAGGATGCTCCTTTCTCGTTCGCTTGGAACACCCACAGTTTACCTCGGCGGGCTTAAGCTCCGCCGAAGCCTGTCTTAATCTGCGCTTAAATTTTCGCAAAATCCGGACATTTCCGGCCAGAACGTGTTATAGTGGGAACAGAAAAAGACCGGAGGAACACCGCGATGAACACGATCCAACAGGCACACATTTTACTTGTAGATGACAACACCGATCTGCTGCGGCTGCTCGAAGAGCAGCTGCGTGGGGCAGGCTATCAGAACATCCGCACCGTGCAGAACTGTGCCGCCGCACAGACCGCCTTTGCAGCCGAGATGCCGGAACTGATGATCCTGGACATCAACCTCCCGGACGGGGACGGGTTTTCGCTGTTTCGTATCCTGCGGGCAAAAGCCGATGTGCCGACCCTGTTCCTCTCTGCGCGGGACGCCGATGCCGACCGCTTGTTCGGGCTGGGACTGGGCGCAGACGATTACCTGACCAAGCCATTTCTGATGCAGGAACTGCTTTTGCGGGTGCAGCACCTTTTGCAGCGTGCTTACCGGACCGAGCTTTCCCGGACAAAAGCAGCAATCTTGCAGCTGGGCGACCGGAGCGTGGACCTGCACGATGCCCTTGTGACCCTGCCGGACGGAACCACCCTTGCCCTGACAGCGACCGAGCGGACGCTTTTGCGCAAGCTGGCCGAAAACCGCGGGCATATCGTGACCTACGATGCGCTGTGCGAAGCGGTGTGGGGCGCGGATTATTATGGGTATGAAAACAGTCTGGGTGTTCATATCCGGCATCTGCGGGAAAAGCTGGAACCGGAGCCGGGCAGGCCGCGCTTTCTGCAGACGGTGCGCGGTATCGGGTACAAGCTGGCAAAGGAGGATGCACGATGAAAACCTTTGTGCGGCTCATCCGGCGGTATGTTCTGGCGGCGGTGGGCATCGTTCTGCTGCTGGTGTTTCTGGGCCTTGGGCTGCTGGTGTTTCTGGGCTGGCAGGAAACGACCCATCTGCCGCAGAGGACCTATGCGTCCAGCGAAATTGCGGATGCCATGGTGGAAACTCCGGCGGGGCTTGCCCTTGGCGCAGCGCACACCCCGGAAGAATGGATGGACGGCTATGCATGGGCCATGGTGCTGGACGACACCGGAAATATCCGGTGGAGTTACGCTTTGCCGGACGCGCTGAACCATGCCTATACCACCGGAGAAGTGGCGGGGTTTGCCCGCTGGTATCTGGACGATTATCCGGTGTTCTGCTGGGCAGAGGACTATGGCCTGTTCGTCATCGGGCTTGCCAGAGGTAGTTTGTGGAAATGCAGCATTTACACCTCGCCGGAGTACATCCTGAACCTTGCCAAAACCATTCCGCTGGGGTTTGGGCTGCTGTTGCTGCTGGCAGCGATCTGCTGTTTTCTGCTCAGCTGGCAGGGAGCCAAGCGGCTGGAAACGGTGGCTTCCGGGCTGGATGCGCTGGCCGAGGGGCAGACCGTACAGCTGCCTACGGAGGGCTTTGCCGGGGAACTGGCCGAAAAGCTGAACCGGACCAGTGCGCAGCTGCAAGCGCGGAACGAACTGCTGGCCCGGCGGGACGATGCCCGCACCCAGTGGATCGCCGGGGTCAGCCACGATGTGCGCACCCCGCTGGCGCTGATCCTGGGCTGGGCGGAGCAGCTGGAGCGGGACGCCGTCCTGCCGGAAACTGCCCGGCAAAAGGCCGGAGGCATCCGTACCCAGAGCGAAAAACTCCGCACCCTGATCGAGGACCTGAACCTGACCAGCAAGCTGGAATATGGAACACAGCCCCTGCGTAAGCAGGAATTTGCGGCGGGGCCGCTGTTCCGGGAGCTGGTGGCGCAGTTCTGCGAAAGTCCGCAGGTGGAGACCTGCGAGGTGTCGCTGCAGCAGACCGCTGCCGCAGAGCAGGCGAAACTCTGCGTGGACCGCGCCCTGCTGGAACGATTGCTGGAAAACCTGCTGGGCAACAGCATCCGGCATAATTCGGCACCCGTAGAGATCGAGGTGCAGACGAATGTTGCCGGAAATCGCTTCTGCCTGACCGTTGCGGACAATGGCACAGGCTATCCGCCTGCCGTTCTGGCGGCACTGCAAGGCATGCCGCAGAACGAGCAGACCCCGCACATTCTGGGACTTCATGTGGTGGAGCAGATCGCCGCCGCGCATGGCGGCAGGGTGACGTTCGGGCAGAATGTGCCAAACGGTGCAAAGGCAACGGTGTGGCTGCCCTGCGCTGAAAAAAAGGCCCCTGTTGCTTTTGGTCAGAATGTGGTAAAATGAAACCATCAAGTTACACAGGAGGCGCTTTCATGCTCAAACGTCTGCGCACAGCTCACCCCATTTTGTATTGCATCCTTGCCGAGGTACTGTTCCTCGGCTCCCTGTTTTTGTCCAGTCTGGTGCTGACCGTCGCGCTGGTGGCGGCCGGGGCAGATTTTTCCGGTCTGGATGAATACCTTCTCAGCCTTGTACAGGAGCTGGTGGGGGCAGGGGCGGCCTGGCTGCTGCTGCGCCGCACCGGGCGGCAGGGACTGCTGGGCCGCCGCGGCAGCGGCTTTTGGAACGGTCTGCTGGTGGGGATGTACCCGCTGGCATTCATCTGCTACAGCATATACAGCGCACTGATCTTTGAGCGGCCGGACACGCCGCTGCTCCCGGCGGGGCGTATCCTGAGCTTTCTGGCCTGCATGGCAATGGTGGGCGTGGCGGAGGAATTCCTGTTCCGGGGCGTCATTGCCGAAACGCTGCTGGAACACTTCGGCACCAGCCGGGCCGGTGTCTGGAAAGCCTGCCTGCTGTCCGGCGTGCTGTTCGGCGCGGCCCACCTGACCAACCTGTCCAGCTCGGCACCCTTCGGCGTGCTGATGCAGTGCGCGTTCTCGGCGTCGCTGGGAGCGCTGTTTGCGGCCATCTACTTCCGCACCGGCAACCTCTGGGTCACAGTATTCCTGCACGGGGCCATGGACATTGCCTCCATGCTCATCGGCGGGCTGTACGGCACAACGACCCTCTCCGAGAGCGTGAGCGGCTACGACGCCTCCATGCTGCTGACCGTGGTGGTATACCTGCTGCCCGTTGCGTTCCTGCTGCGGAAAAAGAAGCTGCCGGAGGTGCAGCTGTACTGGGGAGCGTACACCCAAAAATGAGGGCAGCAGGCAAAAAAATCCTTGCAATCTGCCCTGCAATCTGGTATACTGTACCTGTTACCGTGGTACACTGGCTCTCCCGAAGTCCAGGTCGCTCTGCTGACCGCTCACATCAACGAGCTGAACGAGCACCTGAAGAAGAACCCCAACGATCACCACAGCCGCCGCGGCCTGATGAAGATGGTCGGCCGTCGCCGCAATCTGCTGGCTTATCTCCAGAAGAAGGACATCGAGCGTTACCGTGCTCTGATCGCAACTCTGGGTCTGCGTAAGTAATTTAAACAGAGGGCAGGTACCGCAATGGTGCCTGCCTTTTGCTTTTGTATACAACTGGCAGCGGCTGCGTATTGCAGCAGTAAATCGAACGCCTGTGCCTGCAGCGGGTACGGACGCTGGATTTATTGCTATGATGCGCATGTCACCGCCTTTTGGATAGGAAAACAAGTCCGAAAAACAAGGAGGCAAAAACAATGGCAATTGAATTTGGTTCCCGCAAAGAGACCTTTGAAAACTACAAGGTCTACGAAACCATGCTGGCAGGCCGCCCGTTCAAGGCTGAAATGGGCAAGATGTGCGGTCTGTCCAATGCCAGCGCGCTGATCCGCTACGGCGAGACCTGCGTGATGTGCAATGTCGTCATGAGCCCCAAGCCCCGCGAAGGCGTTGACTTCTTCCCGCTGAACGTGGAATACGAGGAGAAGCTCTATGCCGCCGGCCGCATCCCCGGCAGCTTCATGCGCCGTGAGGGCCGCCCCGGTGAGCGCGCCATCCTGACCAGCCGCGTGGTGGACCGCCCCATGCGCCCGCTGTTCCCCAAGGAAATGCGCAATGACGTGTGCATCACCATGACCGTCATGAGCCTGGACCCGGACTGCAGCCCGGAGATCGCCGGTATGATCGGCGCTTCTCTGGTCACTGCTGTGTCGGACATCCCCTGGAACGGCCCCATCGGCGGCGTGCAGGTGGGTCTGGTGGACGGCCAGATCGTGCTGAACCCCACCCAGGAGCAGCGCAAGGTGAGCGACCTGGCCCTGACCGTAGCCGCTACCATGGACAAGATCGTGATGATCGAGGCCGGTGCCAACGAAGTGGACGAGGACACCATGCTGAATGCCATCAAGGCAGCGCATGTGGAGATCAAGAAGATCATCGAGTTCATCAACCGCATCGTGGCCGAGCGCGGCAAGAAGAAGATCGACTTCCAGGTCGTGGGTCTGGACATGGATGTGTTCCATGCCATCCAGAACAAGTATCTGGACGACTTCAAGGCCGCTATGGACACCGACGACAAGAACGTGCGTGACGCTGCTCTGCTGCCCATTATGGACAAGATCGCCGAGGAATACCCGGACCTGTCTGCTGCGGACCTGGATCTGGTGAGCTACAAGATGCAGAAATTCGTCGTGCGCCGCTGGCTGCTGGACGAGGGCAAGCGTGTGGACGGCCGCGGCATCAACGAGATCCGCCCGCTGGCTGCAGAGGTGGGCATTCTGCCCCGCGTGCACGGTTCCGGTATGTTTACCCGCGGCCAGACCCAGGTGCTGACCACCTGCACCCTGGGCGGCACCAAGGACAACCAGCTCATGGATGACCTGACCGACGAGCAGACCAAGCGCTATATCCACCACTACAACTTCCCGCCGTACTCGGTAGGCGAGGCCCGCGCACCCCGCAGCCCCGGCCGCCGCGAGATCGGCCACGGCGCTCTGGCCGAGCGTGCCCTGGTGCCCGTGCTGCCCTCTCTGGAGGAGTTCCCCTACACCATCCGCTGCGTGTCGGAGGTGCTGAGCTCCAACGGCTCCACCTCGCAGGCTTCCATCTGCGGCTCTACGCTGGCTCTGATGGATGCCGGTGTGCCCATCAAGGCCCCTGTGGCCGGCATTTCCTGCGGCCTGATCACCGAGGGTGACCGCTGGATGACCATGCTGGACATCCAGGGCGTGGAGGACTTCCACGGCGATATGGACTTCAAGGTGGGCGGTACCCGCAAGGGCATCACCGCCATCCAGATGGATATCAAGATCGACGGCCTGACCTACGACATCATTGCTGAGGCCTTCGAGAAGTGCCGCAAGGGCCGCCTGTATATCCTGGACGAGATCATCAAGCCCGTCATCGCCGAGCCGCGCCACGAGCTGAGCCGCTACGCTCCCAAGATGTTCAGCATGATGATCCCCACCGACAAGATCAAGGACGTGATCGGCAAGGGCGGCAAGGTCATCCAGGACATCTGCGCTACCTGCAACTGCAAGATCGACGTGCAGGAAGACGGCCATGTGTTCGTCTCTGCCGTGGATCAGGAGGACGCAAAGCGCGCCATCTTTACCATCAAGACCATTGTGGAGGACCCCGAGATCGGTGCCATCTACAAGGGCAAGGTCACCCGCCTGATGAACTTTGGTGCCTTTGTGGAGATCGCACCGGGTAAGGAAGGTCTGGTGCACATCTCCAAGCTGGACACCAAGCGTGTGGAGCGCGTGGAGGATGTGGTCGCCGTGGGCGACGCCATCGTGGTCAAGGTGACCGACATTGACCAGCAGGGCCGCATCAATCTGAGCCGCCGCGACGCCATCCTGGCTCTGGAAGCCAAGCGCGCAGAGCAGGCCCAGCAGTGATCTGATGGGGACCCCGTCAGGCAGACCGTAAGAATATGATGAAAGATCCGCTGTTTCTCCAAAGGAACGGCGGATTTTTTGTGCTGGACGCACTGCGTCTGTGCGCGGTATAATCAGAAAAAAGCGGACAGCATGAAAGGAAGAAAACCCATGGAAGAACATCACATTCCGCAGGCGGTGCAGATCCGCAATGCCCATGTCCACAACCTCAAGAACATTGATGTGGACATCCCACTGCACCAGATCGTGGGCATTGCGGGCGTGTCCGGCTCCGGCAAATCCTCGCTGGCACTGGGCGTGCTGTATGCGGAGGGCTCCCGGCGCTACCTGGATGCCCTGTCCACCTACACCCGCCGCCGGATGACTCAAGCCGCCCGGGCGGGCGTGGACGAGGTGCTGTATGTTCCGGCTGCGCTGGCCCTGCACCAGCGGCCCGGCGTCCCGGGCATCCGCAGCACCTTTGGCACCGGGACCGAGCTGCTCAACAGCCTGCGGCTCATGTACTCCCGTCTGGCCAGCCACCGCTGCCCCAATGGGCATTATCTGGCCCCGTCGCTGCGGGTGGCGGCCGGGAAAGAGCTGCTCTGCCCGGAATGCGGGGCGCAGTTTCTGGCCCCGTCGGCCGAAGAGCTGGCCTTCAACTCGCAGGGGGCCTGCCCGCAGTGCGGCGGCATCGGCACGGTGCGCACGGTGGACCCCGCTACGCTGGTGCCGGATGATTCCCTGACCATCGACGAGGGTGCCGTGGCCCCGTGGAACAGCCTGATGTGGTCGCTGATGACCGACATCTGCCGGGAGATGGGCGTGCGCACCGATGTGCCCTTCCGGGACCTGACCGCGCAGGAAAAGGAGATCGTGTTCCACGGTCCGGCGGAGAAAAAGCACATTTTCTATCACAACAAGAATTCCAATCAGGCAGGGGAGCTGGACTTTACCTATTTCAATGCGACCTACACTGTGGAAAACGCGCTGGCCAAGGTCAAGGACGAAAAAGGCATGAAGCGGGTGGAAAAGTTCCTGAAAGAGGACATTTGCCCTGCGTGCCATGGCACCCGCCTTTCGGCAGCGGCCCGCGCCCCCAAGCTGCGGGGCCTCTCGTTGGATGAGGCCTGCCGGATGCCCCTTTCGGAGCTGGTCGGCTGGGTGCAGGGCGTGCCGGACAGCCTGCCCGCAGAGATGCGCCCGATGGCGGAAAACATTGTGGAATCATTCACCGGCCCGGCAAAACGACTGATGGACCTGGGGCTGGGCTACCTCACGCTGGACCGTGCGGCCTCGACCCTTTCCACCGGAGAGCGCCAGCGCATGCAGCTGGCCCGCGCCGTGCGCAACCGCACCACCGGGGTGCTCTATGTGCTGGACGAACCCAGCATCGGCCTGCATCCCTCCAACATCGTGGGCCTGACCGGCGTGATGCACGACCTGATCGCGGACGGCAATTCGGTGATCCTGGTGGATCACGACACGCAGATTTTAAAGGAAGCAGACTGGATCGTGGAAATGGGGCCGGAAGCCGGGGCAAAGGGCGGCCATGTGATCGCACAGGGCACCATCCCGGCCATCGAGGCGGACCCGGCGTCCCAGATCGGGCCCTTCCTCTCCGGAAAGGCGGACACCCTGCGGCGAAAGCGCGCATTGGCGGACGCCCTGTTTGCACAGGGAACACTCCATCTTTCCACCGCGCAGCTCCACACGGTGAAGCCGCTGGAAGTAGACCTGCCCAAGGTGCGGCTGACCGTCGTGACCGGCGTGTCCGGCTCCGGCAAGACCACGTTGGTGCTGGAGAGCCTTGTTCCGGCACTGGAAGCCCGCATCGACGGCAAGACACTGCCGCCGCATGTCCGCGCCCTTGACGCGGAGGGCATCGCCCACGTCAAGCTCATTGATGCGACCCCCATCGGGATCAACGTCCGCTCCACCGTTGCCACCTACGCAGGCGTCCACGATGACCTGCGCAGGCTCTTTGCGCGGTCGCCGGACGCAAAGGCACACGGCTACAAAGCTGGAGATTTTTCCTACAACACCGGGTCCCTGCGCTGTCCCGGCTGCGACGGCACCGGCGAGGTGAGCCTGGACGTGCAGTTCCTGCCGGATGTGAACATCCCCTGCCCGGACTGCCGTGGTTCCCGCTATGCCCGGGCGGCCGGACTGGTAAAACTGACCGGCCCGGCGGGGCAGACGGCCTCGCTGCCGGAGCTGATGGACATGGACGTGAACACGGCCATTGATTTTTGCCGGAATATGAAAACGGTCTGCCAGAAGCTGAAGGTCCTGCAGCAGCTGGGCCTTGGCTACCTGACTCTGGGCGAGGAAACGCCCAGCCTTTCCGGCGGCGAAGCCCAGCGTCTGAAGCTGGCCAGCGAGATCGGCCGGACCCAGACCGATTCCGTGTTCGTGTTCGACGAGCCGTCCATTGGCCTGCACCCGCTGGATGTGCAGGTGCTGCTGGGGGTGTTCCAGGCCCTGCTGGACAATGGTGCGACTGTAGTGGTCATCGAGCATGATCTGGACGTCATCCGCAATGCGGACTACATCATCGACATGGGCCCCGGCGGCGGAGATGCCGGCGGGCGGATCGTGGCCTTCGGCACCCCGGAGCAGATCTGTAACGACCCGGCCAGCATCACCGGGCGGTATCTGCGCCGCTGACGGCTGCAGTTTGCTGTTGTGTTTTGCGCCCGGATATGCTATCATCGGGCCAGAAGCAATGCGAGGAGGAGTTTTCTATGATCCAATTTGGCCTGCGTCTGCACGACGCCGAAAAGCTGCCCCTGGAGCAGGTGCTCCCGCTGGTACGCCAGCGGGGTTTTACCTGCGCTCACCTGGCCCTGAGCAAATCCCTCAAGGAGGTTCCCAACACGCCGAGCGCCCTCACTCCCGGTTACGCTGCCTATCTGCGCCGCCTGTTTGCCCAGAACGGCATTGACATTGCCGTGCTGGGCAACTACCTCAACCTGGCCCACCCGGACGAGGACGCTCTGCACGCCATCCAGGAAAAATATTACGCCCACATCCGCTTTGCCAGCCTGCTGGGCTGCGGCATGGTGGGCACCGAGACGGGCGCGCCCAACGCGGAGTACAAGTTCTGCCCGGAGTGCCGCAGCGACGCGGCCCTTGCCACCTTTATCAGGAACTTCAAGCCGGTGGTGCGCTGCGCTGAGCAGTATGGTGTGACCATTGCCATCGAGCCGGTGGTCAAGCACATCGTGTACGATGCCAAACGTGCCCGCACCGTGCTGGACGAGATCGGCAGCCCCAACCTGCAGATCCTGCTGGACCCGGTGAACCTGCTGAATATGGAAAACGTGGACGCCCGCGAGGACGTGTTCGCCGAGGCCATTGAGCTGCTGGGCAAGGATGTGGCCATGATCCACTTCAAGGACTTCCTGCGCAAGGACGCCGGCGGGCAGCTGGCCGCCACCGGTGCCGGGCAGGGCGGCATGGGCGATTACCGCACCATCCTGCGCTTTGCCAAGCAGGAAAAGCCCTGGGTGTTCGCCACACTGGAAAACACCACGCCGGAGAATTCGGTCCAGTGCCTGCAATACCTGCAAAAGCAGTACGACGCGTGCTGAATCTGCCCCAATCACAAAAGGGTCTGCTGCCGTTTCCGGCAGCAGACCCTTTTGTGATAGAGAAATCAATCCAGATCCAGTTTGTTCTTCATCAGCCAGTTGGTGGCGGCAAAGTAGACACCGCACAGCACCGCATCGGCCAGCAGGGAAATCAGCACGGCGCGGAGATAGAACCGATTGGTCGTGACCTGCCAGGTGTCACCGGAAAGGATGACCATATCCAGCCCGGTGGTGTTGGTGGTGTAGGGCAGCAGGGCCACAAGATCCAGCCCGGTGGTGTTGGGCAGCAGGGCCATAAGGCGGTTCTGCACAACGTTCAGACCCACAAAGGCCGCGATGCCCACCAGCGCAAAATGCTGCTTGAACTGATGCCCGATCATGCAGGCGGTGTACAGGCACAGGATGGAGCAGACCAGCGTGGCCAGCCACTCGATGGCCGTGAGCAGCAGCATGAATCCGCTGACATTCAGAACGCGCTGCAGAATATCTGCCAGCTGCCGGAAGTCGCGCACGGCACCGGCCCAGTCCGAGAAGATGCCGTTGACGTTCAGCATCCCGCACAGGAAGAATACACCGAGGGAAAGCGCGATGACCAGGATGCTACACAGCAGCCACACCATGCTGGAGATGAGCTTGGACAGGATGAGCTGCGCCGGGGTGACCGGCAGGGTGTGCATCAGATAACCCTCGCGCCCCAGCAGGTTGCGGGTGAACCGCTGGATGATGGTGAGCGCGGTGATGACTGCAATGGCGACACACAGCATCAGGTAAACGATCGTGACGACGGCGAAGGGAAAATCAGAAATCAGTGCCGGAAAGCGGAAGAACGCCCCCAGCAGTGCAGCAGCAGCCAGAATGGCCAGATACAGTCCGCCGTAAATGCGGCAGGTGGCCTTGAACTCATACTTTAAAAGTTTGCTCAGCATTTGAATACCTCCCGGAAATATGCATCCACGCTCATGCCCTCAGTCTCGCGGAGCTCCTCCACGCTGCGATGGGCGAACACCCGGCCGTCTTTCAGGAAGATGGCCTCGTCCAGCACCGGCTCGATGTCCCCGATGAGGTGGGTGGACAGGATGACCGTTGCGTCCTTGCTGTAGTTGCTGATGATGGTGTGCAGGATGTAGTCGCGGGCGGCGGGGTCCACGCCGCCGATGGGCTCATCCAGCAGGTAAAGCCGGGCCGCGCGGCTCATGGCCAGGATGAGCTGCACTTTTTCCTTGTTGCCCTTGGAGAGGGTCCTGAGCTTTGCGGTGCGGGCAATGTGCAGGGTGTCCAGCATCTCAAAGGCCTTGGCGGGGTCAAAGTCGGCGTAAAAATCCGTGAACATGCCCACCAGCTGCTCTACCTGCATCCAGTCGGGCAGCCAGTCGGCGTCCGGCAGGTAGGAAACAAGGGCCTTGGTGTCCGGGCCGGGGGCCATGCCGGCTACCTTGATGCTGCCGGACGTGGGCTGCAGCAGGCCGTTGGCCAGCTTGATGAGGGTGGTCTTGCCGCTGCCGTTGGGGCCCAGCAGGCCCACGATGCGGCCAAAATTCACATGCAGATCCACGCCGTCCAGCGCGGTCTTGTCTTTGTCGTAGCACTTGGTCAGTGCTTCACAGGTCAGAATCTCACTCATTGTGCATCCTCCTTGGTGGTGTCCAGCTGCTCCAGCAGAGCAGCCGCGCGTGCAGGGCTGTAGCCGATGCCGCGCATCTTGACCAGAAATTCTTCCGCCAGTTTCCGGGCGGCTTCGGTCCGAAGCTGTTCGATCAATTCGGTGTCCTCCGTAACATAGCGGCCTGAGGTGCGTTCGGTGCGCACCAGACCTTCGGTTTCCAGCTGGGCCAGGGCCCGCTGCATGGTGTTGGGATTGACCCCGGCGGCTGCGGCAAGGTCCCGCACCGAGTCCAGGTGCCCGCCGGGCGGGTAGGTGCCTGCCAGGATGCGGGCCTTGAGCCGTTCCACCAGCTGTGCATAGATCGGGCGGCTGGAATCAAACTGTTCCGACATACTGTCATCTCCTTGTATTGCTGTATTAAGCGCTTGATACAATAATACACGATCTGCCCCGCTTGTCAAGCCCTTTTGGCAAAAAAAGAAGAGCTGCTGCGAAAAAATACGCAGCAGCTCTGAAAATCAGAACAAATTTACTCCAGCACCAGCAGCAGGCTCATCTTGAACTTGCCCTGTGCGGTCACACTGTGCAGGCCATTCTTGTCAAAACGAAAGCTCTGGCCTGCGGTCAGCTCGTAGTCCTGGCCCTCGTAGCCGATGATGGCCTTGCCCTCCAGTGCGGTCAGGATGGCGTTGCCGGGAGCACGGTGCGGGGTCAGGCCGGTGCCCTCGTCAAAGGCCATCAGCACGAATTTCATGTTGTCGGTGTGGGCCAGGTCCAGGTTGGCGATGCTGCCCTCTTCGTAAGAGATCAGGTCCTTCAGTTCGGTGGCTGCGCCTGCTTTGAGGATGCTGTTCATAGTAAGGTTCTCCTTTTTGATGATGATTTCGGTATAGATAAGGCCGTTGTCGGTGCGGGTGCCGCACAGCGTTCCGGGCGGCACCCAGAGCAGCTGGCCGGGGTGCATGGGGACGTCGTGGGCGTCGCTGCCCAGAACAAAGGTACCGCTGCCCTCACCGCCCAGATACAGGGTGGTGCAGTCGTAGAACTCCGGGGTGATGGAGGTGCCTGCGCCCAGCGAAAACCAGGTGACGGGCACCTCCTGCCCGAGCTGTGCCGGGCGGGAAACGGTCATGGCCGGGCGGATGGGCCGCACCTGCGAGGGGGTGAAGGGCTGGTTGAACATAAAACGGACTCCTTGTGTGGAAAGCGGAGCCGCCGGTTCCGCTATGACAACGGCAGACGGCTTATTTTTTATAGTATACCCCTTTTGTAGGGTGAAATCCGTGGTTATAACCACGGAATATGAAAAATAACACGATCCCTTCAAAATGATGCAAACTGACCAGAAAAAATGGGTATAATATCAAAATTTACAGATATTTCATACAATTCTGCATTGCAAATTTTTTGACGATGTGCTATGCTGAAAGACAGAGAACCGCTGCCGGAACCGGCGGCGCAAATGAGTTTGGAGGATTTGACTTATGGCTGATCGCATCGTTCTGAATACCATTTCCTACCATGGCCATGGTGCCATCGAGAACATTGTGCCGGAGCTCACCGCCCGCGGCTACAAAAAGGCCTTCGTCTGCTCGGACCCCGACCTGATCAAGTTCGGCGTCACCAAGAAGGTCACCGACCTGCTGGACGCCGCAAACTTTGCCTACAGTGTGTACAGTGAGATCAAGCCCAACCCCACCATTGCCAATGTGCAGGATGGTGTGGCCGCTTTCAAGGCTGCCGAAGCAGACTGCATCGTGACCATCGGCGGCGGTTCCTCCATGGACACGGCTAAGGCCATCGGCATCATCATCAACAACCCGGAGTTTGCGGACGTCCGCTCTCTGGAGGGTGTGGCTCCCACCAAGAAGCACGCCGTGTTCACCATCGCGGTGCCCACCACTGCCGGTACGGCTGCTGAGGTCACCATCAACTACGTCATCACCGATGTGGAGAAGAAGCGCAAGTTCGTCTGCGTGGACACCAACGACATCCCGGAGATCGCCGTGGTGGACCCCGATATGATGTCCTCCATGCCCAAGGGCCTGACCGCTGCCACCGGTATGGACGCACTGACCCATGCCATCGAGGGTTATATCACCAAGGGCCACTGCACGATCTCCGACATGTTCCATCTGGAAGCCATCAAGCTCATCAGCGAGAACCTGCGCGGTGCCGTGCAGAACACTCCGGAAGGCCGTGAGGGCATGGCTCTGGGCCAGTACATCGCCGGTATGGGCTTCTCCAACGTGGGCCTGGGCATCGTGCACTCCATGGCACACGGCCTGTCCGCCCTGTATGATACCCCTCACGGCGTGGCCTGCGCCATCCTGCTGCCGGTGGGCCTGGAATACAACAAGACCGTCGCCGGTGAGCGCTACCGTGCCGTCGGCAAGGCCATGGGCGTGAAGGGCATCGACGAGATGAACGACGCCGAGGCAGCCGATGCCACCATCGCCGCCGTCAAGCAGCTGAGCGCCGATGTGGGCATCCCCGCAAACCTGCACGGCATCCTGAAGGAAGAGGACATCCAGTTCCTGGCCGAGTCCGCTTATGCCGACGCCTGCCGCCCTGGCAACCCGCGTGACACCAGCGTGGAAGAGATCGTGGAGCTGTACAAGAGCCAGCTGTAACCCTACAGCCTGAACCACCCGCGTAAACCAAAGGCCCCGCACCGTTCCGTCCGGAACCGGTGCGGGGCCTTTTGGATGATGCACTGCCGCAAAACTTATTCGGCTGCGCGGGACTGCTCCACAAAAGCGGCGATCTTGTCCACCTGGATCTCGGCCACGGCACGGCCGGTGTCGTACACGCGGCGCAGCTGGGCGGGGTCACGCTCCATGGAGCCGATCTCCAGCGGGATCGGAGGCCGGATGACAAAGGCCTGGCCGGTCTGCTCCAGCATGGCCACATGTTCCAGTGTCTCGTTGTAGCGCTCGTGGCGGTCGGCCACGGCCTCCACAAAGGCGGGGTAGCGCAGGTAGCGCGCCCGGATGGCGGGCAGCATCTTGTTTTTCTTTTTCACAAAGTCCTTGGGCTGGGTCAGCACGATGAGGTTGCGCTTGTAGCCGATGGACTCAAAGAAGCGCACCGGGATGGAATCTGCAACGCCGCCGTCCAGCAGCTGGTAGTGGCCGATCTTCACGATCTTTGCGGCCAGCGGCATGGAGGACGACGCCTGCATCCACTGGATGTCCTCGGCGTCGCCGGTGCGGCACTTGTGGTAGATGGGGTCGCCGGTGCGCACATCGGTGCACACCAAAAAAAAGTCCATGGGATCTTCCCGAAAGGTTTTGGCGTCGAACGGGTCCAGCTTTTCCGGCACGGTGTGGTAGCAGAACTGCTCGCTGTACAGGTTGCCGGTGCGCAGCAGGTTGCCAAAGCTGGCGTAGCGCTTATCTTTGCAGTATTCGGTGCTGTAGCGGATGGTGCGCCCGATCTGGTGCGACTTATAGTTGCAGCCGAACACGGCCCCCGCCGAAACACCGATGGCACCGTCCACCGTAATGCCGTGCTCCATCAGCACATCCAGAACACCGGCGGTGAACATGCCGCGCATAGCCCCGCCTTCCAGTACAAGTCCCGTTTTCATAACCGTTCTCCCTCTCCTCCGATCGGCGTACAGGCACCGGTCTTTCTTCCAAGTATACTCAAAAATCAGCAAAGCACAAGAGCGCCGAAAGCCAAAAATTACAGGACAGTTTTGCGGAGTTTCGGTGCTTTTTGCCATAGGCATGCTTTTGGAAAAAGCCCACGCAGATGCAGCCTGGATTTTTTCAAATTTGGGCACAAAGCCACTTGCCAAAGGCAGGCACTTCCGTTATACTAGGTAAAATACATACAGGTTGCGGGCACAGCTTTGTGCCCCGGAATGGAAAAAGGCTGGAGGACAAAGACTGCTTATGAAGATGCTGGAAGATCGTATCCGCGCAGACGGCATTGTGCGCGAAGGAAATGTGCTCAAGGTGGACAGCTTCATCAACCACCAGATGGATATCCCGCTGTTCCGCGAGATGGCCCGGGAGTGGAAGCGCCTGTTTGCGGGCAAGTCCATCAACAAGGTGCTCACCATCGAGGCCAGCGGCATCGGCATTGCCGCCATTGTGGCCAGTGAGTTCAACGTGCCGGTGGTGTTTGCCAAAAAGTCCATGAGCATCAATCTGGACTACAACAACTACGAGACCAAGATCCAGTCCTTCACCCACAAAAAGATCTACAACGTCATCGTGTCCAAAAAGTTCCTCACCGCAGAGGATCATGTGCTGATCATCGACGATTTCCTGGCCAACGGCTGTGCCCTGATGGGCCTGCTGGAGCTGGCACAGGAGGCCGGTGCCACCGTGGAAGGCATCGGCATCGCCGTGGAAAAGGGCTTCCAGCAGGGCGGTGAGCTCATCCGCAGCAAGGGCATCCAGCTGGAGAGCCTTGCCATCGTGGAATCCATGAACAGCGAGACCGGCGAGATCGTGTTCCGCGAGCAGCCGCATCAGAACTGAAACTCCTTCCGTCATCGCGGAAGCGATGCCACCTCCCTCACTGAGGGAGGTTTTTTTGCTGTTTTAGGTGGCTCGCCCTCTCAGGCGCTATCGCGCCAGCTCCCCCAGATGGGGAGCCAAGAGCCTGACCGTAACGCTTCTTGCCTCTCCCTTTGGGAGAGGTGACATTGCGTGAGCAATGGCGGAGAGGGCGAGGCAGTGAACCCTTTTTATGTCCCATCCGTACTGTCCCCGTCTACCGGCAGGGCAGTGGTCTGCTCGGCGGGGACGTCTGCGGCGGCGCGGGGCACGCCTTTGTACACCAGCGTCTGTTCCAACACCTCGGCACACACCGGGGCCGAAAGGCTGCCGCCGGCGGTGGTCCAGCTGTGGGGTTCATCCAGGCAGACCAGACACAGAAACTGCGGGTCGTCGATGGGCGCCACGGCCACAAAGCTGGCAATGCGGGCTTTTTCGTCGGCGCTGTCCAGCTTCTGGCTGGTGCCGCTCTTGCCGCCCACCCGGTAACCGGAGATCTGCGCGTTGCGTCCGCCGCCGTACAGAACAACGGCTTCCATCATCTCCCGCATGACGGCGGAAGTCTCCGGCTGGATCACCTGCTGTTTGCACACGGGGTCCCGGTGTTCCAGCACCGTGCCGTCCGGGGCCAGAATGTCCGATACAAGGTAGGGCTGCATCAGTTTTCCGCCGTTGACCACTGCGCACACGGCGGCGGCCATTTCCAGATAGGAGATCTTGCTGCTTTGCCCGAAGGCGCAGGAGGCCAGCTCCACCGGCCCCATACGGTCGGCGGTGTAGTACAGGCTCTTTTTCGGCTCGGCGGGCAGGTCGATGCCGGTGGGCTCCCGCAGGCCAAAGGCGGCAAAGTAATCGCAGAAGGCCTCCTTGCCAAGCCGCGCTCCGATCTGGATAAAGCTCTGATTGCAGGAATTTTCCAGCGCCTGCGTCACGGTCTGGGTCCCGTGGCGCTTGTGGTTGGCGCAGTGGAACCGGGTGCCCGCCACCGAGATGGACTCCCCGCAATAAAAGCTGGAGTTCCGGGTGATGACTCCGGCGTCCAGCGCGGCCGCGCAGGTGATGAGCTTGAACACGCTGCCCGGTTCGTACAGGTCGCTCACGGCCTTGTTGCGCCACTGGGTCTGCTGGGCCAGCTGCAGGGCGGCCGCCCGCTGCTCCCCAGAGAGGGCATCTACGGCGGCGCGGGCAGCTTCGTCGTAGAGGACCCGCGGCTGGTTGGGGTCGTAGGCCGGGGTGGTGGACATGGCCAGCACGGCCCCGGTGTTCACGTCCAGCACGATGCCCACGGCACGGGCGGCCACATGGTGTTCCTGTACGGCATAATTCAACGCATTTTCGAGATAATGTTGAATGTTGGCGTCGATGGTCAGCCACAGGCTGCTGCCCTCCACCGGGAACTGCTCGGTCTCGTAGCTCTGCTCCAGCGTGTAGCCCCAGGCGTTCACGGCGGTGAGCACCACGCCGTTCTGCCCGGTGAGCTGCTCGTTGTATTCCAGCTCCAGCCCGCTCACTCCGGCGTTGTCCACATTGGTAAAGCCCAGCACCGACGCCAGAAACTCCCCCTGCGGGTACCAGCGCTTGCTGTCCTGATTGATACGGATGCCGGTGATGCTGTTTTCCTCGCAGAAATCCCGCACGGCATCCGCCATGGAACGCTCCACCCGGTAGCGCAGCAGACAGTCGTTGGAGGCGCGGTCCCGGAACTTTTCCAGCAGGGCGGCTTCGTCCAGCTCCAAAATCTGCGCAAGACCGTGGGCGGCCAGCTCCAGTTTGTCGGCAGGCATCTCCCGCGGGCTGGCCCGCAGGGTCCAGCAGCTGCTGTTGGCCGCCAGCAACACGCCGTCGGCACTGTAGATGCGGCCCCGGTCGGCGGGCACCACGGTGTCCCGCAGCTGCTGCCCCAGTGCCCGCCGGGTGTACCAGTCCCCGGCGGCCAGCTGCAGCCAGTAGAGCCGGGCAATAAGCCCTGCAAAGCAGATGCCGCACAAAAGCAGCGCCACCAGCCGGGCACGGGCGCGGAACGCCTGCTCCGGCAGGGTGCGCAGGGGTTCGGGCCGGGACATGGCAGCACCTCCTTTTCCGGCTCAGTTTATGCGGGCAGGGCCTGCGGCTATGACTAACAGCCCGGCGGCCTGCGTACAATAGACCAAAAGGACTGCCGGAGGTGATGAGGATGCACAGGGCCGCTGTGCCTGCCCGGGCCCGGCGCGGACTGCTGCGTCCGCTGCCCGCCATGGACCTGCCGTTTCTGATCCTGGTGCTCACGCTGGTGGGCTTTGGGCTGGTAATGCTGTACAGTGCCAGCAGCGCGGTGGCGCTGTACCGGCGGGGCGATGCCTGGGCCTATGTGCGGCCGCAGCTGCTGTATGCGGCTATGGGCATCGGGGCCATGTGGGCGGCCAGCCGAGTGGATTACCACATCTATCACAAACTGGCCTGGCCGCTGCTGGCCCTCTCGCTGGTGCTGCTGGTCGTGGTGCTGTTCATGCCGGAATACAACGGCTGCAAGCGCTGGCTGGTGCTGCCGGGGCTGGGCACTCTGCAGCCCAGCGAGATCGCCAAATTTGCGGTGGTGCTGGTGTTTGCCCACATCATCTCCCTCAACCACAGCCGGATGGAGAGCTTTGCGGTGGGGGTGGTGCCCTTTGCGCTGGTACTGGGCGCGGTGGCGGTGCTCATGCTGCTGGAGCCGCACCTGTCCGGCACGGTGCTGATCCTGGGCATCGGGGCAGTGCTCATGTTCGTGGGCGGCACCGGGCTGCGGTGGTTCGTGCTGGCCGGTGTGGGCGGAGCGGGTGCCATCGGGGCGGCCATCGTCATCATGCCGGATCTGGTGCCTTATGCGGCCAGCCGCCTGAGCTCCTGGCTGGACCCCTTTGCCGACCCGCTGGGCGACGGCCACCAGACCATCCAGAGCCTGTACGCCATCGGCTCCGGCGGGGCCGTGGGGCTGGGGCTGGGCAACAGCCGCCAGAAGCACCTGTTCGTGCCGGAACCCCAGAATGACTTCATCTTTTCCATCCTGTGCGAGGAGCTGGGGTTTGTGGGGGCCTGCGCGGTGATCTTGCTGTTCAGTCTGCTGCTGCTGCGGGGCGTCACGCTGGCGGCCCACGCGCCGGACCGCTTCGGGGCACTGCTGGTGGTGGGGTTCGTGGTGCAGGTGGCCTTGCAGGCGGTGCTGAACATCGCCGTGGTCACCAACACCATCCCGAACACCGGCATCAGCCTGCCCTTCTTTTCCTCCGGCGGCACCAGTCTGATGATGCTGCTGGGCGAGATGGGCATCGTGCTGTCCGTCTCCCGCGGGGAAACATAAAGGCGGCCATTTCTGCCGCAAAATGGGATGTTTGCCCCGCAAAAGACGCAAAAAACAGACAAACGACCGGACAAATGCGTTTTGCGGTGTCCGGGTACAAAACAGGGAACCGACGGCCCTCGTTCTGCATACCATGGGGTATCTTTGGCAGAACGGGGGTCTTTGCATGGCAGGGGATTACATCATCACGGGCGGGCGGCCGCTGAATGGAACGGTACGGGTCCCGGCGGCCAAGAACAGTGTGCTGCCGCTGCTGGCAGCGTCCCTGCTGTGCAGCGGGCCGGTGCGGCTGTGTGGGGTGCCGGAGCTGGCCGATGTGGCCGAGAGCCTTGCCCTGCTGCGCAGTGCAGGCTGCACAGCGGAGCGGCAGGGGGCAGATGTACGGGTGGACGGGGTGCCCGGCAGCGGGACGCTGGCGGCAGGCCCGGCGGGCCGGATGCGGGCATCCATCCTGTTCTGCGCCCCGCTGCTGGCCCGGCTGGGCCGGGCACAGACCGTGCTGCCCGGGGGCTGCCGCATCGGAGCGCGGCCCATTGATCTGCATCTGGCGGGCCTTGTGCAGATGGGAGCCTGCCCGCAGCTGGAAGGCGAACGCCTGCTGCTCACGGCTCCGGCGGGGCTGCACGGAGCGGACATCACCCTGCGGTTCCCCAGCGTGGGGACCACCGAGACCCTGCTGCTGGCGGCGGCGCTGGCACAGGGGGAGACGACCCTGCGGGGTGCGGCCCGGGAGCCGGAGATCGAAGATCTGGCGGCATTCCTGAACCGGTGCGGCGGCCGGGTGCAGGGCGCGGGCACCGGCACGGTGCGGGTGCAGGGGGTGCGGCGGCTGCACGGATGCAGCTTTGCGCCCCTGCCGGACCGGATCACGGCAGCCACCTTTGCCTGTGCCTGCGCAGCGGCTGGGGGACGGGTGGAGCTGGCAGGCTGCGCGCCCCGGCTGTATGCGCCGGTGCTGGAAATTCTGGAACAAATGGGGTGCGGCGTTGTGCGCCGGAGCGATGCTGCCGTTATTACCCGGTTCGGGCGGCTGTACGGGCCGGGGCGGGTGTTCACCGGGGCATACCCGGCGCTGGCCACCGACGCGGCCCCGCTGCTGGCGGCGGTGCTGCTCTGCGCGGAGGGACCCGGCAGCATCGAGGATGTGATCTTTGAGCGGCGGTTCGGCTGCGCGGCAGGCTTTGCGGCGCTGGGCGGCCGGGTGCGGGTGGAGGGCCGCACCCTGTACGCGGAACCCGGCGGCACCCTGCAGGGAACGGTGCTGGAAGCGCCCGACCTGCGGGGCGGGGCGGCGCTGGTGATCGCGGCGCTGGCGGCACAGGGCAGCAGCCGCATCACCCATACGGAGTTCATTGACCGCGGCTATGCCGATTTTGCACAGAAACTGACGGCTCTGGGTGGGCAAATTGCACGAGAAACCCCGCGCGGGGCAGACTGCCCGAAAAAAAGAACTTCAAAAACGTAAATTTGACTTGCATTCACGGCAAAAAGATGATACGATACAGTTATATAAGTGTAGGCTGATATTTCTGTGCGTTCTGCACAGTTCTACGATAAAATCCGGATGGAGGACAAAGTTATGGCATTGATGCTCGATGAAGAAATGGACGAAAATGTTACGACGATCAAGGTGATCGGTGTTGGCGGCGGCGGCGGCAACGCCGTGAACCGCATGGTCAGCGATGGTCTGCAGGGCGTGGAGTTCATTGCGATGAACACGGATCAGCAGGCGCTGGCCAAGAACCATGCCACCGTCAAGGTCCAGCTGGGCTCCAAGCTCACCAAGGGCCGCGGCGCAGGTGCCGACCCTGAGATCGGTCAGCGTGCCGCTGAAGAAAGCAAGGACGAGATCGCAAACGCGCTCAAGGGCTCCCAGATGGTGTTCATCACCGCCGGTATGGGCGGCGGCACCGGCACCGGTGCGGCTCCTGTGGTGGCTGAGGTGGCACACGACCTGGGCATCCTGACCGTGGGCATCGTCACCAAGCCCTTCTCTTTTGAGGGCAAGCGCAAGATGGGCCTGGCTGAGCAGGGCATTGCCAACCTGCTGATGCATGTGGACAGCCTGATCGTGATCCCGAATGAGCGCCTGAAGATGATCAGCCAGGAGAAGATCACCCTGATGAACGCCTTCCAGGCTGCCGACAACGTGCTGCGTCAGGGCGTCGAGTCCATTTCCGCCCTGATCAACGTGCCCGCCTTCATCAATCTGGACTTCGCCGACGTGCGCTCCATCATGAAGGATGCCGGTTACGCGCACATGGGCGTGGGCAGCGCCAAGGGTGCCGGCAAGGCCGAGAACGCCGCCAAGGCTGCCATTTCCAGCCCGTTGCTGGAGACCAGCATTGCCGGTGCACACGGCGTTATCATCAACATCACTTCCAGCCCCGACATCGGCCTGGAGGACGTGGAGACCGCAGCCGGCCTCATCACCCAGAGCGCTCATCCGGATGCGAACATCATCTGGGGTACTGCGTTTGACGAGAACCTGTCCGACGAGATGCGCGTGACCGTCGTTGCTACCGGCTTCGACAACAAGAGTGCCAGCGACCTGCGCAACAGCATCAACAACGCCATGGGCGGTGCCCAGTCGGTGCCGTCGGCAGTGTTCAGCAGCGATACCGGCAGCGCAGCCACTGCTGCTGCTCCTGCTGCTCCGGCAGCTGCCCCGGCCGCTCCGGCAGCTGCCGCAAAGCCTGTGGAAGAGGAAAGCAGCGACAACCGTTACTACGACGAGCTGCTGGCCATCCTGAACAAGCGGAAGTAAGGCTGGCAAATAATAAAAACGCATCGTGGCACAGCGCCCGTGAGGAGGGCGGGTCTCTTGCGCGCAAGCGGAGGGAGGCAATGCAATGCTGAAACAGGACGTTCCGCTGCGGACCGGATGGTTCGGGTACCGGAAACTGGATGTTGAAAATTGTATTGCGCACATCCGCGCAGCGTATGCGGCAGAACTCCGCCTTGCCCGGCAGACGCAGCAGGGAATGGAGGAGACCATGGCGCAACTCAGGCAGGAGAACAAAGCTCTGCGGCAGCGCTTTGCCCAGCAGGCGGCGGCGCAGGCCGCAGCATCGGTGCGGGCAGAGGGCAGCGACAAGCTGCAGCAGCTGACCCGCAAGCTGGAAGCGGCCCACGCCGAGATCCGCCGCTACCAGACCCGGCTGTTTGCCTGCGAGCGCCAGATGATCGCTCTGCGGCGGGAAAATGCCGACCTCGAAGCAGCCTGTGAGCAGGCACGGGAGGAGCTGCAGATGGCCGTGGCCCGTGCCGAAAAGGCAGAGCAGCAGGCCGCCCAGAGGCCTGCCTGTCCGGAAGTGCCGGTGCAGGCCCCGACGCCGGAACCGCCCGAAGAGGCTGTGGCCTGCTGTGCAAGACCGGCCGCACAGCCTGCGGCGCAGCCGGAACCCGTGTGGCAGCCGGAAACGGAGCTGGAGAAGCTTTCGGTGGAGCTGCTGCGCCGGTTTGATGAAATGATGCAAGAATGATTCGACAAGCTGCTGCGCCGGCATGGGCTGGTGCAGCAGCTTTTTGTGTGAACAGGGGATTTTTGCTGCGGCAAGGCAGCACATTGCCAGATGGGGATGGCGAGGAGCAAGGCACATGAATGTGAAACAGAAGATCCTGATCGCAGACGATTCTGAGATCAACCGCGCGCTGCTGATGGAGATCCTGGGCGACGGGTATGAGTATCTGGAAGCGGAAAACGGTGTCCGGGCGGTGGAGCTTTTGCGCGAGCACACGGACATCGCACTGGTGCTGCTGGACATCATGATGCCGCAGATGGACGGCTTTGACGTGCTGAAGGTCATGCGCTGCTATTCCTGGCTGGACGAGATCCCGGTGATCATGATCTCGGCGGCAAAGGACACGGCCAACATCGAGCGTGCCTACGACCTGGGTGTGGCCGACTACATGCGCCGCCCCTTTGAGCGGGTCATGGTGCTGCGCCAGGTGCAGAACGTGCTCATGCTGTATGCCAAGCAGAAGCGCCTGACCCGGCTGGTGACCGATCAGGTGTACGAAAAAGAGCACAACAGCGTGCTGCCGATCAGGTGTACGAAAAAGAGCACAACAGCGTGCTGATGATCAGCATCCTGAGCCATGTGGTGGAGTTCCGCAACAGCGAGAGCGGCCTGCATGTGCTGCACATCCGCACCCTGACTGACCTATTGCTGCACCAGCTGGTGAACAAGACCGACCGCTACCAGCTGGACGAGAGCGACATTTCGCTCATCAGCACGGCATCGGCCCTGCACGACCTGGGCAAGATCGTGATCCCCACCGAGATCCTCAACAAGCCCGGCCGCCTGACCGCCGAAGAATACGCGATGATCAAGACCCACACGGTGAAGGGTGCCCGCATCCTGCGGGACCTGAGCAACTCCATCGGCGAGGAAAACGAGCCCCTGCTGCAGGTGGCCTATGCCATCTGCCGCTGGCACCATGAGCGCTGGGACGGCGGCGGCTACCCGGACAAGCTGAAGGGCGATGCGATCCCCATCGCAGCACAGGTGGTGGCACTGGCAGATGTGTACGACGCCCTGACCAGCGACCGCTGCTATAAACCGGCCTACGACCACGACACGGCCCTGCGCATGATCCTGAACGGCGAGTGCGGGGCCTTCAATCCGCTGCTGCTGGAATGCCTGAATGAGTCGTCGGAGCTGCTGCGGCAGGAGCTGCAGCGCAACGAGTGGGACCGCAGCTTCCACCAGGACACCCACCGCTTGTCGGAGGAGATCCTGCACCGGGAAGCCCTCCCGCGGGAGGACCGCAGCCAGCGGCTGCTCAACCTGGAACGCGAGCGCACCCAGTTCTATGCGGACCAGTGCGGCGGCATCCAGTTTGACTACGACCTGCTCAGCGGCCGGGTGACGGTGACCAACCACTACGCCAGCGCCGCCGAGCGCACCCAGGTGCTGGACTTTGGCCATGGCGAAGGGCTGAACTTCCTTTCCCTGAAGGACCGCCGCCGCCTGTTGGAAGCGCTGGAAAAGGCAACTCCGGAGATCCCGCAGGCCAGCTTCCCCGTGGAGGTGCAGACCGGCGGCAGATACCAGCCGCACCGGCTGGTGCTGCGCACCCAGTGGAGCCGCGGCGGGCAGCGCCGCTGTGTGAGCGTGGCGGGCCAGCTGCTGCCGGAGCAGACCGAGGATGCAAAGGCGCAGCCGGATGTGCTGCTGCACAGCTCCGGAGGCTCGATGGCGGCTGTCCTGCAGCAGCTGCAGGGCGTGTTTGACCTGGTGCGTCTGGTGGACCCGGAGCGGGCCAAGGTGCTCACCCTGCACCCGGACGGCACGCTGGAAGAGCAGGCCGGTCACTGCCATGTGGTGTGGAACAAGGCCGGCCGGTGCGAGAACTGCATCTCGGCCAAGGTGTTCACCAGCAAAAAGACCCTGAACAAGATCGAATTCAATGGCGAGGACGCCTATTTTGTGCTGTCGCGCTATGTGGAGAACAACGGCCGCGGCTGCGTGCTGGAAATGGTTTCCAAGCTGTCCAATGGCCGCTGGCTGGACATGGGCGGCCGCCGCATGCTGCTGGACCGCAGCGAGGACTTTGACAACAGTGCATTCATCGATCCGCTCACCGGGGCCTACTCCCGCCGGTACTTTGAAAAGTTCCTGGCCGACAGTGAGCAGATCAACGGTGTGGTGGTCATTGACGTGGACCGCTTCAAGGCCGTGAACGACAGCTACGGCCATCTGGTGGGCGACAAGGCGCTGGAGAGCATCTCTGCGGCGGTGCAGGCCTGCCTGCGGGAGAGCGACATTCTGGTGCGCTACGGCGGCGACGAATTCCTGCTGCTGATGCCGCAGCTGCGGCCGGAAGGGCTGCCGCTGGTGATGGACCGCATCCAGGAAGCGGTGCGGCAGGCCCGGGTGGAGAGCCACCCGGAGATCCGCCTGTCCATCAGCGTGGGCGGTGTGTGCGGCGTGCACCCGCTGCGGGAGGCCATCCGGCAGGCAGATGACCGGATGTACCAGAATAAGGCCCGCAACAAGGAATAAAAAACAGGACCCGGACACGGGGCAGGCACAAAAAGGTGCTGCCGGTATCCGGGTCTTTTTTGGTATCGGGATAAAATATGCTCAGTGCACGGCGCTGGTGCGGTGCTCCATCAGATAGGTGGCTTCCAGATCCGCGATGTGCAGTTTGACGGCAAGGGGGTACTTGTCGTAGGCTTCCGAGATGGCAAAGCAGCCGCCCCGGGCCGCATCGTCAAAGCCGCCCATGTGCCAGCGGATGGCCACGGCCTCTTCCACCTTGAGCTTCATGAAGCGCTCAATGAGGAACACGCTTTTTTCACCGTGGCCGTAGGGAAACAGGTCCTCCACGCTGTAGCTGGGCACCTTTTCCCACTGACCGGTGGTCTCGTTCTTCACGTTGCGGGTGCCGGCCTTGTAGTAGTTGGCCTTGCACAGATCGTGCAGCAATGCGCAGATGGCAAAGCTCTCCTCACTCTCGCCCTCGGTAAAAAAGGTGTCGTGCAGGGCGTGGTAGACGTTCAGGCTGTGCATGCACAGCCCGCCGGTGCAGGCACCGTGGAACCGGGTGGACGCCGGAGCCGAAAAGAAATCGGTCTTGTGGTCCAGCCAGTCCAGCAGCTTTTCGCTGCCGGGGCGGGTGACATGCTGCCGGAAGATCTGCAAAAACTCCTCGCGGTCGGTCATGCTCACAGCTCCATATCTTCCAGGATGCCCTTGAGGATGGCCAGCTCGTCGTGGCTCAGGGAGATGCCCTTGCCCATGCGGGTGCCGTCCGGGGACCAGTCGCGGATGTCGTACTTGGGCTCGCCGTCGTTCCAGCTGATCAGGTTGAGCTGACGCTCCCAGCCGCGGGGACGCTGCGAGAGCACCGCAATGCGCTCGACGACTTCGTATTTGATCTCTGCCATAATGCAAAACCTGCCTTTATCTTTGTTTGCTACCATAATAAGGGAAGCGCGGCAAGATTTCAACAGGTAAAGCAAAAATTAACGGAAAATTTTTTGTGCGGCTCAGCCGTAAGGGGCGTTTTCGCGCCACTCCACAAGCTGCTGCACCGCGTCGGCGTCCTCATCCGGGGCGGGGTGGGCCGAGTGAGTGTGCTGCAGGGTGCTGAACAGCCCCGGGGCATATTGCGCCATCACACCGGGCACCTTCCCGGCCAGAAATTCCTGCGCGTTTTTCTGGCGGCAGGCGGCGGGGGTGCCGTCGGTCATGGGCACACCGGCCTGCGGAGCGCTGCCCGGTTCCGGGTGCGGAGGATTGCCGGGCACTTCCGGCGGGGGCAGCTGGGTGCCGGGTGCCGAGGGGTCTCCGGGCGGCTGGGTCGGGTCCGGCTGTTTGCCCAGCGGCGGGCTGCACCGGCTGCAGTTGGCTTCCGGCGCGGAAGAAGGCCCGGGCCGGTCCGGAAGGGCATGATGGATGAACGGCGTGAGGGAATTCATAAAAACGGTCACCTCCTGCCGTTAGGATGCCCGGCGGCGGGGCGTTTTACACCACCAGCTCCACGGTGGAGCCGCCGGTGCGGTTCTTGTGCACCACCACCTGCCGGTCGATGCGGTCCTTCAGGGCCCCCACATGGGAGATGATGCCCACCAGCCGGTCGCCCTCGGTCAGTCCGGCCAGCACCCGGATGGCCTGTTCCAGCGATTCCTCGTCCAGGCTGCCGAAGCCCTCGTCCAGGAACAGGGTGTCCAGCCGGATGCCGCCGGCGGCGCTCTGCACTTCATCCGAAAGGCCCAGTGCCAGCGCCAGCGAGGCCTTGAAGCTCTCACCACCGGACAGGGTCTTGACACTGCGGCGGGTTCCGTTGTAGTGGTCGATGACGCCAAGGTCCAGGCCGGACTGGCTGCGCTGGTTCTCGGCCCCGATGCGCTCCAGCTCGTACTGGGCATCGGTCATCTGCATCAGGCGGAGGTTGGCGTGGCGCAGGATGCGGTCGAGGTAGTCCATCTGGATGTAGGCTTCCAGTTTGATCTTCTGTTTGCTGGTCAGGGTGCCGCCGGCGGTGGCGGCCAGCGCTCCCACCCACTGGGCGCGCTGCTCCAATGCGGCGTGCTGCGCGGCGGCGGTGCGGTACTGTTCCATGATGCGGCGGTTAGGCAGCAGGCGGGCGGCCAGCTGCTTTTCCTGCCCGCGGGCGGCATCCCGTGCGGCAGTCAGTTCAGCAGCCGCTTCCCGTAAGGTTTCCAGCGGCTGAGCCGGGGCGGAACTCTGGGCCGCTGCCTGCTGGCTGCGCAGAGCATCCACAGCGGCTTTGGCGGCTGCGTAGTTCTGCTGTGCCGTGCGCAGGGCGGCTTCGGCCTGTTCCATCCCGGCGCGCAGGGCGGTGCGGTTGGCTTCCAGCAGGTCCAGCGCGGCCTGCGCCTGCGCCCGCTGGGGGTAGGGCAGGGCTTTCTGTTTGGCAAGTACCTGCTGTTCCAGTGCCTGTACGCGGGCAGACTGAGCGGCAGCGGTGCGGTCAGCCTCCTGCACCTGCTGTTCCAGCGCCGGGCGCTGGCGGGTGTGGGCCTGCCGGTCGGCTTCCAGCTGCGCCTTGCGCTGACAGTCAGCTCCGGCCTGCCGCAGGCTGGCCGTGCAGTCGGTGCGGGCGGCCTGCAGGGCGGCAGTTTCCTCGGACAGGACGGTATTCATCAGGGCGAAGGTCAGCTGCACCGGAGGTTTGCCTTCCGGCGCGGCAAAGCGCTCCGGCAGCAGGGCCTCGGCGTCCCGGCGCAGGCTGCGGCGGGCTTCGTCTGCAGCGGCAAGGGCGCTCTGGGCGGCGGCACTGGCCGTTTGCGCGGCATGGTCGGCTTCCTCGGCGGCCTGCCGGGCCTGCTCCACCTGTACCTGCGTGGGTGCGGTGCGGGGCAGGACGGCCCGGGCCGGGTGATGGGTGCTGCCGCACACCGGGCAGGGGGCACCCTCGGTCAGCTCCTGTGCCAGCAGACCGGCCTGCGCGTCCAGAAAGGCCCGGTCCAGTGCATCCCGCCGGGCGCGGGCTTCATCCTGCCGGGCAGCGGCGGCGCGGTAGGCGTCCTGTGCCCGGCGGGCCTGCCGGGCCTGTTTCTGGCTGTCGGCCAGCCGCTGGGCAAGGGCGTCCAGCGCGGTGCTGCGGGCTTCCAGCTGCGCAGTCTGATTCTGCAAAGCCAGCTGCCGGGTGGGGGCATCCACCAGCACGGCAAGGGCGGTGTCGGCTGCAGCAAGGCTGGCGTCCAGCGCTTCCAGCTGGGTGCGGCGCTTCGCGGCCAGTGCCCCGGCCAGCTGCGCGGCATCCTGTGCCTGCTTCTGCTCCCGGCACAGCGCGTCCAGCTCGTCGTAGGCGGTCAGGGAGGTGCGGGCCTGGGTCACCTGTCCGGTCAGGGCATCCAGCCGGGCGGCGTCATCGGCGTGGCGGGCGCTCTCGGCTTTGGCGGCATCCAGTGCGGGCCGGGCGGCGTCCAGCGCGGCCTGTTGTTCGGCCAGCTGCCGGGCCAATTGCGCGGCCTGCCGGGCGGCTCCCAGCTGCTGCTGTATGGCATCCAGCCGGGCTTCGGTGTCGGCAAGAGATGCGGCGGCGGCCTCCTGTGCGGCCTGCTGGCGCTGCAGCAGCTCCTCCAATAAGGTCAGCGCGGTGGCAGGCTCGGTCTGGGCACAGAGGGCGGCCAGCGCGTCGGCGTCCGGGTCGTCGGGTGCGACCTGCAGCCCGGCCAGCAGGCTGTCCAGCTGGGTGTTCTGGGCCAGACGCTGCTGGTTCAGGCGGGAAGATTCTTCCTGCAGACGGTCCTGCAATTTGGCGTACCGCTGGGTGCGGAACAGCTTGCGGAAAATGCGGCTGCGCTCCTCGGTGGAGGCATTCAGCAGCTTGGTGAACTGCCCCTGCGCGATCATGGCGATCTGGCAGAACTGGTTGTAGTCCAGCCCCAGAATGTCCAGCACGGCGGCGTTCACATCCCGTGCCTTGGTCACCGGCGGGCGGCCGTCGGCATAGGTGAGGGCGGCGTCTGCTTTTTCGGTGGTAAAGCCCTCGCCCCGCGCCTTGGGGCGGGGGTATTCCGGATTGCGGCGCACCGTGTAGCGGGCATCCTTCACCTCAAATTCCAGCTCCACAAAGGTGGGCGTTTTGGGGTCGGCATATTGGCTGCGCAGCATGGCCCCCTCGCGCACACCGCCGCTGGAGTGGTCGTAGAGCGCGTAGGTGATGGCGTCGAACAGGGTGGTCTTGCCGGCACCGGTATCGCCGGTGACAAGGTACAGGCCGCCTTTGCCCAGCTTTTCCAGTTCTAGGGTGGTCTCGGCGGCATAGGGGCCAAAAGCCGACAGGGTCAGGCGGAGCGGTCTCATGCGTCCTCCCCCTCCTTCCAGATGTCCTCAATGAGCTGCTGGCAGAACGCGGCCTGCTCATCGGTCAGGGGCTGGTTGTTCTGCAGTTCGTAAAAGGCGGCAAGATGCTGCAAGGGTGTGATGTTCTCCACCCGCTCCGGGGCGGTGATCTGCTGATCTTCGCGGGTGCGGCGGTTGTCGTAGTCCAGCCGCATCAGGTTGGGGTAGATCAGCCGCAGCTTGGCCAGTGCGTCCGGCACGTCCTGCTCATCGGTCAGGGTGATGTGCAGATAATCGTCGGTGGCGGTGCCCTCGTAGGTGCGGCGGTCGGTCAGTTCCAGATAGCTGCCCCGGACCTCCCGCAGGTCGTGCAGCGGGGTCAGGGGCGCGGTGGAAATGTCCACGCAGCCTTTTTCGCCCAGTTCCACAAAGGTGATGCTTTTATGCTGGTGCGCTTCCGAGAAGGAATACTTCAGCGGGGTGCCGCAGTAACGCAAGGTGTCGCGGCCCACCTTCTGGGGGCTGTGCAGGTGGCCCAGCGCCACATAGTCAAAGGCGTCGAACAGGGCCGCGTCCACGCAGTCCAGCCCGCCCACGGAAGGCTCTTCACTCTCGCAGGCGGCGGCACCGGCCACGAACTGGTGGGCTACCAGCAGGCTGCGGTGGCCAGGGTCCGGGGTGCAGTGCCGCAGCACGCAGGCAAGGGCGTCGTTGTAGCTCTCAATGGGCTCGTCCGGCCAGACATGCCGCACGGAAGCGGGCTTCAGAAAGGGCAGTAAGTACACATCCACCGGGCCATGCTCGTCCGCAAGGCAGATGGGCTGCGGCGCACCGGAGAACACCGGGCTGACGTATACCCGGCTGGTTTCCAGTAGGGCTGAACCAAAGGCCACACGGTCGGCGGAATCGTGATTGCCGCTGATGGCAAACACCGGCAGACCCCGGGCTGCCAACTGGGTGAGGAACCAGTCCAGCAGCCGCACGGCCTCGGCCGGGGGAACGGGCTTGTCGTACAGGTCGCCTGCCAGCAGTACCCCGTCCACAGGGTGGGCATCCAGCAGGGCAAGGATCTGCTCCAGGATGTATTTCTGGTCCTCCAGCATGGAAAACTCGCACACCCGCTTGCCCAGATGCAGGTCGGAAAGATGCGCAAAACGCAAAAGCGAACACCGCCTTTCAAAAAACTGTTGCTCTTATTATATAGCAGGGCGGGCGCTGGCTGCAACCCTCTCAGTCACGGCCCCTCCCTGTGAAAAAGGGCTTCCGGAAAATCCGCAGATTTTCCGGAAGCCCAGAATAAAAACTATTTTTTCCTCTGAATTTGCCCAGAGCAAAGCGGAGGGCATTTCCAATCGTTCTCTTACCGGTCAGAACAGCTTTTCCCAGGTGGCCTGACCGACGCTGCCGTCGGCGGCAAGGCCGTTGCGGCGCTGGAACCGCTGCACGGCGGCTGCGGTGGCGGCTCCGTACCGGCCGTCTGCGTTCAGACGCTCACCCAGAGAGTTGAGCTTCTGCTGCACCAGCCGCACCGTCCCGCCGGATGCGCCGCTGCGCAGCACGATGCCGGGGTAGGGCACGTTCAGGCCGTGCTTTGCGGTGTACTGGGTGTACAGCACGTTCCAGGTGTTGGCCCCCACCTTGCCGTCCACGTTCATTTTGTTTTTCAGCTGGAACTCCTTTACGGCGTTCTCGGTGGAAAGACCGAATCTTCCGTCCGCCTTCAGGGGGTCATGCCAGGTGCAGGCATCACGGACACCGTTGAGCCAGGTCTGCACCAGGGCCACATCCGGGCCGGAGGAGCCCCGATGGAGCAGGGAATAATAAGCAGGGATCGCCATAATGATCACACGCTCCTTTCCCTCCATGCTATGCGGCAGGGGAGGGCAGCGTCACCCGGCCAGCACCCGGGTGGTGCGGGAAGCAGTGTGCCGGTTCCACCAGTCCACGAAGCGCAGGCGCAGGATGTAGTCCCCGCACACCAGATCGTTTTCTTCCGGCAGGGCATAGCCGCCGCAGGCGGCACGGCACAGCCCGGGGTACAGCACGCACCACCAGTTCTGCCCGCTGCCGGAGCCGATGGTGATGCGCACCGCATCGTACCGCCCGGCGGGCAGGCAGCCGCCGGTATACTGCCGGGCCGGGAAGTACATGTTGACCAGCTGCACCTGCACCGGGGCGTCCACCCCGCACCGGGCCAGCGCGTGCCGGGCGGCGAGCTGCAAAGTGAACAGGTTCCGGGCCGCCCAGCTGCGGGCGTCGGTCTGGTTCCCGGCGGGACAGGCAGCGTCCAGACAGGCCAGCACGGCGTCCCGCACCCGGAGCTTGGCGCTCTGGTCGGCCACGGAATCGCTGGCAGCGCGGATGTGCAGCCGCAGGGTATCGGCACATACCGCATCGCCGGTGTGCAGCTGGGTGCGGCCCCAGGCCGCCGCCTGCCACAGGCTGCACAGCAAAAGTCCGAGCGCAAGGCAGATGCACAGGTGCTGCATCTGCCGCCGGGAAAGCATCTTACCCATAAAAAAACAGACCCTTCTTCTGGAAATGATATCCAGAGGATGGGTCTGTAAAAGGTGATTTATACAGCTGCTCCGAGCGACTGAGAGATGACTGAGAGGGCTCAGTTCTTCAGCGACTGCATGGGAGCCGGCAGGCGGCCGCCGCGGTTGATGAACACCGAGGGGTCGTGGCTGTTGACCGGCATGATGGGGCCGTAGCCCAGCAGGCCGCCGAAGTCCAGCACCTCGCCGGCTTTGCGGCCGATGGCGGGGATCACACGGACGGCGGTGGTCTTGCTGTTCACCATGCCGATGGCGGCTTCGTCGGCGATCAGGGCACTGATCACGGCGGGGGTGGTGTCGCCGGGGATGATGACCATGTCGATGCCCACCGAGCAGACGGCGGTCATGGCTTCCAGCTTTTCAATGGTCAGGCAGCCGATCTCGGCGGCGTGGATCATGCCGGCATCCTCACTGACCGGGATAAAGGCACCGGACAGGCCGCCCACATGGTTGGAGGCCATGACACCGCCCTTTTTCACGGCATCGTTCAGCAAGGCCAGGCAGGCGGTGGTGCCGCAGCAGCCGCAGGTCTCCAGACCCATTTCTTCCAGAATGTTGGCCACACTGTCGCCCACGGCGGGGGTGGGGGCCAGCGACAGGTCGATGATGCCGGCAGGCACGCCCAGCGCTTCGGAAGCCAGGTTTGCCACCAGCTGGCCCACGCGGGTGATCTTGAAGGCGGTGCGCTTGACCAGCTCGGCCACCTGGTCGATGGGAGCATCCTTGGGCAGGCGGGCCAGGGCGGCACGGACGGCACCGGGGCCGGAAACGCCTACATGGATCTCGCAATCCGGCTCACCGGGGCCGTGGAAAGCACCGGCCATGAAGGGGTTGTCCTCCGGGGCGTTGCAGAACACCACCAGCTTGGCAGCACCGATGCACTGACGGTCGGCAGTCAGCTCACTGGCCTTCTTGACAGCCTCGCCCATGAGCTTGATGGCGTCCATGTTCAGGCCGGCCTTGGTGGCACCGATGTTCACAGAGCTGCACACGATGTCGGTCTCGGCCAGGGCACGGGGAATGGACTCGATCAGGCGGCGGTCACCGGCAGAAAAGCCCTTGTGCACCAGAGCACTGTAGCCGCCCACAAAGTTCACGCCCACCTTCTTGCCGGCAGCGTCCAGGGTCTTGGCAAAATCCACCGGGTCTGCCTCCGGGCAGGCACCCAGCAGCATGGCAATGGGGGTAACGCTGATGCGCTTGTTGATGATGGGGATGCCGTACTCGGCACTGATGTGCTCCACGGCAGGTACCAGGTTGGCAGCCTTGGTGGTGATCTTGTTGTAGATGTTCTCGCAGGCCTTTTTGGGGTCCGGGTCGATGCAGTCCAGCAGGCTGATGCCCATGGTCACCGTGCGGACGTCCAGGTTGTCCTGGGTGAACATCTCGATGGTCTCAAGAATATCACCGGTGTTAAACATACTCATAGCAGTGTTGTACTCCTTTGCTCGGTCAGATGGTGTGCATGGCGTCAAAAACTTCCTGCCGGGTCACGTTGATCTGCATCTTCATCTCAGCAGCCAGGGCATCGGTGCGGCGGTGCAGTTCCTCGTGGCCTACGTTGCAGTGGCTCAGGTCCACCAGCATGATCATGGCAAACATCCCCTGCAGGATGCTCTGGGTCACGTCCTCGATGTTGATGTTCAGCTCGCTGCACAGGCCGGAGACCTTTGCCACCACGCCCACAGTGTCGTGTCCCATGACAGTAATAAATGCTTTCATCGTTTCCACCCTCGTTTTCTTGTGATTGGATCGTGCCGCAAAAAGAGACAGCACACGGTTACTCTTTCAGTATAGCAGATTTGGCAAAATTTGAACACACTTTTTGTAAAAAAGAGCAGATTGCGGGTGCAAAAGACATTCTATGCAAAAAATTGGGTGCAATCCATGGGGGACTGTGCTATACTGAAATATAATTCCGCAATACAGGGATGAGAAGGAGTAACGAGCTATGGAACAGCTTTTGAAGATTCTGGAAGACAACGCGCGGCTGCCCATCGAGGACATTGCCACCATGCTGAACAAATCCCCCGCCGAGGTGGCGGCCATGATCGACCTGGCCCGCGCGCAGGGCATCATCAAGGGCTACAAGACGCTGGTGGACTGGGAAAAGGCCGGGGTCAACCGGGTGGAAGCCGTCATCGAGCTGAATGTCAGCCCCAAGAAGAGCCGCGGCTTTGACGAGATCGCGGCCACCATCGCGGCCTTTGACGAGGTGGAGAGCGTGCTGCTGATGAGCGGCGGTTACGACCTGCAGCTGGTGATCAAGGGACAGACCTTCCAGGAGATCGCCCTGTTTGTGGCAAAGCGCCTGAGCCCGCTGGATGACGTGCTGTCCACCGCCACCCACTTTGTGCTGCGCACCTACAAAAAGGAAGGCCGCCTGTATCAGGACGAAGAAATCGACGAAAGAGAGTGCACGGTGCTGTGATGGACTACGATAAACTGATCGCGCCTGCCGCCCAGGCCATGCGGCCCTCCGGCATCCGCAAATTCTTTGATCTGGCCGCCGAAATGCCGGAATGCATCAGCCTGGGCGTGGGCGAACCGGACTTCAAGACCCCCTGGGCCGTGCGAGAAGCAGGCATCGAGAGCCTGGAGCACGGCCGTACCCGGTACACCTCCAACGCTGGCTTAAAGGAGCTGCGGGCCGAGATCAGCCGCTATCTGGAGCGGCGCATGGGCCTGCGGTACGACCCCATGCGGCAGATCCTGGTGACGGTGGGCGGCAGCGAAGCCATTGACATGTGCATCCGCACCCTGATCCAGCCCGGGGATGAGGTGATCATCCCAGAGCCCTGCTTTGTGTGCTACGAGCCCATCACCACCCTGTCCGGCGGCGTTCCGGTCCATGTGGCCTGCCGTCAGGAGGACGAGTTCCGGCTGCGTGCCGACGCCCTGAAGGCGGCCATCACCCCCCGCACCAAGCTGGTGATCATGCCCTTCCCGAATAACCCCACCGGCGCGGTGATGGAGTGGGAAGATCTGGAAGCTGTGGCCGAGGTACTGCGGGACACCAATGTGATGGTGCTGTCGGATGAGATCTATGCGGAGCTGAACTATGGCCTGCGGCCCCATGTGTCCATTGCCTCCCTGCCGGGCATGGCAGAGCGCACCATCGTGGTCAACGGCTTCTCCAAGAGCTACGCCATGACCGGCTGGCGGCTGGGCTACGCCTGCGGCCCGGAACCCATCATCAAGATCATGACCAAGATCCACCAGAGCGCCATCATGAGCGCCCCCACCACCAGCCAGTATGCCGCCATCACGGCCCTGCGGGACTGCGACGGCGAGATCGACCGCATGCGCGACGAGTACAACATGCGCCGCCGTCTGGTGGTGCGCTCCTTCAACGATATGGGCCTGACCTGCTTTGAGCCCCGGGGAGCCTTTTACGCCTTCCCCTGCATCAAGAGCACCGGCCTTACCAGCCAGGAGTTCTGCACCCGGCTGCTGGAAGAAAAGCATGTGGCCATCATCCCCGGCGATGCCTTTGGCGCATCCGGCGAGGGCTACTGCCGCGTGTCCTACGCCTACAGCGTGGAGCACCTGACCGAGGCGCTCAAGCGCATCCGGGAGTTCCTGCAGGAAAACGGCCTGGTTCAGGGCAACTGAGGAGGGAATGCTCCATGCGAAAGCAGAATGTGGTGACCGTTCTGGCCCCGGCAAAGCTCAATCTGGCGCTGGACGTGGTGGGCCTGCTGCCCAATGGCTACCATGATCTGGACATGACCATGCAGGCCATCACCCTGTACGAGCGGGTGGTGCTGCGCCGCAGCCCTTACCTGAATCTGCGGCTGCCGGGCAGTCTGGTGGCCCCCAACAACAAAAATACCGCCATCAAGGCGGCGCTGGCGTTTTTCCACTACACCGGCCTGCTGGCGGGGGTGGACATCACTATTTATAAGAATACCCCGGTGCGGGCAGGCATGGCCGGCGGCAGCGCCGATGCCGCCGCCGTGCTGGTGGGCCTGAACGAGCTGTACGGTGCCCGGCTCTCCATGAGCGAGCTGTGCGCACTGGGCGCGTCCATTGGCGCAGATGTGCCCTTTGCCCTCATGGGCGGCACCTGCCGGGTGCAGGGCGTGGGCGACCTGCTCAAGCCCCTGCCGCCGGTGCCGGACTGCTGGTTCACGGTGGTGATGCCGGATTACGGCGTTTCCACCCCGGAGGCCTTTGCCGCCTACGACAAGGTGGGCAGCACGGTGCACCCGGACTGTGAGACCCAGGAAGCCGCCGTCCGCGCCGGAGATCTGGACGCGGTGTGCGCCGCTGCCGGCAACGCCCTGGAAGAATGCAGCGGGGCCAAGGACACCGAGGCCATCAAGGCGTTGCTCCGGGAGCACGGCGCGGTGACCGCCCTGATGACCGGCAGCGGGGCGGCGGTGTTCGGCATCTTCCGGGATGAGACATCCGCCCGCGCCGCCGCTGCGGCGGCAAAGCACCGCTGGAAGCAGGTGTACACCGCGCAGCCGGACAAGGGCGGCGCGCGGGTCGTCTGATCTGTCCATGAATAAACCTCCTTCCCATGGGGCAGAATGGCTCCAAGGGAAGGAGGTCTTTTTTGTGCAGACCTTTTATAAAATCTGCCTGATCCTGATGATCGTGGGCGGCATCAACTGGGGCCTTGTGGGCCTGTTCCAATTCGACTTTGTGGGCTGGCTGCTGGGCGGCAGCGCCTCCATCTGGTCCCGTATCGTGTTCACGCTGGTAGGTCTGGCGGCCCTGTGCGGCATCCCGGGGCTGTTCACCGAGGAAACCGAGGAATAACAGAACGGCTGCTGCACAATAGCGTGCAGCAGCCGTTTTATAGCGTACAGATGTGCAAATCTTTAAAAAACAGCCTTGACAAGCATTTTTCACTATGCTATATTCTGGTAGTAAGCAGGGCATCCGGCTCTGCAAGGCTTTGGAACAAAAGGAGTATGCTGAATGAAGTGTTCTCGTGAATTGAAGATTGTGCGCTGAACCGGGAGGTTTGCGCTACATCTTTCGTTCGCACCTCCCGCATGATCGCACATACGCATCATTCTGGAGGAAAATCAATCATGAATCGTGAAAATAAACGCAAGACATTTGAAAAGGGTTATTATAAAACACACGCCTGCAACGAGGTGTTCACCTGCAGGAACTGCGGACGCATTGTGGTTCCCGAGGGGGCAGGCAGTGCCCACCGCAACCATTGCCCGAATTGCCTGTGCAGCCTGCACGTTGACGAGGAGCCCGGCGACAGGGCATCGGACTGCGGCGGACTGATGGAGCCCGTTGCGGTCTGGGTGCGGAAGGGCGGCGAGTGGGCCATTGTCCATCGCTGCCGCCGCTGCGGGAAGCTGGATTCCAACCGGGTCGCAGCCGATGATAACCCGATGAAACTGATGTCCATTGCAATGAAGCCTCTTTGTGAACCGCCGTTCCCTCTTGACCGTATCCGTGAGATGACGGCACTGATGGGCGGGGACGGAACGATGGAGTAATAAGGCACACGAACAACTGAAAAAGCAGGGCACTCCCGCGGTGGGGGTGTCCTGCTTTTGCGTAAGCATCGGTCTGTTTTACCGGTCGTTATCCACATCGTCCCACCCCACCAGGTCCGGCAGGGTGAGGGTCTCGTCCGAGCAGCGGGTCCGGGGACCTTCCGGCCCGGCGGCCAGGGTGGAGGTGACCTCCCGGGCGATCTCCCGGATGGCGGTGCAGTCCTCCGGCAGGTCGGTCTGGCTGCGGCCGGAGTGGGTGAACAGCACCTTGCCCAGGTGCCCCACCACCAGCGTCAGCGGTAAAATCTGCGGGGCAGAGCTGTCATAGCGGTAGCCCTGCTCCTTTGCAGTCTTGTAGATGCGCTGGGCGGCAAAACTCCAGCTCCGCAGGCCGCGGGCCTGCTCCACGCCCAGATAGCTGTACAGCACGCCCGGTGCGTCGCAGATGATGGGAAACGGAAATTCAGCCCCCTGGGTGGCCTGCGCCACCGTCCGGGCCGAGGAGCGCACCACGCAGGCCAGCCGGACGCCCCGCAGGCGGGCGTAGGTCTTGAGGTAATGGGTCAGATATTCCCGCGTGACCGGGTGGTCAAAAGCGGGCAGAAAGATCATGACCAGAGGCTGTTCCCCCTCACACAGGGCGTAGAAATCGTTGCCGGGCTTTGTAGGGGTGTCGAAAGTAAAACGGGGGATCGAAGTGCCCACCAAGTGCTCAGAACTCATACCGCAATTGCACATCCTTTCCGGCTTGCCGCGCACCGGGGCGCACAGTGCCCGGTGCAAATGTTCCGATATAAAAAAATCCACACACTGTCCCGGCAGGGGGCAGCGGTGGATCAAAACCTATAAAAGATCCCGCCCGGTCGTCTGCGGCCAATCAAACCTACCCTTGCGGACAGGTGGGTGCCCTGTCGCCGGTTTCACGCTTCCTCATCGAGCCTCCATGGTCGACCCATGGCGGGGAGGTCTGCATTCCACCGGAGAACTCCGGGCTCCCGTTGAATGATTAGTAGGATCATATAAACCGCAACAAATCGAGCCGGGCAGGAAGTCTTGCCTGGTAATTTGGGGGAGGAAAACGATCAGTCGATCTCGTAATCGTCGCTCAGGCGCTGCTCAAACAGCTTGCTGACTTCCAGCAGAGTCTCGTCGTCCTCTACCACGTCCAGATATTCGCCTTCGTCGTCCTCGCCAACGCTCAGGATCACCAGCTGGGCATCCTCTGCGTCCTCTTCATTTTCGGTGTATTCCACCACAGCCAGATAATGCACGCCCTTGTGGTCCAGTGCGTCGATCACCTCAAAGGTGACCTCGTTGCCGTCCTCGTCCTCAAGGGTCATCAGGTCGGGCTGATATTCCTCGTCCTCGGTATTCGGGTTCTTGATTTCGTCAGACATAGATCGTGTCTCCTGTATCGTGTCATAAGACGGGCTTTTGCGTACCGGCCCGTCCGGTCTGCATATAGTGTAGCGTTTTTTTGCCTGCTCGTCAAGATGCTTTTTCGCACAGAAATTGCTTTGCAAATTTTCACCAGTTTGCTCTCGCACTGCGGCACGGAATATGGTATACTATAGCTCTGGAATTTTTTCGTGTCCGGCGGGCACGTCTGATACAGCATATGGAGCGAGGGGGAAAACTATGCGTAAAAAACGATGGGCGGTACTGGCACTGGCCGCGGTGCTGGCACTGGCGGGCTGCAGCTTTGGCGGTTCCGGCGGGGGCGGCACCACGGTGCAGAAGATCGACCGCCCGGCGGTGGAGTCGGCGGAAGAGCAGTTCACGCACCCGGCGGCAGGGGACACCGTGGCGGTGTTCGACACCTCGGCGGGCGTGTTCAAGGCAGTGCTCTTCCCGGACAAGGCCCCGCAGGCCTACGACAACTTTACCGGCCTTGTGCAGCAGGGCTATTACAACGGCCTGACCGTCTCCCGTGTGGAGAGCGGTTTTGTGGTGGAGGCCGGGCAGGGCACCGACGGAAAGGGCACCACCATCTGGAGCGGCAGCCGCTACCCGGTGGAGACCACCGACAGTCTGCACCACTACTCCGGTGCCCTGTGCATGGGCGTGGATGCTTCCGGCGAGTGCGCCAGCGTGTTCTATGTGGTGCAGACCCTGCCGGGGAACCAGTCGGTGACCCAGGAACTGGTGGACAAGATGAACGCCTCGGGCTACCGTGCCGAGGTGGTGGCCGCTTACCAGACCGTCGGCGGCGCACCCTATCTGGATTACACCGATACCGTGTTCGGGCAGGTGTATGAGGGCATGGATGTGGTGGACACCATCGGCCAGACCAGTGTGGATGAAAATCAGAAGCCCACCGAGGACATCACCATCAACAGCGTGAGCATTGAAACGTATCAGTGAACAAAAGGGCACCTGCCATATGGCAGGTGCCCTTTGTGCTGCGCCCCTTTTTCGTGAAAACATTCTTTCTACATCAGATCTCTCCGGGGTGCTCCTTGCGCCAGGCAAGGTAGTCGTCCAGAATCACCGTGGCGCTGACGGAATCCAAAATCTCCTTGCGGCGGCTGCCAAAGGTGCCGCTCTCGTCCAACAAGTCGGCGGCGGCGCAGGTGGTCTGGCGCTCGTCCCACATGCGCACCGGCAGGCCGCTCCAAAGCTCCACAGTCTTTGCCAGCTTGCGGCTTTTTGCGGCACGCTCGCCCTCGGTGCCGTCCATGTTCAGCGGCAGACCGATGACGATGAGCTCAGCGCCGATCTCTTTGGCCGCCTCGCACACCCGCGCGGCCACCTTGTTGCGGGCCTTGAGGGTGATCTGCGGGGTGATGGGCGTGGTCAGGAATTCGGTGTGGTCACAGGTGGCAAGGCCGGTGCGGCTGTCTCCGTAATCAACGGCTAGGATCTTCATGCAAACGTCCTTTCTGTGCAGTCTTTTTTCTCAGTGTACCACAGCCGCCGCCCCATTGCAAAGAAAACCGTAGTTTTGCAGGCGGTTTCGTGTTACAATAACGGCAGGACATCCCAAACGACAAAGGAGGAAACAGCATGCTCAAACTGGTTCTGGGCGGCTCCGGCAGCGGCAAGACCACCCTGCTGTACGCCCGCATCAAGGCGCGGGCCGAGGCCGGGCAGCGCAGCATCCTGTTGGTGCCGGAACAGTTCACCTCCAGCACCGAGGGCCGTATCTACCGGGAACTGGGGGACGCGCTCTCCGGCATGGTGGACAGCTATTCCTTCACCAGCCTGGCGGAGCACATCCTTTCGGCCGAGGGCGGTGCAGCGGTGCAGACCCTCTCGGATGCGGGCCGTGCTGTGCTGGTGCGCCGCACGCTGGAAGAGCTGCAGGACACGGTACAGTATTATTACCGCCACCGGCGCAGTGCGGCGTTCTGCCAGATGGCCGCTGAGACCATCGACGAGCTGAAAAGCGCCGGGCTTTCGGGGCAGCAGCTGTACCGGCTGGCCCAGGGATGCGGTTCCGGCAGCGGCAAGCTCACCGAGCTGGCACTGATCCTGCAGGGCTATGAAACGCTGCTGGCCGGCACCGGCATGGACCCCTCCGACCGGCTGGAACTGGCGGCGGACCGGCTGGAAGCGGCCCTTGCCCGGGGCAGCCTGCCGGAGTTTTTGCAGGACCGGGCCGTGTTCATTGACGAATTCGATACCTTCAACGCCCCCAAAAAGCGGCTGCTGGCGGCACTGCTCACGGCACTGCCGCAGGTGACGGTGGCCCTGTGCGATGACGGCGCCCCGCTGGTGCCGGGGGACACCGGGCTGTTTGCCGGAGCCAAGCAGATGGCCGCACAGCTGCGGCAGCTGGCCCGCAAAAGCGGCACGGAGGCGGCCGCCCCGGAGCTGTTGCGGCGTGATCTGCGCCACAAGGACGCACCGGGCCTTGCCGCGGTGACCCGGCTGCTGGAAGGCGGCAGCGCGGAAGAAACGCAGGCACCGGAGGTGCGGCTGTTCCCGGCAGCCAGCCGCGAAGAGGAAGCCCGGTGCGCGGCGGCCGCCATCCGCCGCCTAATGCGGCAGGGCGTGCGGTGCGGCAAGATCGCCGTGGTCTGCCGCGACATTGCAAAATACCGGGCGGCTGTGCGGTATGAGTTCCGCATGGCGGACATCCCGCTGTACTGCGACGAGCCCACGACCCCGGAGTTCAGCGCCCCGGCCACGGCGGTGCGGGCCTTGCTGGCCCTGCTGCGGGGTGCGGACATGACCGAGCAGCTTACCGTGCTGGCCAAGACCGGGCTGTGTGCGCTGTCGGAAGAGCAGGTGTGTGCGCTGGAAAACTATGCCTACACCTGGTCGCCCAATGCGGCGGCCTGGCGGGCCGAATTCACCAAAAACCCAAAGGGCTTTGGCGAAAACGAGCTGACCGACGAGGATCGGCAGAATCTTGCCTGGGCTGAGGACGCCCGCCGGAAGCTGGTGGACGCCGTGGACACCCTGCGCGGAAAGGTGAAGGGCGGCAACGCGGAGCAGATCAGCCGGGCTGTTTATTTCTGTCTGAAGGAGCTGGGGGCCGAGGAACAGCAGGCCGGGCTGGTGGAGGATATCCGCGCGGCACGGGGCATCCCGGCGGCAGAGGAAGCCGCCCGCGAGTGGAACGTGGTGATGCAGCTGCTGGACGAGATGGCCAGCCTGCTGGGGCAGCAGAGCGTGACCGTGGCCGAGTACGAGGACCTGTTCGGCCTGCTGCTGCGTTCGTCCGACCTGGGGCATATCCCCCAGACACTGGACGCCGTGGTGCTGGCCAGCGCGGGCAAGATGCGTCTGGACGCGCCGGATTATGTGTTCGTGCTGGGGCTGGCAGAAGGGGAGTTTCCCTGTGCACCGGCCGAGAGCGGCCTGCTGACCCACGCCGACCGTGACGCACTGATGGCCCAGCAGGTGGAACTGCCGGACTGCTTTGAGAACCGGGTCATCCGGGAGCAGGTGTGCTTTTATAAAGCGCTCACTGCCCCGGCAAAGGGGCTGTGGCTCAGCTGGCCCAAGGGACAGGGCCAGACCCTGTGCGCGGCGGTGGAGCCCCTTGTGGATGCACTGCACCCGGCTGCCCCGGAACTGGAGCTGACCGACCTTGCCGCCACCCCGGCGGACGGTCTGGACACGCTGGGCGGCGGCTGGCTGCTCACCGATGTGGAGCGCGCCAGCCTGACCGAGGCCCTGCACACCCCCGGTGCCGGGCAGCCGAAGGGCCTTGCCCTGCTGCACCGCATGGAAGAGAACCCGCCCCGGCAGGTGTACGACCTGCCCGCGCTGGAAACGCTGCTGGGCCGGAGGCTCCGCGTCTCGCCCAGCCAGCTGGAAAAATACTATACCTGCCGGTACGGCTATTTTCTGCAATATGTGCTGGGGCTGAAGCCCCGCAAACGGGCGGAGCTTTCCGCCGACCAGAGCGGCACCCTGATGCACTGGGTGCTGCAGATGGCGCTGGACCCCCACCCGGGGCCGGACAACCCCTGTGCGGCCCTGCAGCCCTATCTGGAACTGGATGACGAAGCCATGGCCGCGCTGGCCGGGCTGCTGGTGGACGAGTATGCAAAGCGCTTTCTGCCGGAGGACACGGCCCGCTTTGCCTACCTGCTCTCCCGGCTGAAAAAGAGCATGACCGGCCTGCTGTGCTACCTGCGGGACGAACAGAACCAGTCCCGGTTCCGTCCGGTGGCCTGTGAGCTGAAGATCGGCAGCGGGGCCGACGCCGTGCCCGGGCAGCTGTATCACCTGTCGGACGGGCGCACCGTACAGCTCATCGGTACGGTGGACCGCGCCGACGAGTGGGTGGAAGAGGACGGCACCCGCTGGGTGCGGGTGGTGGACTACAAGACCGGCACCAAGAAACTGGACCTGAAAGAAGTGTACTGCGGGCTGGACTGCCAGATGCTGCTGTACCTGTTCAGTCTGACCCGCGACCCCAGCGGACGCTTTACCGGGGCGGAACCGGCGGGCGTGCTGTATCTGCTGGCCGACCCCGCCCCGGAGACCACCACCCGCGAAAAGGCCGCCCGCAGCGTGGAATATCAGCTGGACGGTCTGGTGCGGGACGAGCAGAAGGTGTTCGATGCCATGGACGCGGATGAGACGGGCCGGTATCTGCCCTTCGGCTACCGCAACGGCGCGCCCAGCCCTTACCAGAAGGACAAGCGTGCTGACATCGCCAAGCTCAACCGCATCCGGCTGCATCTGGATGACCTCGTCACCCGGATGGGGGAGCAGCTGTATGGCGGGCAGATCGCTGCCGAGCCGCTGGTGGTCAGCACCAACCGCAGCCCCTGCGCCTGGTGCGATTATGATTTTATCTGCTGCCATGAGACCGGCATCGGGGAGCGGGGCCTGGAAGCCCCGGCAAAGCCCTTTGAGCCGGAAGCAGCAGAGGATGAGGAGGAACCGACATGAGCGAACCCAGATGGACGCCTGCCCAGCGTGCCGCCATCGACGACCGGGGCGGGGCGCTGCTGGTGAGTGCGGCGGCCGGCAGCGGCAAGACGGCGGTGCTGACCGAGCGCGCTGTGCGCCTCATCACCGACCCGGAGCACCCGGTGGACGCCGACCGGCTGCTCATCGTCACCTTTACGAATGCGGCGGCGGCGGAGCTGCGGGCCCGCATCGGGCAGGCACTGCTGCGCCGCTGCCAGCAGGAGCCGGGAAACACCGCCCTGCGCCGCCAGCGCATGCTGCTGCAGCGTGCACCCATCTGCACCATGGACGCGTTCTGTCTGGACCTGCTGCACAAGCATTTTCAGGCGCTGGATATCCCGCCGGATTTTGCCCCGGCAGACCCCGGCAGCGTGGAGCTGCTGCGCACGGCGGCACTGGCCGAAACGCTGGAGCACGCCTACGCGGACCCGGATTTCTGCGCCTTTGCCGACCTGTACGGCAAGGGCCGCACCGACAAACCGGCGGGGGACACCATCCTGCAGGTGTATGATTTCCTGCGGGCACTGCCGGACTACGACCGCAAGCTGGACGAATTTCTGGCTCCATGGCAGCAGGAAAACGGCTTTGACGCCACCTGCTGGCATGACTTGCTGCTGGCGCAGGCAGCCCGCGATGCAAAGGCGGCCCGCGAGCTGCTGTGCGCCGCCCAGCAGGACTGCCGGGAGGACTATGCCCAGGAAATGGCGGAGGCCGGAGAAAAAAAGACCCCGGCGGCCATCCGGAAAGCGGAAGCAGCGGTGGCCGAAAAATACGCCGACGCGCAGGGCCGTCTGGAACGCTCTGCCACCCTGCTGGGCGAGGTGGAGCGGCTGGCACAGGCAGGGGAGTGGACGCCCCTGTACGACCGGCTCACCCCTTTTGTGCTGGGCATGGAAGAGCAGCCCGGCCTGAAGGGCATGAAAAAACGGCTGAAGGGCGACCACAAGACGGCCATCAAGACCCGTGCTGACGAGGCCGCCGACCTGTTTGCTCAGATCACGGAGCTTGTCTCCTGCAGCGAGGAAGAAGCGGAAGCCGACCGGCAGGCGGCCCTGCCCCGGCTGCAGGCCCTGTTTGCGGCGGTGCGGGATTTCGACGCCCGGTTCTCGGCCAAAAAGCGGGAGCGCAAGCTGCTGGAATTCAGCGACTTTGAACACTTTGCCCTGCGGCTGCTGCGCAGCCCGGACGGCACCCCCACCCCGCTGTGCGGGAGCATCCGGCAGAACTATGCTGCCGTGATGGTGGACGAATATCAGGACACCAATGCTTTGCAGGATGCCCTGTACCGCTGCCTTGCCTCCCCGGCGGGGGATGACCTCTTTCTGGTAGGCGACCTGAAGCAGAGCATCTACCGCTTCCGGCAGGCCGACCCCAGCATCTTCCGGGAAAAGCTGGACCGCTGGCCGGCCCTGCCCGGCGGGGCGGCCCGCCCGCGCCCGCCGGAGGGTGCTGCCGGGCAAAACGTCCTGCTGGCGCTGGATGCGAATTTCCGTTCGGCCCCGCAGGTGGTGGAGGGCATCAACTTCATTTTTGAGCAGCTCATGACCCCGCAGCTGGGCGATACCGCTTACGGCGATGGGCAGCGGCTGGTGTGCGGCGCACCGGGGGACTACCCCGGCAGCGTGGAAGCACAGTTTCTGCCGGACGATGAAGCGGAGACCGACGCAGCATGGATCGCCCGGCGCATCGAAGAATTGGTGGCCGCCGGGGAGCCGGTGCGGGAGGGCAGCACGACCCGCCCGGTGCAGTACGAGGACTGCTGCATCCTGCTTTCGGCCCGCGGGGACTTCCCGGCCTATGTGGAAGCTCTCACGGCCCGGGGCATCCCGGTGTATGCCGACGCCCGGGAAAACCTGATGGAAGCACCCCACATCCGACCGCTCATCTCGCTGCTGAAGGTCATCGACAACCCGGCGCAGGATATCTATCTGGCTGCGGCCATGCTGGGGCCGGTGTTCGGCTTTACGGATGACGACCTGGTGCGGCTGCGGGCACAGAGCGCCGCGCTGCAGAAGGAACAGAACGCCGGAAATGCCGGAAAGCCCGCCCGCATGAGCCTGTACGGTGCGCTGCTGCTGGCGCGGCAAGGCCCGGCGGAGGACCCCTTTACCCAAAAGGTGAACGATTTTTACGACAAGCTCACGGCCCTGCGGCAGATGGCCCGCAGCGTGCCTGCAGAGCAGCTGCTGGAAGAAATTTTTGCCACCACCGGTTACCTTGCCGCACTGGGGGTGACCGAGAACGGTGCCCGCCGCCGGGAGGATGCCCGGCGGTTCGCCTCTTTCTGCGCGGCATCCGGTGCGGGCGGCATCTCGGCACTGGTGCGCGCCATCGACGCGGCAGCGCTGGCCGGTTCCACCGGACAGGACACCACCCCCGGCGGGGCAAGGCCCGGCTGTGTGACCGTGATGACCATCCACCGCTCCAAGGGCCTGCAGTTCCCGGTGGTGTTCGTGGCCGATACCGGGCGGCGGTTCAACGCGGCCGATACCCGGCAGCCGGTGCTGCTGCACCGGGAATACGGGGCAGGTCTGCGGCTGCGGCCGGAACAGGGCGAGGGCGCCTATAAAACGGCGGCCTACACCGCGCTGGCCGAGGTGCACGGGCAGGAGCTGCGCAGCGAGCAGATGCGCCTTTTGTATGTGGCCCTGACCCGCGCACAGGACAAGCTCATCCTCACGGTGCCGCTGGGCATCGGCAAGACCGCGAACCCCTTTGCCAAAGCGGCGGCGTTTCTGGCGGCGGGGGCGGGCTCCACCCTGCACGGGCAGGCAAACTGCTTTGCCGACTGGCTGCGGGCGGCGCTGCTGGTGCATTCCTGCGGCGGGCCGCTGCGGCGATTGGCAGGGGATCTGGAGCTGCCCTTTGCGGACACCCGCAGTACGGTGGCCATTACCCTGCCGGAAACGACACAGCCGGAGCAGGAACAACAGCCTGAGGAACTGGAACCGCAAGCCCCGGCGGCCGCGGACCCGGCCCTTGTGGAACAGCTGCGGGCGGGCTTTGCCTGGCAGTACCCGGCGGCTGCCCTGGCCGGGGTGCCTGCCAAGGTCAGCGTGACCAGCATCGTGCACAAGGCGGAGCAGACCATGCTGGAGCGGCCGGGCTTCCTCTCCAAAGACGGCCTGACCGCTGCCGAGATGGGCACGGCCCTGCATGCATTTCTGGAGCACGCCGATTTTGCGGCGCTGGCAGAGGCAAAAGCAGCCGGGACGCTGGACGAAGCCATCGGGGCGGAACGTGACCGGCAGGCGGCTGCACAGCTCACCGCACCGGAGATCGCCGCAAAGCTGGATGCCGTGCGCATCCGCCGCTTTGTGCAGAGCGAGGCCTTTGCAAAGATCTGCGCGGCACAGCAGGTGCTGCGGGAGCTGGCATTCATTACGGCACTGCCCGCCGCCGAGGTGCTTGCCGCCCAGGGAAGCCCGGCCCCGGACACGGCCCCGGAAGCGCAGGTGCTGGTGCAGGGCATCGCAGACCTTGTGCTGGTGTACTCGGACCATCTGGAACTGCTGGACTACAAGACCGACCGCCGCAAAACAGCCGCGGATTTTGTGCGGGCCTACAAACCCCAGCTGGACCTGTACGCGCTGGCCGTCGGCAAACGCTTTGCCCCGAAGCCGGTGACCTATAAAGGCATCTACTCGCTGGAACTGGGCAGGTTGATCGAGGTATGAGGACGATTCATATTTTTCTCGTAAAACGCATAAAAAGTGCTTGACAGGCCCCTGCGACTGTGGTAAAATAACTGGGTAAAGAAAGCAGCTACGGCCTGTGCCGCGCTCGCCTTGTGGGGTCAGAATCCCCGGGCTATACCCAAGTGCATCTGTTCTTTGAACAGATCGCGGCTTTGTGTGAATTTTGCGCGGCTGTCCAGAAACTGGGCGGCCGCGTTTTCTATTGCCAATATTGCAACACTATGTTTGGAGGTGCATTCATTATCGCTACCGCTGGAAAGTCGAAGGAACTGGAGATCAACGGTCAGATCCGTGACCGTGAAGTTCGCCTGATCGGAGTTGACGGCGAGCAGAAGGGCGTTGTGTCCATTCAGGTGGCCATGCGCGCTGCTGAGGACGCCGGGCTGGATCTGGTCAAGATCGCACCGCAGGCCGTTCCGCCTGTGTGCAAGGTGCTGGATTACGGCAAGTACCGTTTTGAACAGCAGAAGAAGGAGAAGGAAGCCAAGAAGAACCAGAAGGTGGTCGAAGTCAAGGAGACCCGCCTCTCGCTCAACATTGACACCAACGACTTCAACACCAAGCTGAACCAGACTGCCAAGTTCCTGGCAGCTGGCCATAAGGTGAAGGTTTCGATCCGTTTCCGCGGCCGTGAGATGGCGCACAGTGCCCTGGGTGCCGACGTGCTCAAGCGCTTTGCCGAGGCTCTGCCGCAGGCAAGCATGGACAAGCAGCCGGTTCTGGAGGGACGTACGATGTCCATTCTGCTGATCCCGAAACCCAATAAGGACTAATTTTAGGAGGAAACTAAAATGGCTAAGATGAAACTGAAGACGCACTCCGGCGCTAAGAAGCGCTTTAAGCTGACCAAGAATGGCAAGATCAAGCGCGGCCACGCATTCCGCAGCCACATCCTGACCAAGAAGACCACCAAGCTGACCCGTGGTTATCGTCAGCCCAACTACGTTGACAAGACCAACGCAGCCACCATCAAGAGCATGCTGCCCTACGCCTAAGAGCGAGCCGCAAGCAAACAGACATTCTACGAGATACTAAAGGAGATATAAAAAATGGCACGTATCAAAGGCGCAACCATGACCCACAAACGTCGTAAGAAGATGCTGAAGCTGGCCAAGGGCTTCTACGGCTGCAAGAGCAAGCACTTTAAGATGGCCAAGCAGCAGGTCATGAAGAGCGGCAACTACGCTCTGGCAGGCCGCCGCATGAAGAAGCGTCAGTTCCGCAACCTGTGGATCTGCCGCATCAACAACGCAGTTCGTCCTCTGGGCATGAACTACTCC